>Ga0102851_10000007_pt1 | contig 65098 bp, 92 predicted proteins | sample Mud3Dept3metaG_FD_79558 | JGI IMG/M metagenome (GOLD analysis project Ga0102851, IMG submission 79558) | Freshwater wetland microbial communities from Ohio, USA, analyzing the effect of biotic and abiotic controls - Mud 3 Core 4 Depth 3... | ecosystem: Environmental > Aquatic > Freshwater >... | reverse complement strand
TGACCCGCCACCTCACCCGCGAGATCACGGAGGCCAAGGCCAAGATTCCTGACCGCCTTTCCAACCTGGAAGCAGCCCTGAAGACCACCATCGACAAGGCCGACTCCTTCTTCGCCAACGCCGAGACCAAGATCCTCGACCAGGGGAAGAAGAACGCCGCCCAGGACGCCGAAATCACCAGACTCGTGAAGGAACTGACCTTCCTGCAGCAGCAGTGGCTGGATGTGCGCATCTACCTGAGCCGAAACATCTTTTACCGGCTCCTCCACCGCCTCCCCCTGCCGGGCTCCGAGCCAGCAGGACCAGGCACTTAGGGAGCCGGTGCCTCGGAATGCGAAAGAAAAGACGCCTCTCTGGCCAGAGAATCAAGCAGTCGCTGGAAAAGCTCAACGCAGAGCGTGAATTCCTTAGATCGCAGCACCCACAGACGAAAACCAGCCCTCCCAAGCCGCCACCGAAGGTCGAGGACGCGGGGAAGGGCTAGGTTTGGCGGCGATTGCTTGGTTGGCGAGCGCCCTCGTTGCCGACTTCTCCTCTGGTGGTGTTGTTGAAGCGCATTCTGACGGGGTCGAACATGGCGGTGAGGGTTCCGAGCGGGCCTTGGCGCTGTTTCCGGTCATAGATCAGGGTGCGCGGGCTCTCTCGGTCAGGCCGGTAGAGCATGAGCACGGTATCGGCGTCGTTTTCGATGGCCCCGCTCTCTCTGAGGTCTTGGAGGTGGGGCTCGCGGTGCTCATCGACGTGCTTGCGGGACAGCTGGGCGCAGACGAGCATGGGGACTCTCAGGTAACGGGCGGTGAGCTTGAGGTCGCGGGAGATTTCTGCGACCTCCTGCTCGCGGCTGCGGTTCCTGGTTGTCGGTTTGACGATCTGCAGGTAGTCCACGACCACGAGGTCTAGCCCGTGCCGCAGCTGGACGAGTCTCGACCTCGCCCTGATCTCCATGGGCGTGAGGCCGGGCGAGTCATCCACCCACAGGGGGAGCCCGGCGAGGTCACGGCTGGCCCAGCTCAGCCTGTCCTGAGCGGAGCTGTCGAGGGTGGTGCCGCGCTCGATTGCGGTCATGTAGAAGCCGGTGCGCTCGGACAGCTCCCGCGTTGCCAGCTCCTCACGGCTCATCTCCGGGGAGAAGTAGACGACGGTCCCGCCTGCCCGCGCCACGTTGTCGGCAATCTGCAGGGCCAGCGACGACTTCCCGCTGGAGGTGGCACCGGCCAGGACGATGAGCTGCCCGTGGCGCATGAAGACCAGGTTGTCGAGCGCCTCGATCCCGGTCCTGACCACGACGCTCTTCGCCTCGCCAGCCGCAACGGCAATGGCGTCGGAAACAACCCCGCTCGCCACGTCCCCGATCCGCACCATGTCGGACGCCCTGGCCCCCGAGAGTTCGATCAGCCCAGACGAGAGCCCGTCGATCAGATCGTCGGTGCTGGTGGACGAGTGGCGGGGATCGGCATCACGGACCAGTAGCGCCAGCCCCCGGCGGATCGCCAGGTCGCGCACCTTCTCCGCGTAGTAGCGGACGTTCGCGACATCCGGCACCGCCTCCTCAGCCTCACTCAGAAGAGCCGTGATCCCACCAGCAAGCTCCCCAGCTTCCCTCATGGCCCTGCCGAGCAGGAGAGTGTCAACCGGCCTGCCCTCCTCCACGAACCACTCCATGTACTCGAAGATCGCCCGGTGCGCCTCGACGTAGAAGTCCGTGGGCTTCAGGAGGTCAACCGCCTCCAGGAGCGCCACCTTGTCCCGCAACGCCGCACCCAACACCGCCTTCTCCATCTCCAGGTCGTGATCCTCCCACTCAGTCGCCATCTTGCCCTCCAGCCAGCCTGTCGAACGTCTCGTTGAAAGAAGCCAGCGGATCAACGGCCTTCAGATCGTCGTTCCACTGCTCGTTCCGTAACCAGGTCGCCGGGTTCGGAATGTACTGCCTGTCCGTCTGCCTGTCCGTCCAGCTGCGCTTGTGCTCCTCCAGCTTCGCCAAGAGCGCCGACAACGGAGGCCGCTCCCCGTTCTTCTGCCCCCACGCCTTCTGCGCGTCCGCCTTCTTCACCTTCTTCGGATACGCCAGGTAGAAGACCTCGAAGTCTGGGTCTTCCTCCGGGGGCTTCCTCGGCTTCTTCTTGGACCCCTGTGGACTGTCCAAGACCGGGCTGGACTTGTCTTGGACATCCCTCTGCTTCTGGCGTCCCCTGTAGCGAGCCACGGCTTCCCGGATCTGCTGTCTCCGCAGGTCAGGATCTGGACCCCGTTGGTGCGTGTGCCAATTCAGAATCTTGTAGGAGAACTCCTTAATGCGCTCAAGCCGCCTGCCCTCAAAGTCCTTGGTCCTGGATTTCGGATCTGGCTCACAGAACATGGCGATGGCAGACTCGACCTCCTCCGCCGTGACACCCCCACCAATCGCAGCCGCAGTGAGGATTGGATTGATCTCTACTACGCCAGTCGCCCAGTCCGCCTGAATGAGAACGTGAACCCAGACGCATTGCACGACCGGCCCGGTCCCACAAAGTGACCCCGTGAATGTGCTCCGCTTGAACTTCAGATAGGTGTCGCTGGACATGAGGATCACCTCACATCACCGGATGGCTCGGGCTGAAGATCCTCTCTCCCAATCCCCGTCAACCACCCCCACGTCTCACCGCGTAGAATCATCCAGACAGCCCCCGGCGTGACCCCAGCCGCTCTTGCCAATGAGGCGACGGTGTACCCCTCGTCATAGAGGTGAAGAATCTTCAGCACGTCATCTTCCACGAGCTTTGACTTCGGGTGAGAAGACCCACGGCAGAATCCGCCAACCTTGGTTTTCGAGAGTTCCTTCACATCAATCATCTGCACACCTCCATCTGTTCGTTCAGAACGATAGTAGATAAGCTCCGGCTTGTCAAGCGCTAGGTCAGGAGCCGAAGGCGACGGCCAAGATTGCGATGGAAGAATACGTCTCCCGTCTTCCGTCTTCCGTCTTCTTGGGCTTACGGCGGATTACAGTAATCGTGTAATCTGATTACATGATTACAGATGATTACATCTTACTCACCACTGCTCACCGCTGCTAACGGATGCTAACGGACGCTAACGAGTCGGGCTAACATCCTATATCGGCATCCATCCAGCTTGACGTCGGCATGCCGACATACCACTCCGGTGGGTTACACCGGTTACTCCTGCGTTACTCGTGCGTTACACCTGGTTACAGCCCACCTGCAAAGGCCCCCCACCCCAGAATTCGTTTCGCCAGGTTTTTCCACCACGATTAAGGGCAAACGGTGGGGCGTCTCGCGGAAGCGCCCCCGCCCCCGTGCCTCTGCGCACCCGCGCCGCCCCGCCCCTGGAGGCCCGCTGGGCGGCTCGCATGGGCCGTTGCCGCTGCTCAGCGCGTTTTTAACTCCTTGTAACACAAGGAGTTACGGGGCCAGTGTCCGATAATCCTCATTATGTCAACCTGCCCCGAAGGGGCCATCGCGTGTGTATGTGCAGGCCGTCGTGCGATGCAACGCCCGTGACGGCCAGTGAGCGCACACGGCGAAAGGCCGAACGCTATCCCTAGTAACCCTATGGGGTTACTAGTCGTGACATGCCATTTTGGCACTTCACTCCCTACGGGAGTGCCATTTTGGCACTAGTGTTTGACACCCCAACCCTGTGCGGATCTGCGCGTGGTTGGCATGCGGGAGGCGGCAGCTCTGACCCCTCTCTCGGAGGAGGAGTCTTACGACTCCTCCGAAAGAGAGGGGTCAGGAGGTGCAGCATGTCGAGTTTGGCGGAAGTGGCTGGCGTCGTGGCGTCCGATCCCGAGTTCATGACCCCGTGCGAGGAGCTGTGCGCAGTTCTGCGCGGGGCTCTGGCGAGGGGTAGGGTATTCGCCAAAATGCTCCATGGCGTTCCGCGGGCGGTGGAATGCGTGGAACTGCGCGTGGGAGACGGCGAAGCGTACCGGATCAGGGTCATGGAAACTCGGCGCGGGGATCTGCGCGTGGAGTTGGAGATCGACGGCGTCATTGCGAGGGGACGGCTTGACTGGGTTTGACACCGCACGCGGCCACCTTTGGTGGCTCCTGCGTGGTGTCCATGGCTGGGAGGTGCAGTTGGGGCTGGCCACCCCGTCTCTCACCTGCACCTCCGAGACTTCGTCGAGGAGGTGCAGGATGAGAGACGAGGGTAGGGTCCGGCGAATTCGGGAGCCGTTCAACCCAGTGCTCACGGCAGAAGCGGAGCTTCTGCTCCTGCAGGCTGGGTTGCTCGACCCCGATTTCGAGGACGATCCGCTGCCAGGCGAAGCCTGGCTGCGGAGGATGGAGTATGACGGCCCGCCGCAGTTCTCTCCGGAGGAGAGAATCGAGCGGATCTTCGACCCGATTCGCATAGCGAATCACTACCGAAGCTGCGTAGCAGCTTCAGGCCCTAGGAGGGTCAACATGGCCAAGGCGGACATCGACCAGATCGCGGAGCAGCTTGCTGCTCTCACCACCATCGTCGGCAACATGGTCAAGGCGCAGTTCTCCGCGCCGACCCCGACCCCGCAGGAGCAGCCGAAGGCTGCCGCGCCGGTCGCCGCTCCGGTCACGATCCCGGCGCCGGCCACGGCGTCGAAGCCCAAGCGGACCACGCGCAAGGCTTCGCCTCCCGCGCCGTCCGTGAAGCAGGCCGTCGCCGTCAAGGACGGCGTCATCACGATCCTCTTGACGAAAGTCAAGGCGACCCAAAACTCCCTGGTCATCCGGGAGACTGTCAACGGCGTGCCGTTGAACGTCGAGGCGACCGGCTATGCCGGTGGCTTCGTGGGAGACATGCACGTCCGCCGCGAGCTGCTCGACGCCTTCGGGGTTGCCAAGGGCAACGGCAAGAAGCTGGACGGCCCGGATCTCTTCGAGATCACCATCCGCCCCGTCTCGCGGTAGCTCTGCTACCGCTCCTCCTCCCTGCCCGGTGGGGCTTCGCCCCGCCGGGCTTTTTTCATGTCTCCGCACACGGAGGTGCGCATGTCCGCTCCCATCACGCTCAAGGCCGAGTCGGCACAGATTCTTCTCGACCATGTCGGCGTCCCCGTAGGGGACGCGATCCGCAACGTCCAGACATTGATGCCCGGTGGAGCGAAGCTCCACTACCGGATGCCGCAGCGGACATGGCTGCTCTATGGCTACAGCCATGACGGCCAGGACGTTCGCCGCTGTGCGGCGATCATCGCCTTCGCCATGCCTGACAAGGGAGCGGCCCGATGCTGAGCGGCAGAGCCGCTCACTCGACCGTGAAGGGAGCAGCCTACCTGCTAGCAGGAACGCTGCTCCTGTCCTCGGCATGGCTGATGCTGGCCGTGCTATTCGCGGCGTTCTGATGCCGAAGGCATGGCGGATCGTCATGCTCTGGCTCGGCATCGCCGTGCTGTTCATTGTCGCCAGCCTATAAGCTAGCACAGCGGGGGAGGGGCTTCGGCCCCTCTCCTCTCCTCTCTCCCTCACTTTGTGAGGAGAGAGGAGAGGAGAGAGGAGGTGCGGCATGGCAGGCAAGCGAGGGACTGCGGCGGCTCGCAATGGCAGGAACGAGCGGCTGTTGCGGGCCGAGGCCCGCGCCATGGCAGAGGGGCTTCCGCTCCCGCTGTTGCGGCGCAAGGTCGCAGACATGATCTTCATGCGCTACGACCCGGCCATTGTGCAGGAGTACCAGAACGTGCTGAGCGAGCGGGAATCTCGAAGGGACGGATGAACCGAAGGGACGGATGACCCGAAGGGACGGATCGAAGGAGGTGCGGCATGAGCATCGGGCTGGCGGTATGGAAGATGGCTGGCGTGCAACCTGGGGCTCAGCTCCCGGCCTGCGCATGGCCTGGCGGCTACAACATCCGCTACATCACGGAGGATGGGGACTCGATCTGCGCCGAGTGTGTCAACAAAGTGTGGGAGTTCAGGCATGAGAGGAGCGACCCGCAGTGGAACATCGTGGCATGCGATGTCTACTGGGAGGGTCCGCCCGAGTGGTGCCATCACTGTGGCGTCGAGATGCCGAGCGAGTATGGCGACCCTGACTTCGAGGAATTGGAGGAGGTGTTCGATGAGGATTGACCAGGTTAAGGTTGGTGTCCAGGACGTGCGGCTGTGCGATGACGGCACCATGGACACGGTGGTCGAGTGGTGGTGCGAGGCATGCCAGACATGGCACGAGATCAGGTACGACGGCGAGGTGTCGGTCGAGTACAGGGATGAGCAGACTGGGGCGCTGAATGTCAAGGCATTCGCTGAGGATGTGGTGGTCCCGGACATTGACAACGAGCCAGCGCATTGGATCGAGAAGATCGGGGAGCGGCACCTGATGTACTCGATGCCTCACATGATGAGGCACGACATCTGCGAGGCATGCCTGAAGGACAGGCCCGATGACAAGGAGGAGCCGGGCGACGGAGAGTTCGACTGGCTGGACTACTTCCTTGACGATGGCACTCCCACCTTCCATGCCTGGGAGGTGTACAGCAAGGCGCTGCCGATGGATGCCGAGCCATTGCGAGTGACGCTGTGTCCCGAGTGCGCCGAGCGAATGGCTGACGGCGTGACTCAGCTGTTCGTCAACGTCTACCTGGAGGACCAGGCATACGGTGGCCCGGAGGAGGGCGGCTGGTGGTACACGGTGGGCAGCATCGAGCGAGTGTACCCCGTGTCATGCCTGAAGGATGCGTACATGCTGGCGCGATTCCTGGAGGACGGCGAGTTTAGCAACGAGGGTCGGCCATCCATGTACCACACGAACAGCGACGGCGAGTACAGGGTACGCATCCAGCTCCAGCCTGGGCAGGGATACCCGTCGAGGAGGCCCCACTATGAGTGAAGGCATCACCATCACCGTGCCGAACGTGGACGTTGACCTGCTCAGGGAGCAGAGGGATGCGCTGCTTGAGATGCGCCTGACCAGGGAGAGCGACGAATGGCTGGCCGTGACCGGCGTGATCCATCTGCTCGATGCCATGCTCGACGTGGCAGAGGGCGAGCGGGAGGAGGTTGAGTGTCCTCGCTGCCATCGCATCGACACGGGGGCCTATGCCAAGACGCACATCGCAGATCATGGCTACTGCCATGAATGCCTGAGCGACTGGAAGTACGGCGAGCAATCGGAGTGAGGCATGGAGGGGAGGCGACGGCCTTCCCTTCTCCTCTTCGCTCATCACTTTGTGAGAGCGAAGAGGAGAAGGGAAAGGAGGAGCGATGAGTCACAACGCCAAGTGGGAAGCGGAGCAGGCGAAGCGGCTGATCGGTTACACCATCATCGGCACGACGCTGACTCCTGGCACGGAGTCCTTCGGACTGGTCATCGAGAAGGGAGGGATCAAGGCTGTGGTTGTGTGGGTGGACAGCGACGAGGAAGGCAACGACTGTGGGCATCTCTCGATACCGAGGCTGCCAGGAGAGGAGGAGCCATGAGCATCCGACTGTCTGAGAAGTACGGCGTCAATCCATCGCTCGGTGTCTGCTTCTGGTGCGGGCAGGACGATGGCACGGTCCTGCTCATGGGTAGGATGGATCGAGGCGGACTCCATGACATCGAGGCACCACGCCATGCCTGCGTTACCTACGAGCCATGTGCCAAGTGCCAGTCAGGCATGGACCTGGGCATCACCATCATCGAGGCGAGCGAGGAGCCGACCTACAAGGGACAGCCAGCCATGCAGAGGGGCGTCTATCCGACCGGCACCTACTGTGTGCTGACTGAGGATGCGATCAAGCGGCTCATCATCACGCCCGAATTCCTGGAGCAGGTGCTCGCCAAGAGGGTGGCGTTCATGGACAGCCACACCTACCACACGCTGTTCGACGAAGTGATCTCTCGCAAGAAGGAGGCATCGAATGAGTGAGGCATTGCTGGCGAAGATCGACGATGCCATCGCTGAGATGCAGCAGATGCTCGGCATGGCGAACGAACCGACGGCACCGCAGGTGGTGGAGCATGAGGAGGAGGAGCAGAGCCAAGGCGTCCGCTTCGCAGACTTCAAGCGCAACAAGTGGAAGGCGTGGACTCAGGACGGGAACGCTGCCCCGGCTGGCAGCGGGTGGTACACAGACGGCACCATCCTGCTCAAGGCATCGGCACTGCAACGCAAGCCTCCGTACAAGAGCATGACTGAAGGAGCGGCGAACGGCAAGGTCAGGCTCGAAGGCATCGAACGCATCTTCAACAGCGCGAAGAACGACAAGTCGGAACTGTGGCGTGGCACCAGGGATGAGTTGGTCAACGTCTGCGTTGGCAAGGCGGTGTCCGTGCTGCTCATGTCCCCTGGCATGATCGACCCGCCCGTTCCCATCGACCCGAGCAAGGCGAAGCTGATCGAGTACCTCATCCCTGGTGTGGAGTATTGGTGCAAGCGACACGACGTGACTGCACCCATCCAGCTCCAGGTCGAGGGTGAGCTGGTCGGGCTGCTCATGCCGCTGCGAGTGGCGGACGCTGCGCCCAAGGACTATGACACGGTCGCCGTCGTGAAGGCTGCATACCAAGGGAGGGTGACGTGACACCGAAGCAGGAGATGCGGGACTGCGTGAGGCGGATCAAGGTTGCGATCCTGAACATCGAGGAGGCATTCAGCGAGGGGCTCGGGCTCACTGAGGACAACTGCTCAGACATCATCATCGAAGCTGAGGAGATCGAGCAGCTCGCCATCAAGATTGTCAACGTCGCCGCCGATGCGGAGCAGGAGCTGGTGGAGGAGCGGATGCTCGCCAAGGAAGGAGGTGACTGATGCTCACCCTCACTTTCCATTCCGACCCCGGCCATGGCTGGCTCCAAGTGGACCGGCGCATGATGGAGACCTACGGCGTGAGGCCGTCGTGCTTCAGCTACGTGGATGGCAACAGCGTGTTCCTCGAAGAGGACTGCGATGCTGCCCTGTTCATCGACGCACTGAAGGAGCGAGGCATCGAGTTCAACATCAGGAACGTCGATCATGGCAGCGACTGCTTCATCCGCAGGCTGCGGAACTGGGGATGAGCGACGAGGGGAGGAGGCCGACTCCTCCCCTCTCCTCTGCCCCTCACTTTGTGAGGGCAGAGGAGAGGGGAGAGACCATGCTGAACATGCCGGAGAGAGTGCGGCGACAGTTGCGGAAGCTGTTCGACTCGCTGACCAGTGGCCAGCCGCAATACTACCAGCGTGAGTACCGCCCCATGCAGGGCAAGCACCGATGGATTCTGTACCGGCAGGGAGTGATCGTTGCCACAGTCTGGGCAGACTGGGACAAGAAGGGCAACCTCAGCTTCCTGAAGATGACGCCTGGCCCAGGCATGAAGAAGGAGGAGCAGGATGTGTGACGTTCGGGTCGAGAACGAGGGGTCGATCATCGTGTTCGAGGCGCAGAACGAGGACGCACTGCGAGTGATGGACGAGACGCTGGCGACGGAGGGATGGCAGTGGATGGGGCGCTACCGGCTCTGCGTCGATCATCGCATGGCAGCTGGCGTCGCTCAGGTTCTGCTGAACGAAGGGCTGGAGGTAGAGTGATGAGCCATCCGCAGGTTCGCGATCACCTCTACGCACTGATGACCATCGAGGTGATGAAGCTCGGCCAGCCAACGCACTACAAGGAAGACTTCACTCGGCATGACAAGGCATCCGTACATGGGATGGATGACGACGAGACATTCTTCTGGGTTGTGAGGGAGTGCGGCACTCACATCTTCAACGACTGGAGCAACATGAAGTGTGTGCTCCGCACCTTCTCGGATGTCGTCGCCCTGTTCACATGCAAGACTGGCAACAGCTGCTTCTCGCCGGAGGTGAACCGCATCCCGTACCTCTGGATGGATCGAGAGAACTCAGTGTGATTCGTTCTGCCTCGCATGGGAGAGGGTCACTGCACCTCCGCTCTCTCCCACTGCGAGGCAGACTGAATCCCATGGAGGTGAGGCATGAGAGCAGACCTGGAGCTGGCGATGTTCAGCGAGTGCTTCCCGTGCAACCCGATCCCTTTCGCTCAGGGGCTGGCCGACTATGTGAGGGAGCAGAAGCGAGGGGATGCAATCAAGGACGACACGGCGAAGCGCATCCTCTGGATTCTGATGGGCCAGGCGTTCGGACAGATGGCAACCATCGATCTGTGTGATCTGTGGGACGAGCAGTTCAAGAAGGCGAAGGCCGAAGGCAAGGAGGTGTGACATGACGCTCTGGGTGATAACGAAGGCCAACAGTGGGAAGAGTGGGACGAGGGCCGAGTCGATTCAGGAAGCCTACTTCTACCTCGGTCGAGTCGCCGGTCGGATGGAGAAGGAACTGGGCGTGTACCTGGCGATCAGCGACATGCCTGACGCCTTCTTCGACAACACCTACTGCACCCTCTACCCCGAAGGGAAAGATCCCATCGGGGATGCGGTCGCATGGATCACGTCGAGGGGGGTGTGACATGGCTGCTTCGCTCTACGTCTACACGTTCGAGGATGGGGACGGCAACTCGTTCGGGTCGTGGTCAACGTCTGACTACGAGGAGGCGAAGGGATATGCCATGGAGAATCGGTACAGGGTCATAGCCAATCGCTACGATTGGGCCGACTCTGAGGTAGTGAACGACTTCACACCTGACGAGGACGAGGAGGAGTAGCCATGAGCGTTTTCTGTGAAGGCTGCGGCGCAGACCTGGGAGAGCCCGGCCATGACATCCACCAGAACGACGACGGCGAGTACCTGTGCGATGGCTGCTGGGATGACGAGCAGGCAGACATGGACAGGGAAGAGTTCTATCCAGAGAGCGAGGACGACTACATGATCGACGGCGTCGGGTTCGCTGATCCTGGCGGGCGCTCCGCTCTGCGAGCAGCGACCAAGGACAATCCTCGCAACCTGCCATGTCCGACGTGCGGCAGGGAGAACATGCTCACGCCGTTGGACAGGGCGCATGCGTATTGCTGCGACATCTGCGCTGACGCTGCCGAGGGCAGGGGTGGCTACGGAGAGGGAGAATACTGATGCCTGACTGCGTCGGATGCGGGTTCTGTTGCATGCAGGCACCGTGCTGCTTCGGGGCAGCGGACGAGTCCGGTAGATGCCTGGCCCTGCATTGGGACGGGCAGCAGTACCGCTGCCTGCTTGCTGACATCCCGCTGGTGTACGAGGGCATGGCGATGGGCGAAGGCTGCTGCTCATCGCTCAACACATGGCGCAAGGACGTGAAGGAAAGAGGGTGACAAGATGTCGAGATTCTACGGTGAGCTGTGGGGCAAGGCCAGGACGACGGCGACCAGGGAAGGGACGGAGAAGTCTGGGCTGGAGGCGCATCTCCGTGGCTGGAAAGTCGGAGTGCGCGTCTACCTCGACGTGGATGACGAAGGGAGGGACAGGATACGCATCTATCGCACTGGCGGGAGCACCGACCCGGCGAGCATGGGGGCTCCGTTGGTCGAGGTGTCGGGAGAAGGAGGCAAGCCATGATCGAGTGGGACAAGGTGAAGACCATCGAGGACTTCAAGAAGGTGGACCCTCTCATGCTGGAGAAACTGAGTGAGCACATCGTCCGCAACCACTGCATGAACGGGGCGCTGGAGCACGTCCTGTTCGGCACACCGATGGGCCACTTCCTGACCTACCTGTTTGAGAACGATCTCGTCCGTGCCTACGGCCAGGCCGACGACTCGAACACCAAGCACATGCGGGAGTGGGCAGCATGGTTGTTCAACTCTGCACCTTCCGACTGCTGGGGCAGCGAGGAGAAGGTGCTCGACTGGCAGAGCCGGGGCGGGCTGGTCGGCTGGATGCGGGAGCAGATGAAGAGGGAGGAACCATGACCAACGCCACGACCGCACGGCAGCTGGCGCAGACGGTGGCATGGGAGCTGCCCATAGAGAAGGTCATCGACATGATGATCGGACTCCTCGCCACCATGTTTCTCGACAACCCGGACCTCTTCCAGCAGTACATGCGGGCCTACTCCGTGGAGTACCGCAGGGATTGGAAGGAGGCCGAGCGACAGGCGATGGTGGGTGCTGAGGATGCGAGGAAGGGAGGCCCCATCCCTTCGACAGGGACGCCGAGGCAGCGCAAGCACGGGGCCAGAACGGAGTACCAATGACGGACTACATCGAGCTTCCACGCATCATGTACTGGAGCGCACTCAACAAGGCGCAGCCGACGCTGACCATCAACGACAACGAGCAGAACCCTCGTGACCTGCACTGGGCATGGAGGAAGAGCCCGAAGGGGACGTTCGGCATCGAGTTTGGGTTGGAGCTTCGAGGCGTCGCACACTACGGGGACAAGAACATCACGCTCAAGAGCGAGCTGCTCAACCGGAGCCCGAGGTACCTGGTCAACGGCAAGCTCTGGCACACCGGAGACAGCTTCGACATGGGAGAGCACAACCTGTTCAAAATGGCATGCCACAGCCCGACCGAAACCGTCTACCAGCTGAAGAAATACCCGTTTTGCGTCATCATGGTGAGGCCCCAGCCCGAGGACGAGGTGGTGCCGGAGTCCACCTGGGAGGCATGGGAGCTGGCGAAGAAAGAGGAGGACGCATGACGACGAAGCTCGCAGTCTACGGCATGAGCGTGGTGGACTGGCTGAGGAGTACGCAGACTGCGGCTGGAGTGGATCTCAGCTGTGTGATGCTGCTACCTGACCCGGATGAGCCGGAGGATTGCTTCTTCCTGATCGTCACCAACGAGGACATGGGAGAGGAGGACATGAAGGCCCGGCACTGCCAGTGCATGGCGGCGATGGCCCTGACCCTGGCCAAGATGACGGACAAGAAGACGGTGATGGACTGCGTAAGCAGGGCGTTCGCCATGGCAGACAGCTGCATCGTCTGTGACAATGCGTTCGACAAGCTCGACCGGATGCCGTCATGAGCAGGCGCATGCACAACCTGCTCTCACTCATCGGCATCCTCGGGGCAGCCGCACTGTTCCTCTTCCTCTCGATGATATGAAAAGACAGCGCAAGATCAAGAGCGTCTGCCACCCTCGGGTGGCGAGCCTCCACCAGAGAAACAGGGAGCTGCAGGCTACGCTGTTCGCCCTCGTTGGCGAGTGCCAGGATCTGGCGCTGGCGGCTGGCCTCTACACCTACAAGTGGGACGACTACCCGCCAGCCTTGCGCAAGGCCCGCAAGCTGCTCGGTCTCCCGTACCGTGGGCCGGTCGGAGACCTGGACATCGACCCTCTCATCGAAGAGACGATCACCATGCACGACAAGGGCATCGTGTAACCCAGGTGCTAGGCACCCTATCATCAACCCGCGTACATGGCGCAGGGCTGAAGCTCGCGCCTCCGACGTGGACGGGTACGTGCGCAGCTACAGGGGAGTCCTAGCCTCCCCTTCTTTGCGCTAAGATGGCACCATGACCAAGGCATGGGACCAGCGAATCAGCGTCGAGGACTACCGGATGGCCGTCGGTCTGGCCCCTACCTCCATGCCAGACAAGCCAAGGCGAACGGACGGATCAGACCGCAAGAAGAAGCTGGCCCTCCTCGTCTTCATCGAGGAGGCGCGGCGAGAGTTCGGCGTTGCCTTCGGCGGGACGTGGAAGGAAGGGTCGGACATCGACAGCCGGGTGATGTACCTGGAGTACCCCGCAATCCCAGGGCGGAAATTCAGGTTCGACCTGGCCATCCCGCAACTCCACATCCTGATCGACATCCAAGGCGGCAAAGGCTGCATGCGAACAGGCCCGGATGGGAAGCTCAGCTACGGCGGAGCGCACCACTCCATCGAGGGCAGACGTAGGGACATGGAAAAGAACAACCTCGCCAGGATCGCAGGCTTTGATGTGATTGAGTGTGAGTGGTGCGATGTCGAATCAGGACAGCTGCTTGCCTGGCTGAAACAACTCCGTGCTGGCCGCTTGGACCAAGGCTAACAACGGGCAACGCCGATGGGAGGCCAGCACTTTTCACCTCCTTTCGCTGGACATTCTGTACTCCAGTGTGCTAGACTCTCCGCATGGATCAACTCATCACCTGCAACATCGACAAGATCCTGGCTCGAAACAAGGTGATTGGGCGTAGGCCCTATCTAATCAAGCACTTACAGGATGCAACCGGGCTTACTGTTCAAGGGCTCTTGAACCTGCGCTCCGGCTTCTCAGAGCCGAGGATCAGCACCGCCTTCAGGATAGCCTGGGCATTGCGGACCAACGTCGAGGCCATCTGGCCTCCTGGGCAGTTCGATGGCAGACCAGAGTGAATGGACTCGGATGTGGCCGAAGAGAGCCGGGCTGTACTGGTTCTACGGCTACCCCATCAACAAGGAGGTGGACGGGTTCCCCCGCCTTCTCCTCGTCAACGTCGAGTACATAGGGTCGCTCGGCATCAGAGCCAGGACGCTGCGCACCACGCTCAAGGGGGAGACTGGATGCACCGGCTATTGGCTCCCGATCAACGTCCCTGATCTTCCAACCACGACTGACAGAAAGGAGCTGTGACATGGTAGAGGAGCGAGACTACGAGAGGGCGTGCGTCTATCTGGCAGAGGCCACCCAGCTGATCCAGCGTGCCGCCAAGCTCACCATGTGGGCGAAGGCACTCATCGAGGGGACGGGCGGGAAGCCCGCCCAGGAGGATGGCAGGCCGGGAATCCTCGGGGACATCCCGATGGTGAAGGGCTCCGACATGGCTGGTGACGGCGGAAACGAGGTCGGCAAGCTCAACATCCATGACTCCATCCTGAAGGGAGACGATGCGTGACCCAACCGCACAGCGAAGACTGGCACGAAAGAAGGCGGGCCGGGATTGGCGGGTCGGAGTGGGGGGACGTGCTCGGGCTCGACCCCTACGGCTGCGCCCGCAGGCTCTGGTATGAGAAGCGAGGGACAGAGCTGGACTTTCCCCGCCGCTACACCGGGGCTATGAAGCGAGGCCACAAGCTGGAAGCTCTTGTGGCTGAGGAAGTTACCGAGCGTTACGGCTTCAAGTTCAGGCGCAAGCTGAAGATCAAGAGCCAGTACGCCATGCCTGCGTGGTGGATCGGCAACCTCGACCGGGTTGTGCAGAAGGGAGCCGTGCCTGGTAAGGAAGGCCCCGGCGTGGCCGAGTTCAAGACCAAGGGGCCGTTCCCATTCCAGAAGCTGCTGAAGACCGGCATCCCTGATGTCGAGAAGCTCCAGGTCCAGCACTACATCGGGCTCACCGGCTTCAGCTGGGGCCTGTACGCCTGCCTGGAGCCGGTCAGCTGGCGGCTGTTCGTCCAGTTCGTGGACCAAGACAACGAGGCGCTGGCCCTCATGCTCAAGGTTGGCGAGCAGTTCATGCGTGAGGTGGAGGAGGGGCCTGCCCCATTCAAACTGATGTCCTCGGACAGGCGGTGCCAGACCTGCGAGTTTCGCTGGACATGCCACGGCGAGGCTCTCGTGGATGCGACCATCGCCTCGGAGACGGAGGAGATCGAAGATCCGTACCTTGCCAAGCTGATCGAGGAGCGGGACGAGATCCAGGAGGCCAACAAGGAAGGCGAGGAATCCCTCGATGACAACACCCGCAAGATCAAGGAGCACCTCGGGGAGCACCGGAAGGTGAGGGTTGGGGACCGGCCTATCGTTTGGAAGCTATCGACACGCAAGTCATTCGACAGCAAGAAGTTGGAGGCAGAGAAGCCAGACATCTATGAGCAGTACGTGAACGAGACGAGCTACGAATACTTCAGGGTTTTCTAGGAAAGGAGGCACACCATGCCGAGAGCGAAGAAAGAGACAGCGGTGGCGAAGTGGAAGAAGGACCGAACCATCGTGGCCCTGTACCTCAACGAGATCGAGATGGCGATGTTGCATGACCTGCAGGCGCACATGCAGTCCAAGCTGCGGGACGCCAACATCGTCGTCCCACCCATCAGTCAGTCCGCAGTGCTGAAGACGGCCCTGGCCAACCTCTTTGAGAAGGAGCTGGGCAAATGAACGACGAGATCAGAACAGCGAGTCCCATCACCATCTTCGAGGATGGGGAGGTGCAGCAGGACAGCCAGGCTGCGGCCATCACCAGGATCGAGGAGAGCCGGGCCGTGCAGGAAGCGCAGGCCCAGTTCATCGTGGCCAAGCGCTTCCCGAGGGACGAGATCCGGGCAGAGCAGAAGATCGTCGAAGCCTGCAAGCGGCAGTCACTGGCTCAGGTGGCTGAGTACAGCTACAGCAGGGGCGGGGCGTCCGTGCGTGGCGCATCCATCAGGCTGGCCGAGACCATGGCCAGGCACTGGGGCAACATCCGCTTTGGATTCAGGGAGTTGTCGCAGGGCGCTGGGGTCTCCGAGGTCCAGGCATACGCCATCGACATGGAGACCAACACCCTGCAGGAGCGGGTCTTCCACGTCAAGCACATCCGCTACTCCAAGAGCGGCGGCATGCAGCGCCTGACCGATCCCCGTGACATCTACGAGATGATCGCCAACCTGGCAGCCAGGCGCATCCGGGCGTGCATCCTGTCCCTGATTCCCGGCGACGTGCAGGAGGGAGCCCTCGCCCAGTGCGAGGAGACCCTCAAGGGTGGCGGGGGCAAGCCCTTGAAGGATCGCATCAAGACCATGCTCGCCAAGTTCAAGGAGCTGGAGGTGAGCCAGGAAATGATCGAGGCCCGCTACCGCAAGAAGGCCGAGGCCATCGACGAGATCCAGCTCATCGACCTGACCCGCATCTTCAACTCCTTGCGGGATGGCATGTCCAGCATCGAAGACTACTTCTCAGATGAGAATCAGTCTGCGAAAGAGACCCTCAAAAAGCGCACCAGGAAGCCCTCAGAACCGTCGGCCAAGCAGCCGCCCTCTACCACTGCCTCGGCCCCAGGCGAGGAGACAGGCGGCAAAGCAAACGGGAAGCGCACGCCTGAAGACTCCCCCCTATTCGGAGAGCAGTCCGGAGGCATCGCCTCGTCGTCGCTGATGGAGGGAGACCAGTACACAGCCTTCTGGCAGGCCCTGCTCCAGCAGGCCATCCGGTGTGGGAAGGAGGAGGACTTCGCGGTCAGGGTGATGGAGCGCCTGGCCTCCGGGCATGGCGGAATGGACGGCCCCGGCTCCATCAAGAGCGAGAGCGACAGGGCCAAGTTCCTGAAGGACTGGGCAGACATGGTGAAGCAGTGGGAAGCTGCCAGCAAGAAGGCCGTGGTAGACTGATCTCGCCTTCTTTCCAACGTCTTGCTGTGCAGCCAGCGAGACAAAGGCCCCCGGATTCCGGGGGCCTTTCGTTGTCTGTCCGGTAGAGGTCAGCTGTCGCCGTTGCTCTGCTGGTTCAGCTGCGAGAGCATCGCCTCGCTCTTGGCTTGGCTGCCCCGGCTCGACCCGAGCCAGAAGTTGAACGCTTGGTTCACCCAGCCGAGCGCCCCGCCGATCACCATGAAGCACAAGTTCTGGGCAAACTCGTTGTCGCCAAACCAGTCGTGCTGCCAGAGGATCAGCGCCATCATCCCGAAGAAGACGATGAGGCTCAGGTAGGTCAGCACCGAGGGGGTCGCCTCCCTCTGCGCGATGTGCATCCCCCGTGCGCTCTGCACATCTTCGAGATAGAGGTCTTGCTCTTGCAGATCGAGCTTCTTCATCTCGACCACAAACTGCTGCTCTGCGATCTTGAGCAGGTGCAACTTCTCCAGGTCGCCGCTCGCCATGACCTCGGAGATCTGATCCAGAGTGCCGGGGTCGTTGGGGTCGCCGTCGATCTTCAGCACGCCCATCAAGATTTGGACCGCCGCCGCACCAATCGGCCCTCCCCCGGCTAACCCAGCCGCCAGTGTGGGAGCAATCTTCTTGACCGTCCCGAACCACGGGGTCTTGTTGACCTTCTTGAAAAACTCGGTGAGCTTCGACATTCAATCCTCCTACTAGGCTGCCGCTTGAGAGCGTTTGAAGGATGGCCGTCCACAATACCAGCGCAGAACTACACGGGGAACCTCGTAGACCTTCCCCTTGTTGCGAGCTTGCTTCCTGTACGTAGCCCATCGGCAGTTCTCTGGTGAGTAGTCTCCGTCAGGGTCGATGCGGTCAATTGAATAGCCAAGTGGCCGCTCCCCCATGTCAGCAATGAAGTTCTTCAAACCATCGTCCCCTTGCCAACGCTCGCAGACGCAGATGCCACGGTCGAAGTAGTGCTTGCGTTCGCGCTCTCTGGCCCGGTCGGAGCAGCGGGCAAGCATGCCGCGCCATATTCTGTAAAGCGGATGGCTGCTCAGCCCATGGGTGGTAGTTGCTTCCGCTGCCGCCTTGAGATTTGCCTTGAGGATAGGCCACCCAAGAGCCTCCTGTCTTGCCAGGGTCTTCTTCAGCGCCTCTCGCTGTGCCGCATAACCATTGGCCTTGTTGCGTGCGTTGACCCTCTTCATGGTTTCTCTGGCGGCTGCTTTTTGCCGCTCACTCATGGGTCACTTCCCCTTATGCTTGAAGTGCTCGACCTGCTGGAGCCGCTTCTTCGCAGCCTCCCTGGTCTTGTAGGGGCCACCGAGGTTCTTGCCCTTCTCGCTCACCACATGGTAGCCATCCTTCTTCTTGCGGATCATGGCGTCTCCTCTCCTCGACTTCGTCCAAGAGCTGGATCATCGCCCGCATCACGCGGCGGCGGTCCAGCTCGCGGCGGGAGGTCACGGCTGGCCACCCCACGAGAAAGGCGGCACATAGCCGGGCGGTAGCGGCTTCGTTGCCCATGCGCTCCCAGCCTTGTCCGGCTCACCCAGCTTGCGATAGAGCTGCTGAAGTTCGTCAGTCACGGCCTTCAGCCATGGCCACGGCTTCATGTAGCCATGCACCATCTCTCCGCAGCTCCTCCACAGCCAGAAGCGGCAGAAGCGGTGCGTCAGCTTCACGCACTCAGCCGGGGTGATGGTGCCGAGACCGCCGACATCGGAGTCTTCATCCTCGGTGCGGTAGACCCCGGTCATCAGGGAGATCATCTTGTCGGTGCTGTTCGTGAGCGATGGGTAGTCGTGCCACTCACCCATGAACGGGCCGGGCAAGATCATCGCATAGGCGGCATCGTCACCGAGAGCCTCACCCTGCTTGCGCATCTCCTCAGCCCACCACTGCCAGTTGTAGTTGCACTCCATCAGCGGCTGGAACTCCAGCGAGAGCAGCGTGTCGATGGTCAAGGCAGCGTCGATGTAGAACGCGCCCCTATGGTAGACGTACTTGCGCTCAGCAATGTTCATCCCCACCTTGCGGTAAGTCTCGCTGAGCTTGCTGAGCAGGTCGTTGTAGGCGTAGAAGTAGGGCAGATACTCGGGCGGATCAGTTGCCATGGTGCCTCCTCCTATGGGGCGGTCGAAGACCATTGTGAAGTACCACCATCCTCGAACCCATCATCGAAAATGGTGTTGGCGAAGTCCCAGTCGCATCCCGTCGGATGGCCCTCAGCCCGGATGGTTGCAGTGGAGTCCCCCTCAAAGTGGATCGGGCCGAGCCTCACCACGTAGGGGACGCCCGGCGTAGCCTCGTGCGCGTAATTCACCCGCACCTCGACCAGATCGTTGCCCTTGAACACGGGCGTCTCGCAGACGATGGGCCACGTTGGGGTTGGAGTTAGCGTTGGGGTAACCGTCGGCGTCGGTGTCCTGGTAGGTGTTGGAGTGCGGGTTGGGGTGCGGGTTATGGTGGGAGTGCGCGTCGGGGTGCGCGTTGGCGTCCGCGTCCGGGTCGGAGTGCGGGTTGGTGTGGGTGTGGAGGTTGACCAGATTGAGGTTGGGGTTGGCGTGATCGCCTCAGCCACCCATGGCAGCAGGAGTGGAAACGCCGCCAGCATTAGCTTGAGCCGCATCGGTGCGATCCTATCACTCCTCTTCCTCGAACGTCTCCCCAAGCTCCTTCCACTTCGCCCACCTGGACTTTGCCCAGGTTTTGAACTTCTTGATGTCCGGCTCCACCTTGTAGCCCTGCTCGATCATCAGCTTCTGCAACTCTGAGTAGCTGATATGACCCCAGTTCTCCTTCATGTACTTGACCGCTATGTGTTCGCCGGTCCCCTCGTAGGTTGGCTTCGCCTTCGACTCCCAGGGCTTCAGCCTGTCAAACTTCCCGGTGATGATTGCCATCGCCTCGTCGTCGCCGATGGGCGCTCGCTTCTTCGAGCCAGCCGCCTGCAGTTTCAGAGATAGCTGAACATCATCAATCTCGCTGGTAGCTGGTAGCGACCTGAAGGCGCGGACTAGCTCGTGGGCCTTCATTAGATCACGCGCCAGTTCCTTGCGCCCGGAGATGGAGCGAGCGATGTCCTCCTGCGTGGCGACACCCTTGTCCACCTCAGCCCGGCGCTGCGCCCCGGCGTTGTACTTGTCAGTGTGGATGTCCTCTGAGATGGGGGCTATCTGATAGGCGAGCAGTCTGCCAAGGTCGTCCTTGTCGTAGTGGTAGGTGCGGACGAACCTGGTGAACTTCTGCCGCACATCATGCAGCGACTTGGGCGCGATCATGCTGCCAGGCTGTGCCTTCTGCCCGAGCTTCTGCCGCTTCACGTAGTCGTGGGTGTACTGGATGGTCGGGCCGAGCTGGCCGGTCATCACGTTGATGAGAAAGTGGGAGATGCGCTCCTTCGCAATCTTGCCCTCGTCTTTGTTCGGGTGGTGAGCTATACGGGAACCGATCAGCTCTCCAATGCCCTCACGGTCTACGTCGAACGCTGTGTCCAGCCCAGTCCACAGCTCCAGCTGCTCCTCCAGGTACATGCCTGGCCCGAGGTTCTGCGCCATGTTGGCGAGCAGCGCCTTCCAGAACGGGGTGCCGCCCTCCATGGAAGTCTGCAGCGCACCGGAGATCCACTCCTCCACCGGGAAGGCGGTGTTGCCATTCATGGCGGTGTAGCTGAGTTCTACCGAGCCGTCCTCGTACTCCGTCTTCCAGGCCAGCGCGTTCATGTTCTTGTCGTAGTCGGGCCAGAACTTTCGGAAGTTGACCATCTCCTCGTTCGTCAGCGGGGTGCGCTTGACGACCTTCTTCTCCTTGTCCTCGTCGTCGTGCGGGAAGAAGTAGCCGAGGATCTCGTCCGCCATCTTGCCAGCGCCCTCGGTCTGGGATGCAAACTTGGCCCAGGCATCGGTGAGCAGTGGTCGGAACGCCGTGTTGTAGAGCCAGTTGCCGCCACCGAGAGCGGAGAGCGGGAGGAGCCTGGCGCTGATGAAGCCGACCAGGGGCCGGAGGTTGATCTCCTTGTTTGGCATCACTGGGTCGCCCTTGAAGGCGTGCGTGATGGCTGTGTGCGCTCCGTTCGCCAGCATCCTGCCGCTGTCGTAGGTGTAGCCGACGTAGTCGGCACCAGGCACCAGGGCTACGGTGTCCAACGCCTTCGGCCCACGGTGCCGGTTCTGGTAGTGCAGGGCCACCCACTCCCTGGCCCCAGCCTTCGCCTTCTCGGTTGGCACCCCGGCCTTCTCGTACTCTTCGAGGTGGGTCTTGTAGGCGGCGTACTTCACCGGGAAGTCGATCAGTGCGTATGCCTCCATCGCATGCTGGAGGAAGTTTCTGATCTTGCCGGTGAGCCCGAAGGGAGAGAACAGCGGGCTCTCGATGATGGCCTTCACGCCCTGCGACAGGGACTGCGCTTTGTGCGAGTAGTACCCCTCCTTCGCTGCCTCCGCCACTTTCTCCATGGCCCAGACGTTCTTCTGCCCCGGCCTGACCCCGTAAAGCGTGATGTCCGGCCCGATGTTGGCGAGCGGATTGGCCTTCCATGCGATGGCGATGCCCTCTGTGAGGTGGCCCCAGAAACTCCCGTAGTACACATCGCCGCAACTCAGCGCCTGGCCGAAGACTGAGGTTGCCCCGTTCCTGCCAATCGTCTTGGCCCACAGCAGCTTCGTTGCCCGCATCCCAGCCTGCGGCCCGAGCCAGAGGATGGAGGCGATCTTCGATGCCAGACTGCTGCTCGGGATCTTGGACTCAAGCGCCTTCGCTATGCCTGGCGTCACCCACTTGCCAGCCATGGGGCCGTAGCGCAGCTTGTCACGGCGGTTGGTCTCGCTCCCAAGCTGGACCGAATGTGTCCCACTGCGACGGCTCGTCCACCACCCGGCGTTCCCGCCCTCCTGGAACAGCTTTTCCATCATCACCATGTTGGCGAGGATGTTCTGCTGCACTTCGACCGTGGTTGGCTCGCGATAGGTCGGGTCCGTCACCTCGCCGTACAGCTTGCGGAACGCCTCGTTCAGCTTGCGGTGGATGAAGTTCGCAGTCCCGACTCCGCTCGTGGTCTCCGGCCCGACCGGGTCTTGCTGGAGGTAGGAGTTGACCGCCTTGAGCGCCACGTCGTGGATCTCGCCCAGGTCGATGATCGCCTGGTAGGTGTTGTTCGGCCCACGCTGGATGCTGCGCACGAGGTCCGCCAGCTGCATGTAGTGATTGCGCAGGCTTCGGATCGAGCCTTGCCTGCTGGCCGACAGGTTGGCGAGCAGGGTGTCGTCACCAGTCTCCAGGTAGGCTGCGATATCCACCGGCTGGCGGATGCCCCGCAGATCACCGGCCCTGCGCATGACCTGGTTGATCTCCTCCACCAGGTCGTCCTCCATGATCTGGCGAGCATTCTGGAAGTCGGCGTCGTTCGGGATGAAGTAGTCACCGAGCAACCACCGCTGGTAGAAGCGGGTCTGGTAGTAGACCTGCTCCTCGATGATCTCCTTCAATTGAGGGCTCATGCCTCGCCAGCTTGCTATCGCCTGCTGCCAGTCGAGGTGCTCCTGGTGAATCCCCTCCAAGGCACGGATGAGCGGGTTGTCCATCGGCACGTCGAGCCGAAGCGCCAGGTCACTCGGCGTCATCGCGCCTTCCGTCACCATCTTGATGGCTTCGCGGACCTGACCCTCATCATGTCCGTCCCGCTTGAGGTTGTTGATGACGTTCGTGAGCCTGGCCTGCATCGTTCGGCTATCGAGCCGGGCATGCTCACGGGCGTACTCCCGAGCTTCGAGCAGCCGCGCTACCCCCTTCGGGATGTCCCCGCCATGGATGTTGAACTGGTCACGTAAGAACCGCATGGCCTTCGCCCGGAGCGGGCTCTCCCAACCCTCAGGCCCCTTGCGGAAGATGCGGTGGAGGAAGCGGTCGGCCAGCGTGCGGTCAGCCCCGAGCCTGGGCAGCCCGGCCAGATCACGGAGACCCTGCCCCCGCGTGACAGTGGGGGCCGTGCCGGGAGCGGCTGGTGCTGGCTGGGCTGCTGGCGCAGCTGGTGCAGCGGGGGCTGCTGGCGCAGCCGGTGGAGTGGCCGCGCCTCGGGTCGCCCAGCCGGGGCCGACCGGGGGGGTTGGTATCCCTCTGCCAGACGCGCCAACCATCAAGGCCGGGATGTGTCCCGCCCTACCCATCTGTCCCTCCGTGGCAAATCCACCGCCCAGCGATGATGCCGTGGCAGTAGGAGCGTCCAGGAAGTAGACATCGGTGATGAGTCCGGTTCTGTAGTAGGTTCCGAGGACATCCAGAAGTTCCTCGTCCATGTTGCTCATGCCGACAACGATAGCGCCGTGCGCACCGAGGGGGCGAGCTATCCCACGGATCGTTCCGGCCAATGCGTCAGCCTGCGACTCCGCCGCCATGGTGTCGCCTGACCAGTCCGCAGCGAGCGGCTCAAAGCTGAACGCCTCTCTCCTGAATGGCGTGGCGTACAGAGTCTCCTCGACGTTCTGACCATCCTTGATTACGAAGGCGGTGAAGACGACCCAGAGCTGCTCGTCATTCATCCCGGCCTCTTCCAGATCCTTCACGATCTCCCCGAGCGTGAGCCCTCTGTCCTCATAGAAGTCATTGGCTTCGTCTTCATCAGCGAAGGTCAGCGGCGACCCGTCTTCTTTGACAGTCGGAGCTAGCGTGTAACCTTCGACCGCAACTCCGAAGCCAGGCCCCTTGCCCTGCTTTGGAGGAACTCGCTCGACTGAAGCCCGCAAGTCGTAAGAGACGACAAGCGGTCGGAGGCGATTGAGCTTCTCCGTGGTGGACATGGTGTCCTGCAGGCCAGCCATCTGAGAAATGTCACCAGGGATGTACTGCCCGACGCGGTCGTTGATGAGCACATGGCCGATGAGGAGATCGCCGAGCAGATTGTCGTGAACGTGGATCGTTGCTGAGATGTCTGGAGAAGACATCAGGTTATTCGTCTCCGAGTGCGGGTGGTTGTGGACGAAGTAAACCCCTGAAGCGCCGAGTCGCTTGGCTTTCTTGCGGATGTCATCCGCCCACTTCTTCCCGATGCCCCTATACAGATCAGCGGCCTTGTCACCCTGCCGCGCCCGCTTGGCATCGCTCGGGTATGGGATCAGGGGCGCTCCTCCTGGGGCTCGTATGGTCTGCAATTCATGGTCCATGATGACGCCGTTGGCGTCAACGTAGACGATGCGCAGCGTCTCCCACCTGTTGTCACGCAGCACCTGGGCCAGCTCGGCCAGCTTCAGGTAACGGGCCGCGCCGTCCTTCTCCAGCTCCTGCCCGATCAGTGAGACGCCCCCATCCTCGACGAGAGCGTCAGAGATCAGCTTCGCAGCCCTGATGCGCCGGGCGTTCAGCTTCCGGTAGAGCGCCCAGTGCGGGCCGGTCATGTCCATCATGGCTTCATGCGCTGCCACCTTAGCGGTCGGGCCGAGCATCTCGGACTCGTTGATCGCATCCAGCCGGTCCTCGATCCTGGCCAGAACGTCAGCCATCTCCTTCTGGAGTTGCGCAAACCTGGTGCGAAGGAACTCTGGGCTCGGGCGCTCCAGCGGGACCGGGGCTCGTGGACCGCGCCGTCGATCAGCAGGAGTCGGCGTCAGACGCACGGGCGGTACTGGCGGAACTTCCTGTCCTGGCCTGCCAATCTCCAACCCCCTGACCTGCGCCGGATTGAGCGGCTCAGTGAAAGGCTGCGCCTCCTGAACAGGCCCGGTCTTCCCATACTGCGCATCGAACCGCAGCTTGCGAGCCCTGACCTCGTAGGCGTGGATGACGGCCTCGTCCCTCTGCCCTTCCGCAACCTTCCGCAAGTAGACGACCATGACGTTTGAGAGATCGGACTCCCGCTCTGCGTTCTCGATGGCGCGAACGAAGCGACGGGAGGTCTTGCCCTTCGGCTTCGGCGGGGCCTTCATCGTCGGCGCTGCCTGCTGAGGAGCGGACGGCTTGCGAGTGTTGTGCTTCTTGCCCTTCTTCTTGGCTGGCTTCTTGGGGGCCTCTTCAGCAACCTCCGGCTCGGGGGCTGCCTCGACGGCAGGCTCCGGGGCAGGGGCTGGCTCGACAGCTGGCGCTGCCGCACGCTTGCCGCGACCCTTCCGCTTGGGAGCAGGCGGCTGCGACTTCGTCACGTCAGCCATGCGCTGGTCGAACATCCGCTGCGCCATGTCGTCGGGGAGGTTGTCTGGCATCTGCTCGCGGACAGCCTCGACTGCCTCCGGCGTCTTCGCGGCGTTCAGCTTCCTCTCCCAGAACGACTTCGCCCTGTTGATCTTGCGGCGTGCTCGCTTGCCAAGACGCGGCTGCGCCGTGGTTGTGGTCGTGAAGTCGGTCGGCGCGACCGTCTCCGTCACAGTAGGAGCGGGCGGAGCACCCTCCTCAGCGGGTTCTGTTTCTTGCTCTGGTTGGACCACCTCTGAGACCGCCGCCGCCGCCTCTTCGGAAGGTGTCTCCGCCCTCTGTTCTGTTACTTCTTCAGGGGCAGGGCCGAGCGCCTCCTCGACCATGCCTGTCATCTCACCGTGAAGCGTCATCCATCGGTCGTGGAAGTAGTCGAGCAGCTTGGGGTCATAGCGCCCCTGCTGCCCACGCTTCGGGGCGAGCATGTACTCCTCTCGCAGTAGCTCCACTTCCTGCAGCGTCTGCGCTTCAGCAGCGAGCTGCCTCCATTGCGAGTTCTTCAGCTTGCGCGGGTTGGCCAGGCGCTGCTCTCTCTCGTTTACCCTGGCCGCAGTCTGGCGGGCGTCTTCGATCAGGCTGTTGACGATGTTCTCCGGCACAACCCTGGCGAGCTGCGGATCGTCAGCCGCCCTCTGCGCCCACGCCGCCTGCTCCGGCATCCCGTTCTGCTCAAAGACCCGAGCCGCCCAGCGCAGCGAGCCCTGCGTGATCCGGTCCAGGTTGGCGGACAGCTGCGGCGTCATGTCTGGAGTGACACGATCCATGATGTAGGCGTGCGCATCCTCGATGAACCGCACCCGCTCGCGAGCAGCCGCTTCGTCTTCCGTCTCTTCGAGGGAGTCGATGATCTCTGTCTCCTGCAGGGCGTCGATCTCTTCCTGCAAGGCCGTGTTGCGCTTCGAGCCGGGCTTCGTCCTCCCGATCTCCTGGATGAGCTCGTCCAGCTTCGCCCGTGCTGCACGAGCCCGCGCCTCACGCTCAGCCTGCAGATTCAGGTGGGCCTGGAGCGCCTCGCCGTATTGGTCGGCCAGTGCCTGCATGTCAGCCAGGCCCTGCCCTAGCGTGTCGTCGCTGTGGAGCTTGGCGAGGATGTCAGCGGCAGCCTGCTCCGACTCCCGCTTGCGCTCCCCGGCAATCACGAGCCTGGGTGGGAGGGCGAGCCGTGCTCTGGCACCCTCAACCAGCCCTTGGGCTTGCATGCTTGCGCGAGCTGCAGCTCGGCGCTGCTCCGCCTCTGCCGCCAGGCGCTCGTCCTGCACCCGCCCCGGCACAACCACTGGGCCAGCAGGCAGCGGCTCTGGCGCTGTCAGTGACTCGCCGGTCGGCCCCAGCACCTCCGGCCTTGGGGCGGGCTGCGCGTTCATCTCCGTGAGCGCCTGGTCCCAGGCTCGGCGGGTGATGTTCTGCTCGATGGCTGGGGTGACGCGCTCCTCCCCGAACTGCTCGACAAACCGCGCCCGCATCTGCGCCATCAGTTCGGTGGTGCGATCCCGAACCTGGGCCTGGTCCTCCGGCCCGAGCGCATTCATCCGCTCGTTGAGCTGGACTTCGGGCTCCTCGGCCCCCCTGGCCCTGGCCCGCTCCCGGTAGGCGTCGATCTCAGCCTGGGCCTGCGTCGCATCCTCGGCAGTCACCTGCTCGCGGTACGCCGCCTGCTCTGCAGCGGCCCTGGCCCGGCCCGCTTCCATCGCCTCCGGCCCGAGCGCTGCCCCTGGGATTGAGGGGGCGCGGACACCCTGAGCCTCCTCCGTGTCGATGATGAGCTGGCCCTGCCCGGTCGGCCTCATGCTGGCCCTGGCAACAGCATCCACCTCGGCTGGGTCAATTGGCAGAGGCTGACGCGCCCGGATGTCCTGCCTTATCATCGCCGGGCCGGAGACAGCGAGCGGGGTGAAGAACCCAGTGACCCCGGACTCGGCTGCCTCTGGCGCTGTCTTCTTGACAAACTCCAGAGCAGTCTCGAAGTCCATCTTCATGGTGGGGTCTTCTGCAATGGCTATGGCCAGCGCCTCTGGGAATGTCTGCGCAACTTCAGTCAGAGCCTCTTGACTCATGTCCTTGAGTAGCTCTTTGCCACTCGCCATCTTCACGAGCGCCCTGCTGATGACGCTGCGCGGGACGCCAGCATCTATCAGGCGCTTCGACATCCCGCCAGCCCCGTATCCTTCAAGCACGCCAGCGAGCCCGCCGAGAGCAGTGGCAAGGCCGGGCTCCAGCTTGCCGGTGGCCTCGTACACGTCCTGGTACACCATCGGGATTTCGAGCGCGGCTCCAGCGGCGATGCTGCCAAGGAGCGGGGGAGCCCCCATGCCGCCAGTCACGGCCCCAACGGTGGCCGCAGCAGCGGTCGTTGGTAGAGTGGTGGCCACCCCTTCCAAGAGAGCCGTCGTCCAACCCGCCACGTCGCCACCGGAATAGTCGGACATCCTGAGTGGACGATAGCCGCCCTCTGCCATCACCCCGCTGATCTTCTGGGCCTTCTTCGCGGTCTCCTCTGCCGCCTTCGTCATGCCATGACCGGCCTGCATCATCGACCAGGCAGTCACAGGCGTCGAAGCCATCCGTGCCAGCCCTGCAGTGAGGCCCTTCCCGGCTCTCTCCAAGGCCCCTAGATCCTCGGGCGTGAACTCCGGGTTCGAGGCGAGAGCCTTCTGCTGCCGCTTGGTGAACTCCCACCAGCGGGACACCTCCGGGTCTTTCAGCTGCTCAACGAAAGCATCCCCGATCCCCTGCTGCTCAGCCACGGACATACCAGGCATGGCGAAGACGTAGGCTGGTGCCTTGTACGGTTCTTTCCCACGGCGTGGGATGTTGAGGTTCCCCTCCTCGTCGATGCTGCGCCCGATGGAGGCGTAGTACACCCGGCGCTGGAACTCATCCTCCGAGGGCTCTGCCTGGACTTGCGGCTGCAGGCTCTCAGGCATCTCGATGTCTATGCCGGGAAGCGTGTTCTGGCGCTCGATGCCAGCCCGCAGCGTCTCCTGAACCTTCTGCTGCTTCTGGCCTGCAGCGAAGGCAGGCACCCACTTGGCACGGGCCTTCTTCTTCTTCTCAGTGTCGAGGCCCTCCCATGTTGTAGACCCCTGGACGTAGCTGTTGAAAAGATCGTTCTGATCTACCGTCTCCAGGGCCGGGAAGGCTTCGTGCTTGAAGACATCGAGAGTGCTGTTGACCCCGAGGATCTTGGTGCGCAGCTTCTCCCTTTCCGCCCATGGCATCGTGGCGTAGGTGTTGCTCCTCCTCGCCACGCTGTTGAACTTGGAGAGCTTCTCCGGCAGCGGCAGCTCCGTGTACTCCGGTGACTTGAAGTACAGCCAGTCTTCCCTGCTGGTCCCAGTCTGCTGCGGATCAGTGAGCCCAGGTGCCGGTGGGATCGGGGCTGGCATTGTCTTCACCCAAGCAGTTCAGCGAGCGGGATGTCCGATGGCGGAGCAGTGGTCGTCGTGGTGGTGCCAGTGGGGTTTGGATTTTGTGGACTGCCCACAGCCTTCTTGCCAAACTTCTGACGGTAGATTGCCTCGGCATCCCAGACGAGCTGCCACGCATTCTGGACAGCTTGTTCATTGGACCCGGCGAGCTTGTCCTCTGTTGCAACAGCCTGCGCCGTGAGAGCGCGAATGCGCTCACCAAGCTGGGTCTGGTTCATCTCCTCAAGTGGGAGATTGAGATAGCTCTTCGCCCCACCGCCAGTCGGAGTCGGCGTCCCAGCGTGGTACTGATACTCTGGGATGCCAGCCTGCCCAATTACACCAGTTGGAGCCCAGGCCCCACCATACGAAGGGATAGGCTTGGCCTTGATGAGCGCGATCTCCCGCTCCGCCGCGACACGCAGGCCCTTGCGCAGGAGGATCTCCGCTTCCTTCAAGTGGTGGGCATCCTCGTCGCTCAGGCTCTGGAGGTCGTACATGGTCCTGAGCCGCTCAAGCTCCAGGTCTGCACCGCGTTCCTGGTACTGGCTCCACAGGCCGACGTTCGCAGCCTGAGCTGGGCTGGTCAGGGCAGTCGCCGCCAGCAGGTCATGGAAGTACAACTTCTGATCGTAGTCGCTGGTGTCAACGTCAGACCTGGCCTCCTGCATCTGCTTAGCCATGAGGGGGCCAATCTCAGAGGTCTGCGTTGCGAACGGGAGCGTCCCCGGAGTGGCCTGTCCTTCAGGCGAAAGCCCGCGCCCAACATTCAAGGCGAACTCAGAAGCCATGCGATCAGACGGCGTCGCACCGAAGGCCCCGTAATCACCAGAGGCAGGACCGAACATCTCATGGAAGTAGGGCATCTGCTCGGCCTCGGTGGCCGCATCCGGCTTCGATGTCGGGACGACGGCCCCGCCCTCACGCACTCTCCCAGTGTTGAGGTAGGTGGCCCGCATGTTTTCCTGTGTCTGCTCGTCGAGGTACTCTGCCCTGTCCTTCTCAAGCGCCCCCCTCTGCTCAGCGGAGGCTTTGATGATGGCCTCTCTTGCCTTGTCCTCCCACGCCCTGTCCTTCCGCTGCTCCCTCATGGCGTTGAACAGCTGGGTCGCCTCAAGCCCGGTCCTGACTCCAGCAGTCGCCATCGGGTTGTACGACGAGAGCAGGCCGAGCCCCGCCGGGAGGATCAACTGCGGGAACAGCTCGTGGAACTCCTCCCCGAATCTGCTGCGCTTCTTCTTCTGTTCCTCGGCCATGGTCGTCTCCTAGTACCTAGGTTCGCTGCGGAAATACTGGTCGTAGGGATAGGGGAACATCTGGCTGGTCGTCGGCACCCACTGCGTCTGACCCTGCTGGCGCTGAGGCCCGAGCATCTGGCCCGTCCCGCCCCGGAACTCCTTCAGCAGATCGTTGGCCTCTGCGGCGTAGTTGCCGTACTTCTGGAGCTTGTCGGCTTGGGCCTGGGCGGCGGACTGGATGCCCTGCTTCTTGGCGACTTCGGCTGCGCTCTGCACGATCATCTGCTGAGCGCCGACGTTCATGCCCTCGGCCCCGAGCTGCGTCCCGAGGTTGGTTGCGAACTGCTCCCCGGTCTGTGAGGCCAGCTCTCGGGCGAGAGCTTCTTGCGCAGCCTCGCTCATCGCCCCGCCTGCGGCTTGACCCATCGCCTGGCCAGCTCCGGCAGCCCCGCCGCCCATGCCTGCAGTGGCAGCACTCAGCCCTCCGCCGATCAGCGCCGCCTTGCCAGCGTCACCCCAGGAGCCACCCTTTGCCCTCGCATCCGCTCCCTGCATCGCAGCTGCGGCTGCCACACCGGCAGCTGGAGTCCCCACCACACCGGCTGCGATGGGGACCGCTACCTTTGCAATCTCCCACCACAAGGCCATGGCTACTTCCCTCCGCTCTGAGTCGTGCGACTGCCAACCTGCTGGGTGAGCTGCCCGAGCGGCCCGAACAGGAGGTCACGGGCCAGCCCGTACTGTCGCTCCTGCTCGCCGTACTGCGCCCCGTACCTGGCATCCTCGATGGAGCGCTGCGTTCCGCCGAGGTTGGCCATGTTGTCGATAGCGGCCTGGTAGCGGGCCATGTCCTGGGCGGAGAGCCCGGTCATGCCTTCCATCCCGGCCTGCATCGCCCCGATGTTCTGGCCCCTGGCCTGGAGACCCTGGCCGGACTGCTCCAGCAGGGCGTTCAGGTTCTGTCCACGGGCAGTAAGATCCTGGCCACGACCTTCGAGCAGAGCGCCGAGATCCTGCCCGCGCCCCTGGAGGAGAGCGTTGATGTCCTGGCCCCTCCCCTGGAGGCTCAGCCCAAGCTGGTTCTCCAGGGCTCCGATGTCCTGGCCGCGCTGCTGCACGCCGTAGCCCATGCCCTGCATCTCAAGGTCCATGAGCTGCTGCATCACAGGCAGCGCCATCTGCGCCTGGCCCTGCGAGATCGCGGCCCCGGCAGCCCCGGAGCGCCCGAGCCCGGCAGCGGACATTGCGTTGGCGATGGTTGGTAGCGTCGTCTGCTTGAAGGCTTCCATCGCAGACTGCAGCGCCGGGTGGTTGGCAAAGTCAATCGTCTGCAGCGGATTCTCCTCCCTGCCTGGGAGGTTGCCCATCATCCCCTGACCGAACTGCTGGGCGTAGTCAGCCGCCGAGCCGATCTGCTGCGTCCCAGGTCCTGCGTAGGGGTTCGTCTGCATGGTCGTGTTGGGCTGGGAATTGGAACCGTAGGCATTTGCCATGTAGGAGCCGGTATCCCTGCCCGTGTACTGGAATCCCATCCCCGGAGGAACCGTGGGAATTGGTTGGCCGTTCTGATCTACTGGCACGGTAGCCCCCTGTCTGTTTGGATCTGCCCGTCGTGGGGTGGTCCCAGGAGGAGCTGGCGGGGCTGGGTTCCCGCCTCCTCCGCCTCCCCCGCCTCCCCCGCTGTCATCTACTCGCATCCGCTTGACTGCCATGGCTGCCTCCTAGCTAGAGGCTGCGGCTGCCGGGACCGCCCTCTGGAACGGCATTGGCAGGCGGCGTTGCTGGACCAGCGTGGAGGCTTGCGGAGGGGGTGCCTGCCCACCCTGATAGCTCGACCCAGCGAAGCCGAACCCCTGGTTGACCGGCGGCATCCCGCCACCTCCTGGCTGCTGCGGAGGGGCTCCCCCTCCCCCCTGCCCCGGCATCCCTGCCCCCATGCCGATCTGGATTGGGCTCCCCATCTGGAAGGGCGAGAGCGCCCCAACGCCATTGAGATCAGCCCCGTACCAGTCGTTCATGTTGCCGAGGTTCGACGCCATGTTATAGGCGGCGCTTCCGGCCCGGCTTGGCCCCAGCATCCCAGGGGCCAGCCCGAGAGCCGCCTGCTCGGCCTCGGTCATCCCGGCGTACTGCCTCGGGTCCATCTCGTAGTAATTCGACAACGGCATGTCCCCGATGGAACCGGACATCTCCCTGCCGATCAGCGAGTAGAGCCCGCTCAGCTGCGGCGGGATCGTCGGGTTAGTGGTGCTGTGTGAACTTCCGCCGCCCATGTCATTCCTCCTTGTCTGGGAGCCGCAGGGGCAGCTCCATCACGGTGACGCCTTTCGGCTTGAATCCGTACTTCTCGAACGCCTTGGCAACCTTCTCGTTCATCGCCCAACACTTGATGAACTTGGCCTGGTTGGCTCGCGCCCAGTCCTCCACGAGGTGCCAGTCCGCCTCCAGCATCTGGCGGCGCATGTCCGCCGAGGGGTGCGTGATCTCAAGCTGAGTAATCATGACTTGCCTGATGCCGTACTGGACCTGCAGCTCTGCGAGGAGATGGCCGCAGACCTCGCCCGTGTCATCGTCGATGCCTGCGATGCAGAGCTTCCATGGCGGGTTGGACCGCATGTCGTTGCTCAGCTCGTGCCAGAGGAACTCGGGGTCTCCGCCGCAGTCGTAGCTGATGATGAAGTTGACGGCTCGGTCGAGGAACTGCGTCCCGTAGAGGTGGCAGTTCCCCTTGCTGGCGTGGACGACTTCTGCGTGAAGCATCAGTAGAGCCACAATCTCGGCTGCGGCAGGAATGGATCTCTGTCCATGTGGACAAACGTCTTGCCGATACCAATGCGGGTGAAGCCTACCTTGAGCGCTGCCCTGGCCAGCTTGAACCGGCGCTCGCTGTCGAGGCATGTCACGTCGCTCGCCTCCCCTCTCATGTGGGAGGAGTCCGGCACGCCCCCAATCGCCGTGTTGTGCGAGAGGCAGCGGCAACCGGAGGCAATCGGCATCGGGAAGCCGACCTCATCGCGGACCTGCTGGAGCATCTCGACGTGGTGTTGCTTGATCTCGTCGAATCCGCAGCCGCACTTGCAGGCGAACTCGACACGGTCGAAGTTCTTGGTCAGATCGCCCATAACTACCTCCGCTCCAGCAGTCTATCGAGTTTGTCCTCGATTCGTATGAGCCGCCTGTCGGTCGTCTCGGCCTGGACCTCCAGGGCTCGCAGGCGCTCAATCATGTCCACCCGGACAGCCTCGTAGGTTTCAGCAACTTTCACGTCATGCGCGAGGATCTTCTCGTCGATGATGCGTTCGATGCCAGGTCTGGCGACGGTGTGAAATTCCCCAATCGCCTTGTCGAACTCCTGGTGAACCATGATGCGCCCGAGCCACCATGCGAGTCCGAGGGCGGCGGTCAGGATCGTGACTGCCTGTACTACCAGCGCCATTACAACCTGGATTTTGGACAGGGTCACACTGAAGGTCTGTCTCGGGATCTTCCCGCTGAGTCGTGATTGCGTCACCGTCGCCCTCCGTTCATCGCACATGGCGTCACCTCAGCCGTACTGGATGAAGTCAAGGTCGTTACTGAAAAACACTGGAGAAAATCTGATCCATCCTATGTCCTGATCTGGAGTGAAATTGGCTCCACTCCAGGCCACATACAGACTCAGCGTTCCTTGATCTGGGTAGTTAGACATCGTGGCGCTGAACGTGAAAGTGGCGGTTGCTCCTCCATAGCTATAGACAGCGGGAGTCCCGAGCTTTGAGCACACGGGAGTTCCATTCCAAACCGCGACTGAATCGGAACTGATCGCGACGACTCCGGTTTCACGGATCAGATAATTGGGGGAGGGGACTTGATCGTACATATTGATGGTGTAGTTGACGAGCAATCCACCCCAGTGGGATTGCCATGTCAACTGGACGATCCTGTTTCCGCTCGCATCGACAGTATCGTTATGCACTTCGTTGCTGCCAGAGCCAGCTGCGATGGCAAACCATTCAGCGCTATCCTCGCTCGTCTTCACGTCGATGTAGAGCGTGGAAGTGTCGGTGGCGAAGAACATCTGCCTCCGACCAACCGGGGCTGGGCGCTGCGCATCCACACCAACCATCGTCATGTTCTCGATGCGGTCGGTTTGGGGGATGTAGTGGGTCTGCAGCTGCCAGTAGAGCTGCTGGCAGAACTTGAGCAGCTCCTGCTCCCGCATTGGATATGGCGGGAGCTTCATCGTGGCCTGGAGAGCGAAGACCGCATCCCCAAGCCCCATCTTTCCCTTCGCCTCTGCGCCGTATGGGATATTGACGTTAGGGGCGGAGTGGTAGTGACTCGTGCTCGCGATCATCAGCGAGTTGAGGAGATCAACCTCCTCGCTTGAGATGGCGTGGAGAGCATCCCAAATTGAGAGCGGATTCGCCAGGACGAATGTGACGTTCTGGACAGTGTGCGTGTGAGCGACATTGCTAACGACAAGCTGCTGGTGGACATAGACGTTGCTTGCGCTGTGGTAGTGGGAGCCGCTCGCGACGACCAAGGCCGGAATCTGGGTCAGTGTGACATTTTCGCTGTAGACGTTGATCCAGCTGTTGTACGGGTGGAGGAGCTGTGGGATGTCGCTCAGGTTGACCAGGGTGCCGACAAGCGAGGACTGCGCAGCGACGGACCCGGCCAGGCTCCAGGCTGCCTCTGTGGACTGGAGGTTGCCAGTCAGCGCACTCTGCGCGGAGAGTGCTCCGGCGAGCTTCCTCGTGACGTAGATACCACCCTGGACGACGGTCTTCGATCCAACCTCTCCGGCAAGGCCCCAGACCGCATGAACCAGCTGCAGATTGCCGACAACTGAGCTGGACGCCCCGAGCCTGTCACAGGAGAGCCGCTTGATGACGCGGAGTTCGCCAGTGGGTTGCGTCCTGGCGTAGATTTCTCCGCCCAGATCCCATGTCTTGTGCTGGACCTGGAGGTCGCCGACGAAAGAAGAAAATGCCGAGACGGTCCCTTGGAGTCGCTGCTGGAGTTTCAGTGCGCCACTAAGTGAGGAGAGGGGAGAGACCGTCCCGGCAAGATTCCAAACTCCTTCCGTGATACCAAGTTCGCCAGCCAGAGCCGACTGGGCAGCAACCGCACCGGCCAGTTTCTGCCGCAGCTTGAGCGTCCCGGTCAGCGCCGATTGCGCCGCAACTGAACCCGCCAGTTGCCGCGTAATCTTCGCCTCACCAGCCAAGCTGCTCTGCGCCCCGATGGTGCCAGCGAGCTTCTGAGTGAGCTTGATGGCACCAGTCAAGCTCGACTGCGCAGCGATCTGACCCTGGAGGACGAGGTCTTCGCTGATCTCCAGGTTGCCCGTCAGGGCGGATTGAGCGGCGATGGCTCCGGCGAGTTGCCCAACGTAGACATACGCTCCGACCTCCCAGGCGGAGCCATAGCTGTCCTGGTCGAGCGTTGTAATGCTGCTCGGCCAGGTCGAAGGGTAGTGGAGGCCATCGTCGTAATCGGACCCAAGGTTCGTGCCAGCGTTCTTGCAGGGAGAGGAGCCAGTCAGCGAGTAGTCGTGGTTGGCTTCGTCCTCGAACAGTGGATCGTCAACGATTGAGTTGCAGTCCTGGCTGAACCCTGAGCAGTGCGTCGCCTTCGTGTAGCCCGTGTAGTTCCTGCCAACGACATACGATGCTGGTGGATCGTAACAGTTGTAGTCACACTCGAATCCTGTGTAGTCAGTGCTGTAGATTTCAATCGGTGTGCTGGTCGATCCGACTAGGATGTTGTTCTTGATCTTCAGGCCGGTCGCGTTACCAGCCGCGCCATCTACCTTGATGACGTTGGCGCAGTAGCCGCCGCCGTCCATCGTGTTGTTGTAAATCTTCGTCCCGGTGCACCCTGACTCCTGGTAGTCGCCAATCTGAAGCAGTGCATTTGTTCCTGCGAAATCACTCGTCCTGTAGATGACATTGTCGTAGAACTCGTTGTTGATGGATGCTGCCCAAATCAACGTCTGGAAGTGCCCCCACTCGCTAAGGCTCCCGTTATTGTAGATTCGGTTGTGATGAATCTTGTTCCCGCTCGACTTCAACTCGATCATCACGCCGATGATGTCGTTCTCGTAGATTTCGTTCTCATAGATTTCGTTGTTGCCGCACCCAGGGTTCGTACCATCCCCATCGAGGTCAATACCATTGACCGCGTTGGCGTAGATGGTGTTGTTGTGGATTGAACTGTCATCCACGTACAGGAACTTGATTCCGTAGCCGTCGAACGGCTGTGGCACGAATAGCATCGTGTACGAGTGGTGCGCGATGCAATTCTTGATCTCCATGTTGGTGTTATTGTTGTTCGCGTTGCCACCGGAGACGATGTTATGCGCCCCGTTGTACGAAGCGTGGCAGTTGTCAATAACGCCGTGATCGCCCTTGAGCGAGATTCCGTGACCGCGATTGTGGTGCGCCTCGCAGTTCTGGATTGTGCAGTAGCTTGTCTCGTCGAATCGAATGCCACCGTCGTACGACAGCCCGTTCCCATACTTGACCGTCAGACCATCGACTACCACATAGCTGATTCCCCAAGCGTGGACGCATCCTCGCTGTGTGGCCTCGATGGCGACCCCGCTCGTGTCCGGGTCGCCGCTGTTGTCACGGATGTAGAACGTGCTGTACCCGAGTGAATCGTTGTCACCCCAGGCCCATTCGTGGTCGGCAAGAGAACCGAGCGTCCCCTCCGTCAAGCGGACGGTGTCCATCCAGACGCAGTCGCCCTCAACTAGACCAGGATCTCCGCCAGCCGCCGCTTCGCAGTAGTATTCGTTCGTACCGCTGCCGGAAGCTGTCCACTTGTAGGTTGCGGTTGTGAGGTCGTAGGAGCCAAGGAACGTCGGTGTCCCGTCGGCTTCGTAGTGGATTTCGCCGCCTCCGGCATGACCGCTCGATGAAATATCCATGATGGACGAGAGGTAGCCGGTGCCGTCCCAGCGGTAGTCGCCGCCCCGGTCAGAGACAACGATGGTGTCGAACGGGTCGAATGAGTATGAGTTGTGATGGGTGAGGTCCATGCAGGCAGAGGCGCTGGTCACAGGCCCGGTCGAGGTAGCCTTGGTTGTCGCCGTCCCGTCCGCCCGCATGTAGTACGTCTTGGGGACGTAGCACTGGCCGGAGAGGGCGGATTGCGCTGCGATGGACCCCGCAAGACTCCTGGCAATCTTCAGGTTGCCAGCGAGGGCGGCGGTGGCGGCAACCGTCCCGGCCAATTGCCCGACATAGACGTATGCGCCGACTTCCCATCCGCTGCCGTAGTCGTCCTGGTCGAGCGTCAGGACTGAATCTGGCCAGGTAGATGGATAGTGGAGGCCATCGTCATAGGTAGCGCCAAGGTTCGTGCCAGCGTTCTTGCAAGGGGAGGTGTCGGAGAGCCAATACTTGTCGTTCTCTTCGTCCTCCAACTCCGGGTCTGCTTCGATGCTGTTGGTGCTGCCGCCGTAAGCGGTTTCCCAGGCGTCGTAGGTGTCTTTGGCCGTCGTCCAGATGACGAACCCGGTGGCCTCTGCTCCGAGGCAGTTGTGGCTGTAGACATTGTCGTGGCCGTAGGTGATGTTGTCGCCACCGTTGGTCGCCTTGATCTTTGCACTGTTGGTCCCGATGATGATGTTGTTCTTGAATTCGTTGTAGCTCACCTCGCCTGTCGTATCCGTCACCATCGTCGCGATGCCGTGCTGCCCGCCGACGAGGGTGTTGTTGTAGAACTTGTTGTGGCTTGACTGCAGGTTCTCTCTCGCATCGCATCGGATTGATGCGTTGCACCAGTTGCCGGTGTCCGGCTCCTTGGCGTTATCGTAGGCGAGGTTGTTGTGCCAGATCGAGTAGGTCGTCAGCTCGCAGTACAGCGCGACACCGTGGTTGTCATAGACCCTGTTGTGGCGCACGATGTTCTCGTGGCCTGCGGACGAGATTGCCCCATCCAGCCAGATGCCCTGTCCGAACCAGAGAGAATTCGACCCGAGCGTGGAAGGACCGTTGCTGTAGACATCGCAATCCTCAATGAGGCAGTCTTCTGCGTAGTTCCAGATTTTGATGCCGCCGCTGTAGAGCATGTTGTCGTCCCAGCGCGGATCGGCGTACTGGTAACGACCGTTCTCGTAAGCCTTGCATCGGCGGAAGACAATTCCTCTCTGCACCAGCAGGGACGGGATGGCGAACCCCTGACATCCGTTGTACCTGCCGATGCAGTCCTCGAAAACGATGTCTTCTGTCGGCGTGCTGGCGTCGCCTTGGATGCCGACACCGTTCACCCAGGACCACTCAAAGGTGCAGCCTGTGAATTTGATGTGGGAGACGTTCCAACCGAAGCACCCGGTCTGCGTCCCACGCCGCACCGTGATGTTGTTGACGTTGACGTAGCTCGCCGGGCCGGACGGTGGGTAGATCTCAGGGACTTCCACGCCGGGGTCTGTGTATTGGGTGTCGGGATCGGCTGGGGCGTAGAGGTAGATCGTGTCGGCGGCAGCGTCGTAGTACCAGTCGTACTCATCCACGCAGTTGCCGATGCTGGTTTTCCGGTCGCCGTAGTTACCGTCAATCCAGATCTGCTGCGGGTGCCAGTTGATCCCTGTCTTCTGCCAGATGTTCCCAGAGTAGAGAGTCCACCCAGTTGTGACCCGCGCCCCGTCCACGATGGCTGGGTAGTTCGTGCTGCCTTGATAGGTGACGCGGGCCGCACTGGAGGTACCTCCCTTGAAAGAGAGGTAGTCAATGGTCCCGCCGTAGCCAGTGACGAACACGGTGTCGAACGGATCGTAGGTCGCCGTGTTGTTGTTGTAGTAGTTCGACATGCACTTCGACAGGTCGGTCTCAGGCCCGGTCGCTGCATCCTTGTTCGCGGCCGTGCCGCCCATCGCCACGTAGTAGGTGTGAGGCACGTAGCACTGGCCGGTGAGAGCGGACTGCGCGGAGATGCTGCCAGCGAGATCCCAGGTGGTCCCGCCAGTGAGGACTTCGAGGTCTCCGGCGAGAGCAGACTGAGCAGCGACGGCCCCCGCGAGCTTCCTCGTGACCTTGGCATCCCCACTGACCGTGGACTGCGCGGCGACTGCGCCCTGCAGGCTCCAGAGCCCCTCAACGAGTTCAAGGTTCCCGCTGATAGCCGCCTGAGCCTTGATACCACCGGCCCCGTAGGTCCACGCCTCGATATCATCCGTGACGAGGTCGTCGTAGAGAACGGCGGTGTCCCGATCCAGGTTGAGCGTGATGACACCGCTGACCTGCTCCACGCCATCGACGTATCCTGTTACGCTGCTGCCAGAGAATACGACATCAATCGTGCAGGGGACACCATCGGTCAGCACGCCGGTCGCGCTGTCGATGTTGTGCCAGCCGCCGGAGTCGTAGGTCTTGAGCCAAACCCCAGCGGTTCCCCAGCCGGTGTCTACCTGGACGAAGTACAGCCCATCGTGCCGGAACCTCGTATCGACGTGCTTCCCAGCCGTCACTTCCGGGGTGTATGTAAACCGGATTCTTCCGTTAGCCCCCGCCTTGAATCCGCTTGGATTCGGAGGGCCACCGTGGAAAATCAAGTCGGTTGACCATAGACGGCGAGTGACCTTCAGGTCGCCGCTGACTGCTGCCTGCGCTGCGATACTACCGGCCAGATCCCAGGTCGCGTGGAGGAGATCAAGATTGCCAGTGACGGCAGACTGAGCCGCTATCGAACCAGCGAGTCCTCGAATAGCCTTGGCATCCCCAGCAACCGTCGCCTGTGCTGCTACGCTCCCGGCGAGATCCCAGGTTGTCCCGCCCTCGACGACGGTGAGGTCGCCAGCGAGGGAGACTTGGGCCGCTATTGTCCCCTGGAGGGTCTCGATGCTGCCGATGTAGAGTCTGACAATCCCGCCAAACGAATCCCCCGGTTGTCCTTCAGTTCCCAGATATAACCGAGCATACCCGCCGTCCACCATGCCGACGGACGACGGCTGGATCACGAACTCAACTTCTGTAAACGAAGATGCGGCGCAGCCAGTCGGGGGGATTCCAGCCCAGCCGTCCTCGCTGATCCCGTTGTTGTCGGTCAGAAACGGCGTCGCGCTGGTAAGCTGCTGAGTGGTGTCCTCCTCGTTCGTGAGCGATGCCGAGTCGGCGTAGTTCACATAGTTGTTGGCCGAACCGACTGCAAACCAATAATCCCCAGGGAACGCATTCCCCTGCAGGGCGAAGTATGGATATTCATCAACCCCAACTGCCTGGCCGTAGTTCTCCTTGATCTCGAACCGCAGTCGGTACTTTGTGTTCAGCGTGCAGGACGCGCCAGTGTCCAGCGGAGATCTCCAGGTGGCGGCATCCTCGTCTCCGTCATCGTTGCGGAAGCGGAAATGCTGGATTGTAAACCTGGAGTAAGCTGGCTTCTCAACCGTGACGCTTGGAGTGTTGGCATAGTTGTCGAGCGCTGTCCCGTCCCCGTGCTCGACCCGGAACTCGATGGTGTCCCCATCGGTCAGATTTGTGTAGTACGGCAGAAACGCGATCTCCAGCTCGGTCTCTTGCCCAGCAGGCCACGAGCCGGGGAAGTGCATCGTGGTCTCATAATCACTGAGTTGACCGTCGTTGCTGGAGATGAACGTCCCGGTACCGAGTTGCTGCGTCGTGTTGCCGCCGCTGGCAAGACCGCTGAGGCGTACCGAAAAGACTGGGCCGCCGGATGTGGACGTGACCCCAGTCCACGTCCCTGCGTTGATGCGATAAGCAACCCGGAAGTTCTGAGTTCCTGATGGACCTGTTACGCCACCATACTCCTGGATCAGGAAACGGAGCCGGTACAGTACGGTTGGGTAGAGAGCGGAGATGTTGGCGTTGGCGGCTGCTCGCCACGTCGCAGTCGTTTCGGTCCCATCGTTGTAGCGCCACCGGAACGACTGCTGGCGAAGCTGATGGACGCTCAGGTTCCCAGTGACGGCAGACTGAGCAGCGATGCTCCCTGCGAGGGCGTGGACCTTCCTCAGATTCCCGCTTACCGCTCCCTGCGCAGCTACCGAGCCAGCCAGACTCCAGACGGCATGGATGATCTGCAGCCCACCACCGGAACCGTAGTTCTCCCACTCAGTCTCGGTCCCGCCGAGTTCAAGCTGGACCGCATCAACTCGCCACAGCCCGGTATCGGCCGTGCTCCCACGCGACAGGTGCAAGTAGATCGCCGTCGTGTCGCTGGCGGTCGTGAAGTGAATGTGGAATCGTAGCCACGCCCCGGCGCTGGTATCCGGCTGCGCCTGACCAAGCCATCCAGCATCCTGGTCGTAGACGGACAGCACCCAGCCGGTTTCGGCGTTTTGCGACCACAGGTAGGCACTTAGCGTGTACTGGGTCGATGGAGAGACGGCCTTGTTGTCGCTCTTGGCCGTCTGCCACTCGCGACTGCCCGTCGGAGTACAGAGCAGGGCGTAGCTGCCCTGCCACTTCTCCGTCCCATCCTGAGAGATCGTGACCGACTGGACTGCGTTCCAGTCGTCGATCCCGCTCTCAAGGTCCGCGTTCGACCAGAGGTTCTTCCCACCCTCGGCAGCTACGAAAGCGGACTGCGCCGCGATGGAACCGGCGAGCTTTCGAATGACCTTGAGGTTCCCCGTCACCGCCGCCTGTGCCGCAACACTCCCAGCCAGGCTGTGCGTCGTCCCGGAGCTGTACTTCGCCTGCGGGTATGTTCCGGCCCCGTAAGCCGCCTTGGGGACTGGCGTCGCCCCGTAGTACCCGGCGATGCGGAAGTAGTAGGTCGTGTTGGCGGTGACGTTCGCGGTTGGGACGATAGAGAAGTCTTCTTCGGTTACATCCCCGTCACTTGGGTAGTCTGTGTACTCCAGCTTAGATTCATGAAATGAGCCGTACCTTGTGAGGCTATCCGCGACAAGAGCCTCTTCGAGCCCGGAATGATCGGTATCTGCGCCATTGGCCCAATTCCAGTGACCCGACGCGCCGAGCGCGGTCCAGTCCGTTTGGTTGATGGAGTATTCAAGGTCGATGGTCCCAGATGTGGATGTCCCCTTCCCGCCTTCGATGACGAGTTCCTGCCGCAGGCGCAGAATTGTGGAGAGAGAGGTCGTCGTGTAGAGGGTGTTCTCAGCGGCAAGCGGCGTGGAAGGGGGGCTCGCATCCGCGTACCATCGCCAGTCCCCGAGGCGCGGCCAGTAACCCTTGAGGTTGCCGCTGAGCGCGGAGGTTGCCCCGATGGTGCCTGCGAGCTTGCGCTTGACCTTCAAGTCCCCAGTGACGGAAGCGGTCGCTCCGATGGACCCAGCCAGATCCCATGTGTAGGCTGCCGGGATGGAGATCGTGATGGTCATCCAGCAGTCAGTGCCGCCGATGGTGGCCGTGCGGGCTGGCTCGTTCGCCGCCGCTGCTTGCTGATACCCGTCCATCGCAAACCCGGCGTCGTCACCCTGGTTCGAGGTGACATCGAATTGCTCGACGTACTTGCCGCCTGTGAACTGAGCGATGGACGTGTTGTCTTCGAGGTTCAGGAGGACTGCGACGTAGGAGTAGTCAGTGGAGGGCGTGATGGAAGCTGATGATGCGCTCGTCGAGGTTCCGCTGACCGGCGTCGTCGTCTGAATCGAGGTGGCGTCGCGCTTCGGACCCGTGCCGGTGCGCCACATCAGGCCGTAGAAGTAGATGGCGACATCAGCCGCTCGGCTGACCGTCAGGTTGCCGCTCTCGGAGCCGGTCGCAACCTTCGCGAACCACGCGGAATTCGCCCCGGTCGTCCCGCTGCCCTCTGAATCCGATCCGAGCTTTGTCCAGCCGCTAGGCGTCGCGATGTCGTCAGTCGCTGTGGCCTGGAGTACCTGGAGGATGAGCATCTGCCCTGCGGCGATGCCGCTCGGGTAGGGTACAGAGACAGTCGTCCCGGTGCTGGCGTATCCGATCCCGCCGTTCGCTCCGTAGGCGACTGTCTTGTAGCTGCCCATCTACGCCCCTACGTGGTATCCGGCGACCAGGTCGTCGTATACCACCCCCACAGTTCATGTGTGATCGGTACGTTCCAGAACGGGATCTGAGGCTGGCACTGAGGGCAGCGGCATGCCTGGTAGCGGTCAGGCTCCCAGACGATGCCGCCCCCACCGCAGGCATGGCATGGCCTGGAGCCAACCGTGCTCTCTGGCTCAGCAATGCGCCCAGACCCGTCACAGACCGGGCAACGGTGCGGGACCATGGCCCCGCCTAGTCGATGGTGATCGACAGATCAGTCGTCGCGAACTGGGCCGAGTCGCCGTTGCCGAGCGTCCTGGGGGTGGTCAGCGCCTCGAAGGCGAGCAGCACACCACCAGTGACCAGGGTGTAGATGCCGAAGCCGACGACCTGCGTCCACGCCTCGCTGGCGGGCCCGAAGGTCACGGTCGCGGTCGGGTTCATGGTCTGGCTCGTGCGGGTCCAGGTCACGCTCTGTCGAGCGTAGCCAGCGTTGCTGCACTCCGTGCCGCCCGTGCCGTCGTCGGCAGTCGGCGTGGTCGTGAACAGCGCCACCCACCACGCGGTCGGGCGCGTGGGGGAGCCGGTCGTGAACGCCCAGTCGAGTACCCGCTCTTCCAATTCGTTCGTGAAATCAGCCATCTCTGTATCCTCCTCGGTTAGCTCGGGTCAGCGATTTCGATCTTCCAAGCCGGAAAATCGACAGTGTTGCCGCTCGTCAAAGCCTGTGATGTGCAGGTCGTCACGTAAAGCAGGCGCGTGCCGTCCACCAGCGCGACGTGCGTGGCAGTCCCACTCACGTCAACCGTCACCCCGGTCTGCGCCGCGACCGTCACCTTCCGCCCGCTGGAGTCGCCGTCCGCGAGGGTGAAGTCAGCACTGTCCATGGCGACATCCGCCAGCGCATAGGTGCTGACCGCCTCCGTCCTGGTGGTTGGCTGCGCGTTGCAGACAGTCATCAGGTTGCAGTTGTTCTTCACGATGTTGAGCGCTCCGTCCAGCACGTCGTTGTTTACAGATTTCGCCATCTGTCCTCCTATCTCGCTCCACGAACCCGGTATGCAGCAATAGATCCCGCGTAGGTCGTTCTGTCATTTGCCCGGACCTCAAAGATGTGGGAAAACTCACGGCCTGTGACGCGGTGCTCAGTGGTGTACGGCCCCTCGCTGCTTGCCGCTTGGAAGTTCTTGCCTGTTCCCATCTCGAACCTGGAGCCATGGCTTGCGGACTCGATTGTCACCGTACAAACATCAGAGGAGAGCGAGGTAACGAGATGCTGCTCCTCGATGATCGTTTTTAACTTGGCCGGTTCGTCGAGATCGGTCGTCCCTGTCTGAAAGAAGGCGCGGAATCCGCGCCCCATGTCATTGGCGTGCGCCTGCAAGGTGTAGATCATGCCGCTGCTGTCACCCAGGATGATGTACGGCCCGGCTGTCACGAATTGCCCAAGTTCAAACCCGGCCATATCACCGAGCGTGTTCCCCGCCAGCTGCCCCAACGTCACGTCTCGCTCAACCAGCCCGGAGATGCCAGCCGTGAAATCAAAGTAGTTTCGATCCCAGTCCATCGGCCACATTGGGAAGCCTTCTCGGCTCATGGAAATCATGATGGCTTTGTAGATCGACCCCGATGACCCAACGTCTGGATAGAAAACCCACAGCTCCTCACGCCGGTTGTCGAAGAACAGGAAGGAGCGCTCAATCTTGTTGAGGTCAATCTTCTTACGGAGGAAGTCCTGGATGTGGTTGCCGAGCGAGCGCGGAGCAGAGCCGTCAAAGATGTAGAGCCCAGAGTTGCGGGCGAGGTAGACGTGCAGGTTGTCGTTGAGCGCAGTCACTGCCTTCGGAGAAGCCGGGCCTGAGACGCCAGCAGAGCGAAGCTCAGGGCGAAACGGGAAGAGGCCGGACTGGATTGAGAGCACGTAGATGGCGTCCGTCTTGTAGACGGCGACCATTAGCGCCCCCATCTCCTGCATCGCCACGATCTCGCCAGGGGTGTCAGCTAGGCGGATGAGTCTGCCGTCACTCCAGGACGTTGCACCACTGAACCCGCCCATCAGGACCGATTCGGAGTAGTAGACTCCGTCCCAGTAGCGGAGACCAGCGCCAGTCCCAACAGTGAACATCCTGGCATTCCCGAGGAGCACCCGATCCCCGGCGACGGCCATCGCCTTCGCACGCATTGGGTAGCAAAAGCCAGTGTCGGCAGTCTCCATCTTTTGGAAGTTACCGCCAGGCCCCTTGTACATGAGCCCACAGCCATCCTGTCCGTTGACAGCCAGAATTTGGGTTACACCATCGAGGTCATAGCCACGGAAAACCACGAGATTCTCTGGCTCAGCATCTAAAGTTTCAGGCCAATCCCCAACGTGAGAGAAATTCCCTTGCCCTTGGCTGAACTCGAAGAAGCTCTTGTCAGTTGCCAGGTAGAGCGCATTCGAATCAACGCCGCTTTCACTGTACTTGTCGAGCTGGTAGAATCCGAGCGGGCGATGGCCAAGCGTTAAGCCAGCAATGTCTCCAATCCCAATTTCCCAATCAAGGAGATCCGCGCCTTCACTGAGTTGAAGCCCATCTATGACTTCAGACAGGACGTGCTGGTCAAAATCGTGCATGATGTAAAAGCTGAGGTATCTCGTATCGGAGTCAGTCGTAATAACGGTGGCTTGCCTGAACCACAACTGCAATATCTCTTCTGGCTCATACGCGCCGACATTGACATTGATCTGTGTAGACCTCACAAAAGCCTGGGTGTCGTCGTACTCGTAAAGCCAAAACGTATCGTAGATGAAGCGTGCAGTCGGCAAGTAGTAGAACGAGAAGTTGTAGGTCGTGTTACTTTCTACCGGCATCTCAGACAGGAAAGTCCTGACTCCCCCGAGAGATGGGGGCTCGCCATCTGGCACATCCGGCCAATCAATCCGAAAGGCAGCGTCATGGAAGCGGTGATAGCTCGAAGTGCATTTTACTGTCGGATCTCCTCCTACTCCACTCAATATCTGCCAGGCATCTTCTGAGTCCGCCAGCTCTGCGTCTGACAAGCCTTCCGTGAGACGGTTGATCCCAGCCACCCCCTCCATGCCGATGATGCCAACGCCGCTACGAGTGCGGAACTCACCCTCTGAGTAGAGCCAGTTTGCTCCGTCCACCAGCCCCTGGAGCCCAACGTGGCGAGGATGCTCATGCTGGATGACCCCGTTGGTTGGGATAGGGTAGATGAACTTCCTGGCGCTGCTCGACATGGCTAACCCCCATTGGTCGGGATGTAGCGAAGCATTGCCCGAAAGGCATTCTCCCCAACTGTGATGACTGCCCCAGACATCTGCTGAAGCTCGATGTTGAAGGTGTGGTACGGATAGGTGATAGCAGCCTCGTCAACATAGAATGTCGCGTTGAGCTTTAGGGTCTGGAGAAATTTGGCCGGAGGCGCAAACGTGACGGGGGTCGGGTCTCCGTTCTCTGCCGTTAGATGATGCTCGAAGATTACAGTGTCATCAACCTCCGAAGTGCTCGGAGGAGTCGCATGGTACATCTTCCGCATCGTCGCAATTTGCGGAACGCGGCATTCGTCCTCAAGCCGATCCATGGTTGTATTTCTCAGCCTCAGCGTCCAACAGGGCGATTCCCTATACCGTGGTTTCGTGGGGTCATCCCACTGGCATGGTTTCCAGTTTGCCCCGTCCCAGTTCGGAGCCTCGATGATGACACTGATAGCCCAAAGCCCCTGCATCTCCGGGCGAGTGAATATGATGGAAGGCGATGACCACTGGGTCTTGCATGGTCTCCACTCGTCGTGCTCTTCTAGCAGCGGATGCTCGTACAGGGTGTGAGTCCAAGGCACAGCTGACCATACATCATTCGGGGGCTGCGATCCGGCATTCGCTACAGCGAAATCTCCCGGACCTTCACCGAGCGGGGCGCGGCCAATGACCTGCCAGTAGGCTGGCCCGCCAACGGCCAGCGATTGGTTGCTTCCAACCCACAGCGAGCCATAGCGCTGGGCTTCTGTAAACGAAAGCCCGGTCCCACCGCCCCAGTTCAGATTTCCGTAGTCTCTGATCGCCTTTACTGTAGCCAAGTCGTCTTCATTTCCGGTCGTGCCGAATCCTTGGACAATGGCACTGGCTGGGGTTGCTCCAGAACCGATGGCGAGACCGCTCGAAACGGTCATTGTCCCATCGGCGGAAACGCTGAACGGCGTGACGGCTGTATCTGCCGGAACGCCAAAGACGGTACGGATCGCAGCTTCGAGTTCGTTGATGCCGTCATCGACAGCGCTCACATCCGTCGAATCGCTCATCCGGTTGGTGACGAATCTGTCAATGGGGGTGCCTGGCATTAGCCTTTCCTCCTTGATTTGGCTCTGCGAGCCAGGTTTTCCTGCAGATCACCGACCGCCCTGATCCGATTCAGCGCCTTCTTTTTCTCCTGCTCGAAGAGGCCCAGCCTGGTCTCTTCCTCGAACTTGAACTTGGTCAGCCGCTCCAGGGTGGCGAAGAGCAGGAAGCTCTCTGCGCGATCCGTGAACTCGTTGGTCGTGCTGGAGGTCAGGTTGAGATCCGGCTCGTAATAGAGCCCCTCGACGGTGATCGTTATTGATGGCGCTGGCTGCGGGGGGTCCCCCGGCAGGCTCAGTGCGGCGCTTGACGGCGGGCCGAACCACATCTCCGTCCCGAATAACGTGTAGTGTGGGCCGGTGTCGTAGTAGTCCTCTGTCGTAACATCGGACTCGCCAAGGTACAGAATTTTGAACTCCTCATAGGTCAGATGGGTGTAGTAGGAGCGGCTGAGCCCACTGCCCGCGAAGACAGTCACCGGACGGGCGAGTCTGTCTGGGAGGTCCGCCGTCCATCCGCCGTAAACCAGAGGAGTCGTCCCGCTGCCGAAACAGAACCAGATGTCGTTCTCGTCCACGGCCTCCCTCGCCACGTCATTCATGATCTTGAGGATCTCGGTATTCGAGAGAACCGTGGTGTCTTGCGAGGTGGACCAGCTGCGGACTCTGGCGATGATCTCGGCAGCGGTTGACATCGTCTACTCCTGCATCTTGTCCAGAATGGACTTGATCCGGTCGGCCCTGGTCCCCTCTCTGAACTCGTGGTCTGCGATATCGAGGTTCTCGCCAAACTGAAGCAGCTGCTTCTTGTTCATCGCCTTGATCTCGGCCACTGACGGCTCCCATTCGGTTGGGATCACCGGGGCCGGAGGCGGCTGAGGCTCGGCTGGCGGCAGCGTGCCGCTGGCTCTCATCCTCGCCATGGCTTCTTCGGCCTTCGCGATCAGGGTCGCGTTGTCGCGGACGACTTCCTCCTGCGTCAGGAGATGCTTCTCGGCGCAGTCGGTGATGTAGAGCCCGTAGAGTTCCGTGTTCTCGACGTAAGCGCAGAGCCCTGGGTCTGCGCAGGGTGGCTGCCCGATTGGGGGCCAGTAGCCATCGACGAATTGGATGATCCCGCCGATGCTGTACGACGGGAAGAGCGTGCTCAGGTAACGCTTGCCTTCCATCACTCCCCCCAGTACCTGCAGCGGATTGTGACGCCACTGAGGTCACCGCCCTCCTGGCTCTCACCACCGTCTGCGATTACCAGCATCTTCACCCTGAAGGCTGTATCACTCGTGTAGGTGACTTGGGTCACGTACGTTTCTGTCGCCCCTCTCACGCAGGCCGGAGGAATGAAGAAGTAGACGCGGTCGAGTTTGAGATCCGTCGCCCCAAAGGTGAAACCTCCGGCCGGGTAGTTGTCCACGAACGTGATGTCCACGATTCCGTGGCGGAAGCCGCCCTTGATCTTCGGGAACCTACGCTTGGACGTGAGGGTGTGTGCCATTACGATCCCCAGTAGAAGCAGCGGATCGGGATGCTGTCGTAGTCGTCGGAGTTGTTGGTCAGCTCGACCCCAGCCGCGATGGTTCGCATCTTGAGCTTGATTGCGGTGTCGCTGGTGTAGGTCACCTCGGTGACACAGAGCGCAGTCGCCCCGGCCACATGGGCTGGCGGGATGAAGCCGAAGATCCTGTTGAGGCCGAGGTTGGCGGCGGTGATATCGAAGCCATTCGTGGTGTACACCGCGCCAGGAGTGAAGATCATGATGCCGGAGCGGTATCCGCCCTTGATGGCCGGGAAGCGCCGCTTGGCTACGAAGGTGTGAGCCGTGAGAGCCATTGGTCAGTCCTTTCAGAATCCCCCTGGGGGAGTGGTTAGCTCCCCCAGTGGATTGTTCGCCGGTCTTCGCTACGCGACGTACTCGCTGACGCCGTAGGCGATACCGTGGGTCCGCTTGAAGCGCAGCTCCAGGCTGCACTTGGTCATGAACTCGTGGGTCACGCGGTCTTCACCGTTGCCCTGCCGCTCCAGCAGGAAGCGGGTGTCCCGGTTCCGCAGGAAGCGGTACTTCACGTTCTTCAGGTCAACGATGACGGCCATCTTCGACCAGTCCTCGTGCTCGGAGAAGAGCGGGTGCGGGATGAGCTTCAACTCGCCCCACGGGTGGTAGAGCGTGCGGATGGTCAGACCGTAGGTCTTGTCTCCGGGCTCGGTCTGGATGGCCGAGTTCTGCTCGGCGTAGTCGTTGATCGCCTGCAGGAAGGTCGCGCCACAGAACGCGGCCTTGTTCATGGAGCCGTTCTGCACGGTGTAGATCGGCTTCAGGAAGTTGTGCCATCCGGTCTTGGTCAGGCCGGTCGAAGCGAAGCTCGTCGAGTAGTCGGCCCCGAGGAAGCTCCAGAGCCCGCCCATCATGCGGTGGTTCAGGCCGGTTCCGCCAGAGGTGAAGTCTCCGGTCGTGACCGCGATGGACTCCCTCTTGCCCCACAGGAACGCACGCTCCTGGTCCAGGGCGTGGTCCATGGCCTTGTCGAACTTCTCGTTCTTCATGATGTCGCCAGTCCGGTAATACTCCTGGGCTGCGTCATCGGTCAGGTCGAGAGCGGTCCTGATGGTCTGGATGTAGTTCCACTCCTCGGTCGGAGCGTAGTTGATGGAGTTCGGAGTGTCGGCACCTTCCTGGTCGGCGTGGCCGACGATGGTGATGATGCCGTGATCGGCGATGATGTAGCCGGTCGCGCTGTTGCCGACGCCTCGGACCACAGTTAGCTTGTACTCCGGGTTGGTGCCGTCCTTGCCCACGACGAGCATGATCTCGCCCGTGGACTCGACGCGGACCAGATGGCCGGTCTTGAAGCTGTAGCCAGGGGTAGTGTTGGTGATCGGGACAGCCGTGTCGAGGATGATGGTGGTTGCGTCCGCCGCATGCGAACCGGCCACGGCGAATCGCTGCTGGGGCAGCCCCTGCTCGAACCAGGTGAACTTCCGGGAGTTCACGCTCTCCGAGGGAAGCATGCCGAGGATCATTGTGAAAACCGCGCCCCCTTGCGGGTACTCGCGGAGGATCGCCTCACGAAAGTTGCCGGGGGCTACGGTTGCCGAAAAGCTCCCGATCCCCAGCATTCCAAGTGTCGCTGCCATTGTCAGTTCCCTCCAGTTCGGGGGGAGCAGCAATGGGCTTAGGTCTTATCAGCCGGTGGCCTTTCTGACGCTTTGGCCAGAGAAATCCATCGCCAGTTCTTCCGGTGTCTGGGCCGACTTCGGCTTGGCCTTGGGTTGCCTTCCGGTCCCTGATGCCTCGCCTGCCGCTTGCTTCGTCTCACGCTGCTGCCTGGTCTTCGCGTCCTGCTTCCGATTGGCCAGGACCGCCCTCATGGCGGGGGCCATCATCGCATCCGCCCAGGCTCGCATGTGATCCGGGGTGAACCGCACTTTCAAATTCGGTGCGCCGTACTCGTCAGTGCCTTGCTCGGCAATCTGCTGTCCGACGAAAGCCTTCAGCTGCTCCCATTTGCGTGGATCAGCGAAGTCCTCGTAGCCTGGAGTGCTCGCCACCTCTTGCTGGATTGTCCGCTCATCGCTGAGCACCTGTGCGGCACGGACAGTGGACTGGACTGGGGCTAGCTGGGTTTCGAGCATGTTGATTCTCTGCTCATAGGTGGAGAGCTGGTTCTCCAGGGCCTCGCGCAGGCTCATCTGGTCGTAGAGGTACTCGGCAATCAAGCCCGAGTCCTCCGCCATGTGGTCTTCGCTGATCCGGCCCTGCTTCACCAGGTCCTGCAGATAGGGCTCGAAGGCCGACTTGATCTGCGGGGCTGGCGGGCGCATGCGCACAGGGGCCTGAACCTGCTGTGCCTGCTGCGCCGCCATCATCTGGTTGTGAATCTGCATCTCGACCCATTGCTCGTAGACGGACTTCTCCCGCTGGGCCGATTCGTCAATCGCTCGCTTCCTGTCGTCCGCGAGCTTCTGGTAGTGAGTCATCTGGTTGGCTTGCGTCACCAGATTCTTCATGCGCTCGCGGTCCTTGAACAGTTCGCTCGCCGTGACTTTGATCCCACCGGGCAGGGTGTAGGTGATCTCCTCCTCTGCAGGAGCTGCCGTTCCCTCACCCTCCGCTACTGGAGCCTCAGCTGTCTCAGCCGCTTCCTCCGTTGTGTCTGCCGCAGGTTCCTGCGTTTCGGTGGCGACCTCCACCCCTTCATCGTCGTCGGCCTGAGCTGTCACCCTGCCGGGCTTCCGGTCTGCAGTTACGCTGTCACCGGGTGCCTCTGGGCGCGGGTCTCCGCCCGACCTTGAGATGTCGAGAGCTGCATCGAAGGACTGCCGGTCCTCTTTCAGTCTGTCGCCGTCTTCTTCGTCAACGTACCGCTCATTATCTGGCATCGTTCCCCCTGCTAGCTCCTGCGGTCAGGTCGGCTAGAGATGCTGATGGGTCATGGCACTCGGCAGCCATGTGGCCCGTGCTCCAATACACCGAGTGGGGCGAATCAACCTGTTGCACGAGATGTCCATTTCTGCCGCTCAGCCTCATAGGCGTCTCCGGCCCTGCGCACTGCGGTACGCTGCTTCTCTTCCTCCTGGCGGAGGAACAGCAGCTCTGCCTTGCGCTCCTTCCAGTCCTCAACGATCCGCTGAGGAGCGAGTAGCTCTCTGCAGTCTGCCTGCATCTGCGCGATCAGGGCGACTGCCTTGTGGGCTGGATCTTCAAACTTGTAGAGCAACACCGTCTTGGCGATGCGGTCGATGATTGCCCTCTTCTGGAGTTCCCAGGCTGCGTCTCGACCTTCGAGCCTCGCCAGCGCCGCCGGGTAGACCTGGTCGATGAGTTCAAATTCCCGTTCCTTCTCTTCGACCCTGGCTTCTAGGCGGTTCGCAAATTGCGCCATGTCTATGCTCCCGGCCCAAGCATAGCACTCTGAGGAGCTTGCACCGGCAGGAAGTTCCCGGCCTGCTCCTGCGCCATAGCCTCCTCATCCGGCACAACATTGACGTTCATGTAGTAGCGACCGATGTTCGTGATGCCCATCTTCTCCGCAATGGTATCGAAGACTTTGCGAAAGTCTAGCTGCCTACCATCAGGGCCTGGCTGTTGGAGCGCCGGGTTCTGGGCGGCTGACGCCATGATCTGCGACCATGCCTGGGCCGATCTCGCTGGATCTTCAGGCATGATGCCACTGATCGCCAGGTAGTCGAACTCGCCCTGCAAGTCCTCCATGTCTATGAAGATGGAGTCTTTCCCATACTCCTGGGCGAACTCCCCGAGGATGCGGTAATACTGTTGCATCTGGGTGAACTGCTGGCGATTCAGGATGCTACGCTGAATCAGGGGCTGGATCGCGTTCTCATCTATGAGCTTGGCAGTGATCGCCAGCCTGTCGGACGCCTTCGCGGTGATGGTCTGGATCTCAGTGGCGCTGCGCTCGGTCGGCAGCTGGATGCCTGACATCGGGTCGTTTGCCCCGGTGAGCAGCTGCACCATCTGGTAGAGGTACTGGACAGCGCCCATGTAGCTCGGGCCGGTCACGTCCTGGATCGGCACCTGGAAGAAGAACTGACGCACGTCCTGGACCTCGCCGGAAAGCATCATCTCGACGGCTTCGTTCTTCAGCCGGATGTGCTCCCCAGGTCCGCCGTACTCCAGATCGTTGCGTTCGATGAAGCGCGGCGAGTAGACCCACTGGTTGTTCAGGACCGAGGTGATGTTCTCGATGTGCGAGTTGAAGAGCCAGTTGATGTAGCGCTGCATCGGCTCGATCAGCTCGATGATGCCTGGGCTCCAAGTGGTGTGGAAGTCAGGGTCCACCTCGGCCACCGAGTAGGGGAACTGCTGGTGGACGTTCGGCATCTCGTGCGCACGCACGATGACTTCGTCGCTGATCCAGGTGAAGATGTACTTCTCGGGGAAGTCGCTGTCCCCAATCTCCCATTCCTTCGGGATCAGCTCGACGACCATGGTCTCGGCCTCGAAGAAGCCCCGGTCCTTCTGATCGCGGGTCGTCAGATCGGTGTCCGTCTGATTCATCCCCACGTCTTCGAGCTTCTCGTACCGCTTACTGAGCCCCCTCGCGAACTTCGGCACATGCTTCAGGTTGAAGTACGGCCCATGCGGGGCTTCCTTCTTCTTCAGTGTGTTGTAGCCGATCTCGTAGGAGTGGCCGCAGAACTCACCATCCTGGAGGTTCCAGAACGCAACTCGGGGGTCGGGCCTAAACTTGAACGGATCGACCGGACGCCAGCGGTTGTACTCGCGGCGTGTCCCGATGGTACGGATTGGGGTGTAGGCGAGCGGCCCAAGGTAGGCGACGAGCAGCTCGGGCGGGACGCCTGGGACCATCAGCGGCTGATAGTCGAACTTGACGCCCTCTTCGATCTCCCACGAGTCGTAGTTGATTCCAGTGCCGAAAGAGATGGAGTCCTGGAACATCGAGTACAGCGAGGAGAAGCCTTTGGTCTGCTGCACGTCGTAGGCCAGAATCGTCTCCATCATCTTCGCCTTGAACACATCCTCGGGGCCTCGGCCTCTCAGCTGAATCATCGGGTTCCTGGCTGAGAAGATGGACATCATCTGCGTCAGCAAGACGTGGAGGTTGGCGTAGGACACCGGGATGGAGACCGAGCGCTTGAATGGCATCTCCAGAGCTGACTCATCGCTGCTCTTGTCGCCAAGGCGGGCCTTGTCGGTGAGGTCGATGTAGAGCTTGAGATGTTTCCTGACCCTGTTCCACTCCCCGTACCGCTCCTCACAGTGCTCGACAGAGTAGTCCCGCCGCGCCTTCAACTTGTCGAGGATCTTGGTGTGGAGTTCCTTCCCGGTCTCGTAGTCGAGCCGCTCCTCAAGTGGCTTCTCGACAACGGAGATCGACTCGATCTCCACTTCTAGGGTCTGATCCTCTTCACGCAGCGGATCTGTCTCGACTGCCATGGTCTACACCCTTCCCCAACGCGGCGTGATGACTGAGTCGCCAGTCTGGGAATCAGCCACGAGGGCGATACTGTAGACCCCTGAAATCGGAGTCTCAAACCAGAGGAGGTCATCAGCCGCCACGTTGGTGAGCTTGATCTGGGTGCGAGTTGTGCCGTCCCAAATGTAGGTTGCCTTCAGGGGCGAGTTGACGGTCGCTCTCGTGTAGATGGCGAGATTCGTTCCTTCCATGCCGCTGGCAGGAATCTGCAGAGCATAGAGCCCGCTGTCCCCAGCCAGGATCTCGTTGCTGGTTGTGCCTGCGCCGGGGAGCGTGAACACTGAGCTTCGGTCAGCCATAGAGCACTCTCCCCCATCTGGGAATGATGGACACCGTGTTGCTCTGTGTCGGGACGACCAGCTTGATGCTGTAGAGCCCGGCGATGGGGGTCTCGAACCAGAGGGTATCGTTGACAGTGACGCCGGTTATCGCCAGCGCTGTCTTCGTGCCTCCGACCCATCGAGACACTGGCTTCGCGGCAGCCTGGTCGGACCTCGCCTTGCCGTAGATCGTCACGGTGCTCCCAGTGAAGTTCGATGGGATGTCGAGGGCCATCAGCCCGTCATTCCCACAGATGATCTCGTTGCTCGTTGTTCCTCCAGCTGCCACAATGTACGGATAGGCCCTTGTGTCTCCCAGCCGCAACCAGGAAAGCAGGGCCTGGAGGGCCGTTCGAGCCCCAACCGTTCCAGCCAGTGCGTATGTCGGCATCTCCCCTCCTAATCTGGGAAAGCGGCCCGCATCCTGGGCCGCGTTTTCTTCTTCACGCGGCCCTTCCCCTTCTTCTCTTCTTCCTCGCGCTTGTCCTCTTCCTTCGCGACCTCTGCCCGCGTCGGCCACTCGCGGTGGACGAGAGCGCAGAGCGCGTCTGAGGCATGGCCACGGAAGAAGTACGGGTCAAGCCGATTCCTCGTCTTCTTGATGGACTGAGTTGCGCTAGAAGCCCCCTCCTGCCAGACAACCTGGGAGAGATCGAGGAGGAGGTTCTTGCACTTGTCTCGGTCGATGAAGATCAGTGGGTTGCCCCACTGATCCACCAACCTCCGGTTGACGGCCCGAACAGCGTTCACGTTCGTCGGGTTGCGAGACGGCACGCGCATGCGCAGCTTGAACGGGCGGTTCATCAGGCGCAGCGCGATCTCGTCGTAGTTCGATCTCTGGTCGCGTTGTGATCTCGCGTTGCCGCTCGCGTCGCCGTAGATGAAGACCTCGCCGTAGTGACCGCCGTAGTCGTTGAGGAACTTCTCGCAGTTCTCAACAACGCTGCCGGGCGAGGACCAGATTTCACGCAGGACATAGAGCTTGTTGTTGTTGATCTGACAGACGAGCCAGGCCATCGGGTCCACATTGAAGTCGCAGGCGAGCCGCAGCGGGAGGATCTCTTCGTACTCGACCCCGTCTATCGAGTTCGCCAGGATGGAGTAGCTCTCGAAGCACCGCACCCCGGCCACTGACGAGAAGTTGATCTCCATCTCCTTCTCCCAGTCGTCGATGTCCCCCCTGCGCTTCATGCTGGCGACCCATTCCGCGTTCTTCTCCGGGTCCATGGAGTAGTGGACCGGGACGATTTTCCAGCCCTTCGGGCTTTCAAGGACGCGGACTGGCGGGAGAGACGGCATCTACTTGCCGCCACCAAGTCTACCCGGAGCCGCCGCCCCGAGATTGGGCATGCCTGGCTGGGGCTTCTGGGGCGGTCCCTGCGGCATCCCAGGCGGCACCCTTGACGGTCCTGCCTGCGGGGGCTGGCCAGCGTATGGCTGCCAGGGCTGCGGCTGTCCAGCGGCTGTCAGCGTGCCAGGCATGGGCTGCATGGGCTTCTGCCCTGGCTGCCCTGGGAACTGCGTTATCGGCGGTCCCATGGGCATGGGCTGTGGGCGACCAAAGATCGCATCCTGAGCCCCGCCATACTGCCCACCCATGCCGGGCTGCGGGCGCGGCATGCCGGGAGGGATCTGCGCGATGCCGCCCATGCCGGGCGTTCTCTGGGTAAGCTGCTCAAGCGGCCGGAACATGCCTGGCATGCCAGGCTGTGGCGGAGGCAGGTTCCGGCGCAGCGCATCCAGCTGTCCAGGCTGCATCGGGAAGGGCTGTCCGGGCATGAGGCCCGGCTTCGGCTTCGCCCCTGCCGGGAACCCGCCGAGGTTCTGGTTCTGTCTTGGGTCTGAGAACTGTGGGTTGGCCATCTGGCCGAGCTGACCTCTGCTGGGAATCGGCATGTCCGCCTCCTAGTTCGCTATCCTACTGATGTCAGACCAACTTGAGAAGCCAACCCCGTTGCAGACTTCGGCAAGGACACCGATAGGCCCGTTCGAGGATGACACGAGAATCGCCTGTGCGCCCTTCTCAACCATGGGCATGAGCGCCCGGACTGCCCCCGGCGCTTGCGGCTGGAACTCGCACTCGTCCATCATCACCTTGGTCGCCGTGTAGGTCCGCAGCACGTCACCACCCTGCGGGACCGCCCAGATGTAGCTGCCGTTCGGGTAGTTGATCTGCCCGACCAGCGAGTCCTTCGTCTTGATGGTGGTGATCCTCTTGCGGAACTCTGGCGGCTTGAGGTTCGTCTCGATGAAGTGGCAGCGCTGGTCCACGATGTACGCCGCTTTCTTCTCCGTCTCCGACTGCCAGAACAGCGCGGCATGGTCCTGATAGCGAGCTACCCAGACGAAATACGCGGCGACCAACCAAGACACCATGACGCGGCGGGACTTGGGGATCATGACGAGGGGCTCGTTCAAGAGAACGTCGAGCACCCCCTTGAGGTAGGTGAGGTGCTGCGGCCAGGGCCGGATCTTGGGCGCGCCGCGCATCCCGTACTGGGCTTCATCGACCGTGAAAACACATGAGCACATCCAGCGCCAGCAGTCTTTTGAGAAAGCGTCATCCAGCTCCTGCTGGAGGGCAACGAGGGTGAGGGTGTCGTCGCCTTCAGTCTTCAGGAGCTGGCTCATCTGTGCTGGCGGGAGTGTCTCCCCCACTTGGCTGACTCCATTCCATCATGTCGCGGTAGTGGCCCAACCGTTCCTTCTTCTCGGAAGCTGAGAGCTTCAGAAGCTCCGCAACCTCTGGCGGGATCTTCTGCATGTTGTCCAGCTCGAACAGGCCGAGGTGTTTGGCGAGCATGTCGAGCGCCTTGTCGGCATCGCGCAGCTTGATCCTGACCGAGCCTTCCTTGTCGTAGGTCAGCTCTTTGGCCAGGTGGAGCTTCCCTGACTCCTTCGCCTTCCTGATGTCTGGCACGGCGATCCACATGACCTGTTCTGTGACGGGGTCCGTCACCGGCCTGATGTCCACGAAGTCTTCCATCGAGGCGGTCGCAACACTCGCCAGCTGGGCCAGCACCTCATCCGAGGTCAGGGACTGCTCGGCCAGGCGGCGGGCCAGGAGCTTGCGCACGACCGGCTTGCGCATGAGGGTGCGCCCGAGCCGGTCGTAGGCTTGGAGCGCGAGCGCCCGAGACTCCACGGCCTGCATCGCCGCCTTGTGGCTGAAGCCGTTGCTGAGGTATTCCTCGATGAACATCGCCTCAGTGAAGGTGATCGCGCCGTTCAAGTATGCCTGGACTGTTGGGTGGGTTTCGATGACAGCGTCGAGCGTCTCGTCATCCATGAAGCCCAGCGCAAGCGCGAGCTTCTTGGCGTCGCCGTTCATCATGCTGGCCCCTTCCGGTGTGCGATGCCGCTGGCTGTCCCGCAGAGGAGAGTGCTGACTGCCCAGTTACTCGGCTTCATGCCCATCGCTGCCAATCAGCGTACCAAGCGGCGGTCGCGAGGGGGTCCAGCCTCGCTCGAAGCCTCAAGTCAAATCTAAGTTAGGGTGATAGATAGGCATTGTCAAGCATTGGGTCGGCGGTCCGCCTTGTATCTGAGCACCTGTTCAAAGTCTCCGCGATCCGGCCCAGCCGAGGCGTAGCGGAGGAAACTACGCACATCGCAGCGCTGGCGCTCGATCTTGCGGAGGATCAGCTCCAGCACCCCGATCAGCAGCCACGTCACGTTTTCGTCGGCCAGGGTGTAGACGGCTCGGGACTTCTGACGCTTCTTCTCGTGGTGAAACTGGATGAATCCATCCTCCACGAGCCGCCGCCACGGGGCGGTGTAATACTGACGCCAGCGCCCGGTGTACCTCCAGTGCTCAATGAAGTCCTGCGGGTTTTCATGCAGGAACAGCAGGGCGCTGAGGACTTCGCTGGGGGCTGAGGCGAGCCGCTCCAGGTAGTCCGTCATCATCGCCCGGCCAGCGTCAGTCGCCCATAGGTCCGCCATCTCACACCTCGCCTTGCTGCCGCGCCTCCTCGTTCTTGTGGAGCCTCCACAAGTCAGGCTCGCGGTTGGCTCTGTCCCCCTTCATCCTGCTCACGCGCTTGAGAACTTCGAGCCGCTGCAGGCGGTAGGAGACGGCCTGCCTCGTGACCCCGAGCTTGGCCGCAATGGTGGACATCCTGACTGGCCCAAGGTCTTTGATCGTCATCAGGATCTGCCGGTCTGTGATCTTCTCCAAGCCTCTCATGTGCCTTCCTCCGTTGTTGGCAGTCGCCACTCAGAACTCTACCGCGCAGGTGTCAAGTGTCAAGCGGTCGTTCTGTCAGTTTTGTCAGCCCCGCTCTCCCCGAGCTTTGCGAGGGAGAGCGGTGGCTGGTCCTTGACGTGCCGTGCAACATCGTGGAAAATCGTGCGAGGTCAAGTAAGGAGGTCTGCGAATGGCGTTTTTGGTTGCCGACAAGCTCGTGTTTCTTCATGTCCCGAAGACTGCCGGGGTGTGGGTGAAGACCGTCTTACCCAAGGCCGGGGTGAAGCTGGCCGGGAAGCTCGGGAAGGACCACCAGGTGGTGACTCCGCCGCCAGGGCGGCGAGCCTTCATGTTCGTGCGCCACCCGGCGAATTGGCTCAAGTCGATGTGGATGGAGATGGACGCCGTTGGCACCGGGATTGAGAATTCTCCGGCTGGCATCTTCGAGGAGTGGTATCGCAAAGACGAGTGCTTCTGCGACTTCGTGGAGCGCGTCCTAGAGGAGAAGACGCCGCCGATCAGCCTGATGTTCGAGGAGTATGAGAGACCCTGCTGGATGGTTGCGAGGGTGGAGGATCTACCAGAGGCGCTGTGCCAGATCCTCGACGCTGCCGGGCAACCCTACAAGGCACACACTATCGAGAACTGGCACCGCGAGAACGTCACGGACCACGCGCTGCGCGAGCGGACTCGATTCGGGCAGCACCAGCGCGAGCGACTCCTTGCGGCTGAGTCTGCCTTCTGCAAGCGGTGGGACTACCGATGAGCCGGGGCATGATTGGCCGCTACCTCTGGCAGAACCCCATCGTCAGAGAGGAGGCCACAAAACTTCTTGCAGTTGCGAAGGAAAACCACATGGTTCCGCCCTGCACTTGCAAGGAGCCGGAGGAGACGCTCGACGGGGTTCTCCACGAGCCAAGCTGCCCGATGGTCCCGTTTGCCAGATCGCTATGGATGGAAGCCGCAGACAGGTGGATGGAGATGGAAAGAGAGGGGAGAGAGATTCCGAAGACCGACTGGCAACCGGAGGCTGACGATGCCGATCTATGAGTACCGCTGTCAGAGCTGTAAGCACCGCTGGGATGCGCTGTCGTTCTCGACCAAGAAGAAGCCGAAGGGAGAACTTGACTGCCCGAGGTGCGGCGACATTGGCGTTCTTCTGTTCTCCCCGCCGCGAGTGCGAGTAGCAGCGCCTCCATCCAAGGCGAGCGAGCACATCTACGAGGACACCGTGGCCGCGCTCGGCATCCAAGACTTCGCCAACCCGAAACCGGACAACAACGACTCCGACTGGGAAGCCCCCTACGACTCCTCGTGGGAGGATGACGAGTAAAGCTGAAAGGAGAGAAGGCATGAGCGAGTACATCAATACCTACGCTGCGTGCAAGGAGCACAAGAACGGTCACAGCGAGCACTGCATTGGCTGCGAGGTCGATGCGCTACGCAGCCTCCTGCGGGAGGTAGCGCAGTGCTACGACGAATGGGACTTCAGTGCTGGCCACCACAGCGTGAAGGTTCCAAACGAGCTGTGGAACAAGATCCTCCCGCTCCGCACCCCGCCTGTCGTGGATGTCAACGGCAATGGGTAGCATGGACGCCTACAGCCGCTGGCCCATCCCAGGCACCTACTGGGGCGAGTATCCCTACGGGGGCTTCGGCGGGTTCTATCCAGGCAGCACCCAGCAGCAGATGAACCTCTGGGGTCAGCAGCCCTACCTCGGAGGCTACCCATTCCACCCAAGGTGGGCTGGCCCCTCCGGTGAGGGTATGCGCCAGATCGAGATGTGGAAGTGTGACCACTGCGGCTCTCGCTTCGAGGAGAAGCCCGAGCACTGCAAGAACTGCGGCTCGAACGCCATCCTCCGCTTCGATCAGCCGGGGAGGGGGGCGGCGCAGAGGCAGCAGCCCTTCGACATGGAGACCGCTTTTCTGTTCGGGGCGCTCGGAATGCCGCCCAAGCAGCAGAGCGTGAGCGAGGCCGTCGCGGAATTCCGCGAGGAAGTTGCCGCCATCACCACGGGCGGACACATCAAGCTCTCTCACGAGCAGATCGAGTGCCTCTATCCGAAGTGCTGGGTCTCCCGCTGCTGGAGCCGCTTCCTCCTTTGGCTGGACCGCTGCGGCTACAGGGGGAGGTGAAGCCATGAAAGCGAAGACTTGCGCCTCGCAGTCGCCAACCAAGTGCAACGAGTGTGGCGGCGTGATTGAGACGGGTGAGACTTTCATGCTGTATGGCAACCGCAATAGCCGAGGCATGACATGGGTACGCACGTGCTGCGAGTGCTTGGCGCGGCGCGTTGATCGAGCGGCCGAACGGAATCGCGCCACGGTCGAGGCGAGAGGAGATGTCTTGCCGAATAGCTTTGCCGAAGACATCCGGTGCGGTGAGGTGAAGCATGAGTGACGTTCGACGTGCCTACCTGACCGGCCACGATGAGGAGGTGCTGCTCTACGACAGCGGCGGGCCGTTCGCCATCGTCCCGTGGGAGGAGTGGGAGAAGGTGCAAGCGGTAGTGGACGCGGCGCGGGAGATGCTGGAAGAGAACGATGTTTCGATTGAACTCTTCCACGCTTTCCAAGTTCTGGACGGCGAGGTGAAGCCATGATGGATATTGCAGACCACGTCGCTGTCCGGTATGAGCGGATCATTGAGGAGAAGGATGCCGAAATCGCCCGCCTGCAAGCGGTGATTGCTGACCTACGTGACGACAGAGATGGACGCGGCGTGTACGAGTTGCGGCTTGAGGATCGGGTGAGGGATATGCAAGCGGTTGTGGACGCGGCGCGACCGCATCGCCATTGCTTTGGCGGTGGAGCGTTGGACGACGCCCTCCGCGCCTTGGACGGTGAGGTGAAGCCATTACCAACGGAGATCAACACGAAAGGGAGTGAACCATGAGCACGACGACACTTCTCATCATCGTCCTCCTCGTCCTGTTCCTCGGCGGCGGGGGCTACTACTGGCGGGGGAGGCGAGATGACTGAGAACGAAGTGACGGAGAAGGAAGCGATCCACACGAAGTGGTGCCCGATGAGCCTCATTAGCGGTCCTTTCCGCACTTGCCTCGGCTCGGACTGCATGGGCTGGAGGTGGACGGGGCGGGAGCGCAAGGTCGGTGACGCCGACGTGGGGGAGCCTACCGGCTACTGCGGGCTGACGGGGAGGCCGCGCCATGAGTGACACCGAGCAGTACGTCGAGAAGATCGCCCGCGCCTGGCACAAGCACATCCAGGAGATCAACGCCGAGATAGGGCTCATCACGGTCACGAGCTGCATCGCCTGGGAGAACGAAAGCGACAACGCAAAGCGGGACATCTGCAACTGCATCCACAGGATCATCGACGACGGCCTGATCCCAGCCTCCGAGGACTGGGAGTGGGAGGCGACGTTCAAGCGGATGGTGGACAAGCTCGCGGAGATGACGCCGCAGGACCACGAGCGGATGCTCAAGGCGATGGGGATGCGGGAGGCGAAGACGGAATGGGGAACCTTCCGCTACATCCCCCACCCGCTGCTGGAGGAGAAGGATGAGTAAGCGGTTCTTCTCAGCGCTCTGGGTTCTCGTCGGCCTCGCCTGGGTGGTGGTCTTTGTGATGATCTCATGGTGGGCGGTGAAGGCGCTGTCCCTGGCGCTGATCGGAGGGAGGTAGGGGATGAGTGAGAGGGAACCCGGCGAGACGAATCGCAAATACCTGCACCGGCTGTACCCGGACCTGGAACCAATCGTGAAGTGGCTGGAGGGCAAGATGAGAGTTGACGGGAAGAGGGACATCGTGGAGAGGCTCGAAGATCCCAGCACGGAAGTCACGAGCGAACTGTTCGAGGACGCCAAGCAGGAGATCGAGAGGCTGCGCGAGTACATCAAGGTGCGTCTGCCAGCCGCCCAAGTCATGGCGCTGTTTGGCCTGCTGGCCGAAGAAGGCAGGAAGGTGGTGGGCGATGAGTGAGGTGAGGAGAGTGAATTTGCAAGCGAGGCCGCTGTACGGGCACCCTTTCCCGCTGCAGGTTACGGAGTACGTGACGCCAGCCGAGGACGGGGCCTGGGCGCTGCTGCCCTGGAGGGACTACGAGACGATGCGGGAGATCCTGAGCAAGGTGACGGGGGAGATCCTGGCCAAGCGACTGAGGATGCAGCTGCAGGGCGACCTGAAGCTGGTGGAGGAGAACCATGACTGACACCTTGAGCCCAAATTTCAACATGAACAACTACCGAGGCCCGGACAACGACGCCAGGGAAGTTCCACGAGAGATTGCCGAAGCTGCCATCAGGAAGTACCTGGAGCCGACGATGCCGAGAGGAAACTACGGGCCTGAGCCGCCGATGACTGGCTGCACGTTGCGATCAGGGGTGGCGGGAGGGCTCGGACAGGCTATCCCAACCCCCGCAACTCCCATCGAGCAGCTCCTGGCAGCGCAGCAGTCCATCAGCGGAGCGATCATGCGCTGTATCGAGAACCTGGAGGCGAGGTTGCAGCCAGTCTGCAGCCCACCGAGCCCCAGGAACGAGGCCAAAGACCCCGGCATAGAGACTCCTGGGCTCTCTGGACTCGCGCAGATGCTGCACCAGCACAACCGGGTTCTCGATCAGATTCACGGGCGGCTGGCTGGCCTCACCGAAAGGTTGGAGGTCTGAGATGAGCGGGACGACACGTAGAGGGCTGTTCGGGTTGCTGGCGGCGCTGCCGCTGGCGGCGAAGCTCGGGTTCGCAACGGAGATGGCTCCGGAGGTCTCGGCCAAGAACTACACCGGGACCGGGGTTGGGGAGGGTTGGGAGAACACCCGCCTGCGGGTGGCGCTGCTGCACGGGGAGGAGGAGGTCTCGGGCCGGGGCTACCGCCGTGTCCTGGCCGAGTCCTGGAACGGCAAGATCCAGCCGCTCGGCACCACCAGGCTGCGGGCCGAGTTCCCTCGGGCCGAGGGCAACTGGGGGCTGGTGGACAGGTACGAGGTCTACGACGAGAACACTGGCCATGTGGTGGCGGCTGGCAGGTTCAACAACTGGGAGAATCCCGCCTACATCGCGCAGAACGACACCGCCTCGTTCGACCTGGACATCGACATCATCGGAGAGGAGGCAACATGAGCGACTTCCCAATGGGGATGTACTGGGTGCTGGACGAGAACCACAAGGCCGTCCCGACCGACCTCGAAACCTGGGCCAAGATGTGCGGGAACCGGGAGGCGAAGATCGTCAAGCAGGAGTACCGCTGGCACTGGTGGTGGGTATCGACGGTGTTTCTGGGGCTGGATCACAACTGGGGCGACGGACCGCCGCACCTGTTCGAGACGATGATCTTCTTCCATGGCGGCAAGCGCCACTACGCCGACATCTACCAGCGCCGCTACTCCACCTGGGACGAGGCTCTAGCGGGCCACCAGCTGGTCGTCAAGCACTTCCCGGTCATCATCATCAACCACTACCTGGACGAGGCGTGGTACGCCCTGCGGCGCTTCTGGCGCAGGCTGAGGGGGCGGTGATGAGGAGGCCGGGGATCGGCTGCCGGGTGTTGAGAGGGCTGGGGATCATCGTCAACAGGACCGAGAACCAGATTACCTCCGGCTTCATCCCGCCCGACTGGCAGGGGGCGAAGCTGCGGGACGTGAAGCTGGCCTGCCGGTACGCCCGCAGGCTCATCATCTGGGACTTGAAGCGGCGGGAGGAAGGAGAGAAGACATGAGCAGGAGATCGCAGACCAGTCAGATCAGGCAGGCTCTCTGGGACGGGCGTGAGCTGACCGCCATTGATGCCCTGGAGAGCTTCGGCTGCTTCCGGCTCGCCGCGAGGATCGAGGAGCTGCGGCAGCTTGGGATGAACATCGAGACGCAGTGGGAGAACGACCTGGCTTCCGGCAAGCGCTACGCCCGCTACAAGCTGCACCGTCCGTCGCAGGCTGCGCTACCCTGCATGGAGGAGACCGCATGAGCAAGGCACCATCAACGCTCTGGACGATTGCCGACGCCGCCGAGTATCTCGGAATGAACAAGGACCATGTGCGGAGGATGGCGCGGGACGGGCGCTTTCCGAGGGCGGTCTGCTCGAAGCCACCAGGCGGGCGCGAATACTACTTCCGCCCGATTGCGCTCGAAGCCTGGCTCTTCCACGAGGAGGGGCTGAAGCCTCCTACCAAGGAGGAGAAGCCATGAGCGATTTCCTCCCCATCAGGCCCTGCAAGAACAAGAAGCACCGGGACATGAAGGTTGACGCCTGCCCGCGCTGCCTTGAGCTGGCCGTCAAGAGAGCCGAGACCCACGCGGATGATTGCTGCAGTTTCTGGCGTCAAGCTGACGAGAAGACCAAGCTGGCAGAAGCTGTCACCACCGCCCAGAAGCAGGAGATCATCTACCTCCGCGAATGCCTGAGCCAGATGATCTCGGCTATGGGGACGTACCTGGAGCAGCTGACTCAGAAGAAAAGAGAGGAGACACCATGAAAGAGACCGGCTGGATCATCCTGGAGCGCCCCGCAACCGACCACGACTTCACCTGGCGACCCGTGACGATGAAGGCAGC
>Ga0102851_10000006_pt1 | contig 66780 bp, 62 predicted proteins | sample Mud3Dept3metaG_FD_79558 | JGI IMG/M metagenome (GOLD analysis project Ga0102851, IMG submission 79558) | Freshwater wetland microbial communities from Ohio, USA, analyzing the effect of biotic and abiotic controls - Mud 3 Core 4 Depth 3... | ecosystem: Environmental > Aquatic > Freshwater >... | reverse complement strand
TCGGTTATCCACCTGTCGGCCGTCCATTTGGCCGATCTTCAGCGTCCGGTCTTCGACCTCGTCTTTCGACTTTGTCTTCTGACCTCGTCTCGACCCACCCTGTCTATCACACCATCTGAACGCGCCCCGCCGTCTGCGCCTCGAGCGATCCCGGATCTCTCGAACGCGATGCGGCGGTTCATCATGCTCGGGCACGACGGCTGGATGTTCTGGCCGGGGTTCTCGGGATCGAGGCGACCCGGCACATCCGTGTGCGGGATCCCTCTTAGGAAATCTGATCTTGAACAAGAAGCTTTACGTTGGAAATCTCCCCTTCACGACCACCGATACCGAACTCAAGTCGATGTTCGAGGCATACGGTGCGGTCGATCGCGTGAGCATCATCACCGATCGCGAGACCGGTCGGCCGCGCGGATTTGCGTTCGTGGAGATGGGTGATTCCTCCAGCGCCGATTCGGCCATCAAGGGCCTCGACGGCCGTGAGGTCGGTGGCCGCGCTCTCCGCGTGAACGAGGCGACGTCCACGGGCGGCGGCGGCGGTGGCGGCGGTGGCGGCGGCGGTCGCGGCCGCTACTAGACCCTGCGTCTCTTGGGCCCGTCCGCCGCGTTCGCGCGGGGGGCGGGCCCTTTTCTTTTCTTGCGCGCGCCGACCGCCGTCTCGGCGATCCATCGGCCACGCGGCGCGGTCGCTCTCAGCGCCCGGTGAACAGCGGCTTCCGCTTCTCGAGGAACGCGCGCGGTCCCTCCGCTGCGTCCTGCGACATCATCACCTTCATGCCGAGCTGCTGCTCGATCTCGAATGCTTTCTCTTCCGGCAGCGTCTCGGTGGCGCGCAACGTGGCGACGAGCGCCTTCACCGCGAGGGGACCATTCGCGGCAATGCGCGCGGCGATCTCCTTCGCCTTCGCGAGCGCCTGCCCATCGGGCACGACGTGGTTCACCAGGCCGAGTTCGTATGCGCGCCGCGCCGGGAGATCGTCGCCCGCGAGCAGCATCTCGGCGGCGATCGCGTAGGGAATCTGGCGGCGCAGCCGCACGGCCGATCCCGCCAGCGGGAACAGGCCGCGCTGCACTTCCGTGACGCCGAAGTTCGCGCTCTCGCCCGCGACACGGATGTCGGTTCCCTGCAGGATCTCGGTGCCACCCGCGCGCGCGAATCCTTCGGCGGCGAGGATCACCGGCTTCGTGGGCCGATAGGTCTTGAGCCACGCGCCGTAGATGACGTGCGGTTCCCTGCGCACCCGCTCGAGCCACTCGTTGTCGGTGACACCGCTGCGCAGCTTGCCGATCTCGGCGAGGTCCATGCCGGCGCAGAAGGTGTCGCCGCGACCGGTGAGGATCGCGACGCGAAGCGCCTCGTCCTGATCGAGTCGCACCCAGGCGTCGTAGAGGCGGCACATCACTTCCGAATTGACCGCGTTCTTCTTCTCGGGCCGGTTCAGCGTGACGATGAGAACGGGGCCTTCCTGCTCGACGATGACGGCGGGCTGCGACACGGGATTCCTCGCGACTTCGAGTGGTTTCGGATCGGCGCGGCTGGCTATCACAAACCATTGCGGGTGCGGAACTCGTCGGTACTGTTGACGCGCGGAAACGGCGCGCTGGGGACTGGCACATCGAGGAATCGACACAGCGGTTCCCACCCTTGCGCGACCTCGTAGACCAGCAATCGCTCACGCGGCACTTCGCGCTGCACGGCGGCGTTGTGGCGCTCGTACACGGCGATCGCGTGCGCGCGATCCGCGAAGCGACCGCCGAAGGTCCGTTCGTCGACCAGCTCGTTCGCCATGGCGTGCCACGCGGCGAGCGCGTCGCCCGGAGGCGGCGGGTTGCGCAGGACCTGGTAGATCGTCTCGTGGACGCTCGCGTACCACGACTCGGCGCTCCGCAGCGTGAGCAGCACCTTCGCATCCGGGTAGTGCCGCGAAAGCGCGCGCCAGAAATGGCAGGCGGGCCAGTCGACGCTGGCGAGGTAGCCGCGGAAGAGGGCGTCCCAGTCGACCGGCTTCCCATCCAGGGCGTCGCTCCAGACGCCGAGGTGTTCAGGATGCTGGAACACCTCGGTCATGTGATAGCAGGGAGCGAGGCCGAGCTGTTCGAGCGCCACTTTCACGGAAAGCGTTCCCGTCCGACCAAAGCCTGCGCCGATCAGCGTGAGTGCCATGCGGGCGGCCAGATTAGCGTGGCCCACGCGTGGCACGAGGCGATACCCTCGCCCCGCCCAGCGAGTGAGTTTCATGCCGAGTCCGAAATTCGAGACGCGCCCGCGATGACGTCGCTGCCCGACGCCGCGCGCGAAGCGCCGTGGCGCGCGCGGCTGATCGGTCGCCTCGAAGCGCGCGGCAGCCATCCGACGTGGGTCCTGCTGGCGGCGCTCTCGGGCATGTTCGCCACGACCTTCCCGATCACCATCCTCGCGGTGTCGCTGGCGTCGATCGCTCGCGAGTTCGGCACGCGCGAGACCACGATGGCGTGGGTGATCGCCGCGCCAATGCTGGTCTCGGCCGTGGCGCTGCCGCTGCTCGGCAAACTCGGCGACCTGCGCGGGCATCGCCGCATTTTCCTGTTGGGCACCGCGGCCGCGACGGCGACGGCGGCCGCCACAGCCTTCGCCTGGAGCCCCACTGCGCTGATCGCATTGCGCACGCTGGCGGCGACGCTCGGCGGCGCGACCCAGCCGACCGCGATGGCGTTGATCTTCAGCGTGACGCCGCGCGAGCAGCGCGTGCGCGCGATGGGCTGGTGGTCGATGACGGCGGCCGGTGCGCCCGCACTCGGTCTCGCGGTGGGTGGTCCGCTCGTAGACTGGTTCGGCTGGCGCGTCGTCTTCGCGATGCAGGCGGGTTTCTCGCTCGTCGCCTTCGTCCTCGCCTTCGCGGTGCTGCGCGAGACGCTTCCGCGCCGCGTGCGCTTCGACGTGGCCGGCGCGCTGGCGCTGGCGCTCGGCGTGGCCGGCTTCCTGTTCGCGCTCGGTCAGGTGCGCGAGCGCGGACTCGCCTCGCCATGGGTACTCGGTTCGTGCGCGGTGGGCGCGCTCGGACTCGCCGCGTTTGCGCCGATCGAGCGACGCGTCGCCGCGCCGCTGCTCCCGCTCGCGCTGTTGCGCACGCGCGCCTTCGCCGCGCCGAGCGTCGCGAGCGCGCTCACCAGCGCCTCGTACATGGGCGCCTTCGTGATCGCGCCGTTCATGCTGCAGGGCACCTTCGCGCTGACGATCGCCGCGACCTCGGGCGTGCTGCTGTTGCGCACCGCGTCGTTTGCGCTCGGCTCGCCGTTCGGCGGTGCGCTCGGCGAACGCATCGGCGAGCGCGCCGCCGCCTGGATCGGCTGCCTGGTGATGGCGGTGTCGATGGGGGTGCTCGGCCTTGGTGCACTCGCATCGAGCCTCTGGGGCGTCGGCAGCGGGCTCGTGCTGCAAGGCATCGGTTACGGACTCAGCCAGCCTTCGCTCTCGAGTTCCGCGTCGAATGCGGCGAACGACGAGGACATCGGCGTGGCCTCGGCCGTCAGCCGGCTGATGGGTTCGGTGGGGGCCTCCTTTGGCGTGACGCTGCTGACATTGATCTACGGCGGCAGCAACGCACCGCGCGCGTTCGCCCTCGCCTTCGGAGCCGGTGGCGTGCTGGCGATCGGCGCAGTCGCGGCGTCGGTTTCGATGCAGCGGCGCAAACGGTCCTAGGACGAACGCGGTTCCTACGCGCGCGCGGCGCGCAGCTCAGAACCCCATGCCACGCCGATCGACTAGAGCGTGAACGTGGCGCGATCGATCGGCGTCCAGCTCAAGTAGAGCGTCCAGACGCTGGCTGCTGCTCTTCTCGCTTCCGCCGTGCGAGTCCGCGTGTGCGTGTTCGTGCGCGGCCGTCCATTGCACCACCGCCGGCCTCTCCGTCGACCGCGGCGTCTTCGTGTTCATGCTCGGGAGGCGCCGCATCTCCATGCGGGAGCAGACCGCTCTGTTTCTCCTGGCCGCCCGCGATGGGACGCTTCCCCCCGGGCCGGCGCGGGTCCCCGCCGTGCCGGAGCTGCTCTGAATCGTTACTGCGAGGCGCGCGGGCGGTGGACTCGGCCGAAACGTCCTCGGCGGACGGGAGATCGGCGGCTTCGCAGCGCGAGTTACGCCCCCGCGCCTCAGCATCGGCTTCCGAGCGAAGCTGATTCTCCTAGCCGCGAACTACGCGAAGCCGTCACGACTTCGGGATCTCGAGCGGAAGCGCGAACCCGAACACGTCGCAGATCGGACCGCCGGCCAGCATCTGGAAGGGCTCGGGCCCCGCGACGCGGAACTCCAGCGACGCCTCGCCCTGCGCCGCAACGGCGGCACACGGTTCGCTATTCGGGAGCACGGCGACGAGGTCGTAACCGCCCGGAATGTTCACGCGCGACGCGAGTGGGAAGCGCCCGCGGAGGAAGATCAGCTCGGGATCTTGCTGCACCAGGTGATAGCGAGCCGTCGCGCGCGGCACCGGCGGGCCGCGCCGACGCGGTTGGCGATCCCGCCATGCAGCGAGCGACGCGACGCCGACCGGGTCACAGCTCGAATCGTCGCGCCGGAAGCGGCCGAACACACCCGACTTTTCGTAGTTCACGCGCGCATCGGGTGCGAGAACCTGGCGACAAGCCTCGGTCGCGGGCGCGAAGAAGCGCAGCTCCGCCAGCGGACCCGCGAGCGACACCAGCAGATAGGTGCCGTGGGTGGAGACGCCGAGCACGAGCGCGTCGGTGGTTGCCACCGGGTTGATCCCGTAGAGAACGTTCTCTCCGGCGTGCTTGGCGGTTTCGCAACCGAGCACCAGGAAGCCGAGCAACCCCACCCACCCGAACCTTCGCAAGCAACGCGGCATCGCGTTCGTCCCCGCTGCCGCTCGTCTCTGGATCTGGCGGCGCCGGGAATGTCGGCCAGGTCACGAACCTGGGCAAGCGATCCGAAGATCAGGGGATTCCGCGCCAACCGCTTCCCAGGAAGGATGGATGCCGAGCTTCTCCATCTTCGTGTAGAGCGTTCGCCGTCCGATCCCGAGCGACCGAGCTGCCGCCGAGCGGTTGCCGCCGGCTTCGCGCAGCGCATCGAGAATGCGCCATGCCTCGGCGCGATCGAGCCAGGCGCGGAGTGTCACGCGTTCGCCGTTTGCGATCGCGCGCCGGTGAAACTCGGCAAACAACGAATGGAGTCCGGGATCGAATGCGCGACCGCCGTCGCATCGCTGGGAGTGCATGGCGAACGCCCTTGTGCAAACCCCGTTCCCAACGCAGCGCCTTGCCTGCGCGAAGCGCGCGTCGCAGGACTCGGGCGTCGCTCGCGACGTGCCCGCAAGCTGAGCACGCCACTGCCCAGGACCTGAGCAAGCCGCGGATCGTTCTGCACGCAACTGGCGCAGGGCGTCTTCTGCTGCTCATTCGAGCCAAGTCGAGCTCATCCGTTCAGTGGCACGCACATTGCTCTGCCAGGCATCGACGTCGCGCTGGCGAACCGAATGGCGCGCAACGGAGGCACCTCGATGACACGGCCCGCTCGCAGAGAATCCCGCCGCACCGATCCGTGGTGGATCGCGCTCACACCCCTCGTCGTGTCGCTCGTCGTTGCCGGCGCGGCTTCCGCGGCAGATGAAGCGCCGGCGCTCGACACCGGGAACACGGCCTGGATGCTCACGAGTTCCGCCCTCGTGTTGATGATGACGATCCCCGGACTGGCGCTCTTCTACGCGGGTCTGGTCCGCGCGAAGAACGTGCTGTCGCTGTTCATGCAGTGCATGGTGTCGGCGGGCGTCATCGGCGTGCTCTGGATTCTGGTCGGCTACACGCTGAGCTTCGGACCGGGCAACGCCTTCATCGGGGATCTCTCCAAGTTCGGGCTCCACGGGATCACACCCACCACGCTCTGGACCGGCTACACGATCCCCGAGTACGTGTTCGTGATGTTCCAGGCGATGTTCGCGATCATCACGCCCGCGCTGATGATCGGCGCCTTCGCCGAGCGCATGCGTTTCGGTCCCTACCTCGCATTCATCACGATCTGGTTGCTGGTGGTCTACTGCCCGCTCGCGCACATGGTCTGGGGCGGCGGCTGGCTCTTCACGCTCGGCGCCAAGGACTTCGCCGGCGGTCTGGTCGTCCACATGTCGAGCGGCTATTCGGCGCTCGTCGCCGCGCTCTTCCTGGGCAAGCGCCGCGGCTACGGCAAGGAGTCGATGCCGCCGCACAACCTGCCCTTCGCCGTGGTCGGCGCCGCGCTGCTCTGGGTCGGGTGGTTCGGCTTCAATGCCGGGTCCGAGCTGGCGGCCGACGGCGTCGCCGGCCTCGCCTTCCTCAACACCAGCACCGCGGCCTCGACCGCGCTCATCATCTGGATGGCGATCGAGTGGCTGCACCGCGGCAAACCAACCGTGCTGGGCGCCGCGACCGCGTGCGTGGCAGGTCTCGTCGCCATCACGCCCGCCTGCGCATTCGTCTCACCGATGGGCGCGATCGCGATCGGCGTCGGCGTGTCGGTGCTCTGCTACGGCGCCGTCACCTTCTTGAAGCCGCTGTTCGGCTACGACGACTCGCTCGACGTCTTTGGCGTGCACGGCGTCGGCGGCACCTGGGGCGCCCTCGCGACGGGCCTCTTCATTGCCGATTTTGCGCTGCCCGAGGGCGTGACCCGCGGCGCACAGATCCTCACGCAGCTGAAGAGCGTCTTGTTCACCGCGGCCTTCGCCCCGGCCGCGACGATCGTGATCCTGCTCGGGTTGCGCGCGATCTTCGGCAGCCTCCGCCTCGACGACGACGCCGAGTACGCAGGTGCGGATCTCTCCGAGCACAGCGAAAGCGCCTACGTCTTCGAATAGGCGACCCGCAGGGAGCCCCGGAAACGCCGAGGCCGCGCATCCCCGAGCGGGATGCGCGGCCTCGCCTACTCTGGGCGCCCGAGAACCGAGGAGTCACCGATGCCCCGACTGCAAGCACCTCGCGTCGCACCGCTCGCCGACGACGAGATGGACGCCGAAACCCGCACCCTGCTCGGCGCCACCAGTGGCGCCATCCGCCGCGGCCCGATCCTGAACATCTTCCGCACGCTCGCCCATCACCCGAAGCTCTTGAAGCGCTGGCTGGTGTTCGGCAATCACGTGCTGGCGAAGTCGACGCTGCCGCCGCGCGAGCGCGAGCTCGCGATCCTGCGCATAGGCTGGCGCTGCGGCTCGGAGTACGAATGGGGCCAGCACGTGGCGATCAGTCGCGCGACCGGACTCAGCGACGACGAGATCCTCCGCGTCGCCAAGGGCCCCGGTGCCGCGGGCTGGAACGCCTTCGACGCCGCGATCCTGCGAGCCGTCGATGAACTGCACGACGACTCGTTCCTGAGTGACATGAGCTGGAACGCACTCCGCGCGCGCTGGAGCACGGAGCAGGTGATCGACTTCATCTTCGCAGTCGGCCAGTACACGCTGGTGTCGATGGCGCTCAACAGCCTCGGCGTACAGCTCGACGCCGGGGTCGAGGGCTTCCGCGAAACGGCGACCGCTGCGCGGGGAACCCGAGGGCTCGGCGATCCGCGTTCTTGACAGAACCGGGGTTCATCCTTTACCTAATGTATCCGGATAGACGAATGAATATCGAAGGAGACCCACATGACCCAGCCCACCCGCGTTCCCTTCAAGGTCAAAGACCTCGGCCTCGCCGAATGGGGCCGCAAGGAGATCCGCCTCGCCGAGTGCGAGATGCCGGGCCTGATGTCGCTGCGCCGCCAGCACGCCGGCAAGAAGCCGCTCGCCGGCGCACGCATCATGGGCAGTCTGCACATGACGATCCAGACCGCCGTGCTGATCGAGACCCTCGTCGATCTCGGTGCCGACGTCCGATGGGTGTCGTGCAACATCTTCTCGACGCAGGACCACGCGGCGGCCGCGGTCGTGGTCGGGCCGAACGGCACAGCCGAGAATCCGAAGGGCACGCCGGTCTTCGCGTGGAAGGGCGAGAGCCTCGAAGAGTACTGGTGGTGCACCAAGGAGGCGCTCGTGTGGCCCGACGGCAAGGGCCCCACGCTGATCGTCGACGACGGCGGCGACGCGACGCTCTTCGTGCACAAGACGCTCGCGTGGGAGAGCGAGGGCGAGGTTCCCAGCTTCGACGCGAAGAACGACCCCGAGGAATGGGGTGTGATCCTCGACTGCGCGCGAGCCGAACTCGCCGCGCATCCCGGTCGCTGGAGCGCCGTCGCGAAGGGAATCCGCGGCGTCTCCGAGGAGACCACGACGGGCGTGAATCGCCTCTACCAGATGGCGAAGGACGGGTCGCTGCTGTTTCCGGCGATCAACGTCAACGACTCCGTCACCAAGAGCAAGTTCGACAACGTCTACGGCTGCCGGCACTCGCTGCCCGACGGGCTGATGCGCGCGAGCGACGTGATGCTCGGCGGTAAGGTCGCCGTGATCTGCGGCTACGGCCAGGTCGGAAAAGGCTGTGCGCAGGCGCTGCGCGGCCAGGGCGCTCGCGTGATCGTGACCGAGATCGACCCGATCTGCGCGCTCCAGGCCGCCATGGAGGGCTACCAGGTCGCGACGCTCGACGACGTCCTCGAAACCGCCGACATCTTCGTCACCACCACGGGCAACTGCGACGTGATCGCCGCCGAGGACATGGCGCGCATGAAGGACAAGGCGATCGTCGGCAACATCGGACACTTCGACAACGAGATCGACATGGCGGGCCTGAAGGCGGTGCCGGGCATCCGGCGCGTCAACATCAAGCCGCAGTACGACGAGTGGATCTTCCCCGACGGCCACAGCGTGATGGTGCTCGCCGAGGGACGCCTGCTGAACCTCGGCTGCGCCACCGGTCACCCGAGCTTCGTGATGTCGGCGTCGTTCACCAACCAGGTGCTCGCGCAGCTCGAACTGCACGCGAAGGCCGAGAGCTTCGGGAGGAACGTCTTCATCCTGCCGAAGCGCCTCGACGAGGAAGTCGCGCGGCTGCACCTCGACCAGCTCGGTGTGAAGCTCACGACGCTCACGCCGAAGCAGGCCGCGTACCTGGGCCTGCCGCTCGACGGGCCGTACAAGCCGGAGCAGTACCGCTACTAGAAAGCAGCGTCTCAGAGCTTCGCGATGATGCGGTCCGCATAGCCGCGCAGCGCGTCGACCTTCTGCTGGAGCGGCATGCTGTCCTTCTCGTAGGCGTTGCGGAAGCCGACGATCACGTCGGTGACGCCCTTGTCTTCGAGCCGGCGCACGCCATCGAGGCTGTAGGCCTCCATCGCGATCACGTGGATCTCGAAGGGCTGGCGATCGCGACCGCAGTCGCGGCGCAGTTCATGGAGCCTCGCGAGATAGCGGTCGAGCGTCGCGGCGTCGCCGCCCGCGTGCATCCAGCCATCGCCGAGGCGCGCGGCGCGCTTCAGCGCGGCTTCCGCGTGGCCGCCGATCAGGATCGGGATCGGCCGCTTCGGAACGGGACAGATCTGGATGCTCGGAATCTGGTAGTGCTTGCCCTGGTACGAGAAGAACTCGCCGAGCGTGAGGCCGCGGATGATTTCGATCATCTCGTCCATGCGCGCGCCGCGCGTGGTCCACTCGGTGCCGGTGACGGCGAAGTCTTCGGGCCACGGCGAGAGTCCGACACCGAAGCCGAAGCGGTCGTTCGTCATCACCGCGACCGACGCGGCCTGCTTCGCGACCAGCACGGGGTGCCGGATCGGCAGCTTCACGACGAAGGTCGTGAAGCGCAGCGACTCGGTCACCGCGCCGAGCGCGGGGATCAACACGAACGGCTCGATGAACGGCCTGCCCTCGAGGAAGTGGCGGTCGCCGTCCGGGGTGTACGGGTACTTGGAGCCCGAGTCGCGCGGGTAGCAGATGCTGTCGGGCACCGTGAAGGAGTGATAGCCCGCTCGCTCCGCCTCGATCGCGAGCGGAACGTATTGACTCGGATCGCACATCGACTCGGCGAACGTGAAGCGCACGCGGTGTCTCCCCCGTTGGAACGGGCGTGCAGTCTACCGTCGCGCGAATGAGAACGGGCGCCCCGGGGCAGGCAGGGGCGCCCGATGGCGGCTTGGGATCGGGTGCACAGTCACACAGAGACCGCCTGCCGCCAGATCCCAGATACGCCCTCGGCTGCGGCCTGGATTCAGCGGCTTCGGTGGATCACGACGAGCTTCCCGCAGAGCGCGGCATCCGGCGGAGCCGCAGGAGTCAACTCGATTCGCCTTCCGATGCCCTGCACGAGCCGCATACCAGCGGCGGTCTCGACGAAGCCCTTTGCGCGCACGGCGCCGAGCGCACGGAGCCGCGCGACCAGTTCGTCTTCGGCGACGCCGGGTGCCACCTCGATCACCTCGGCGGAGAACGCCTCGTGCAGCGAGTGGTCGTGCGGCGCGTGCGGCGGCGCGGGGCGCCCGCGCGACGGCGCTTCGACCGGCCGCAGCAGCGCGGGGTCGACGCGTGACTGCAGCGCGCGCACGATCGGCACCTCCGGCTCGATCGCGCGCAGCCGCGCCTCGAGTGCCGGCAGTTGCGAGGCGGCGACGCGGTCGATCTGGTTCAGCACCAGCAGGTCGGCGGCCGTCACCTGTTGCTCGAAGAGGTCGCCCGGGTCGCGCAGCTCGGCGAGCTGCTCGGCGTTCACTAGCACCACCGCCATGTCGTCGCCGACCCACTCCGAGACGGGCGGACGCCACAGCGAGAGCTGTGTCTCGTAGGGCAGCGCCAGCCCGGACGCCTCGATGACGATGCGATCCGGCGCAACGTCGCGGCGGATCGTTTCGAGCGTTTCCACCAACTCGTCCGACAGCTCGCAGCAGACGCAGCCGCCCGCCAGCTCGACGCTGCGCGCATCCCCGGCGCCCAGCAGCGCGCGATCGATGCCGAGTGCTCCAAAGTCGTTCACCACGACCGCGAGGCGCTCGCCGATCGCCTGCGCCTCGGCGAGCAGCGCGCGGACGAGCGTCGTCTTGCCCGAGCCGAGAAAGCCCGAGACGACGAGCGTGGGGATGCGTTGCGGTGTGGTGGATTTCATGGCGAGGGAGACGGCGGCGAAAGCGCAGGCTATGGAATGGCCCGCCCCGAGTCGACTCCGAGAGGCACATGACCACGGACACCCGCGACGACACCGGACCGCTGGCAGGCACGCTCGTCGTCGATCTGACGCGGGTGCTCGCGGGGCCGTACTGCACGATGTTGCTCGCCGATCTGGGGGCACGCGTCGTGAAGATCGAGCGACCCGACGGGGGCGACGACGCGCGCCGCATCGGTCCCTTCGTCCAGGATCGTTCGGCCTACTTCCTGTCGCTGAACCGCGGCAAGCAAAGCCTCGCGCTCGACCTGCAGCGGCCCGCCGATCGCGCGCTCTTCGAGCGCCTGCTCGCGCACGCCGACGTGCTGGTCGAAAACTTTCGCCCCGGCGCGATGCAGCGCCTCGGGTACGGCTGGGAGGCCCTGCATGCGCGCTTTCCACGACTCGTCCTGGCAGCCATTTCGGGCTTCGGACAGACGGGACCGCTGGCGACGCGTCCCGCCTACGACCTCGTCGTGCAGGCGATGGGCGGCATCATGTCGATCACCGGCCAGCCCGGCGGACCGCCGGTGCGCGTCGGCACGTCGATCGGCGACATTGCGGCGGGCCTCTTCGGCGCGCTCGGCATCGTCAGCGCGCTGCACCACCGCGACCGCACCGGCGAGGCGACATTCGTGGACGTCGCGATGCTCGACTGCCAGGTGGCGATCCTCGAGAACGCGATCGCGCGGCTCGCGGCGAGCGGCGAGATCCCGCGCCCGCTCGGCACCCGGCACCCGTCGATCACGCCGTTCGAGGCGTACCCCACCGCCGACGGACACCTGGTGGTGGCGGCCGGAAACGACGCGCTCTTCCAGCGCCTCGTTGCAATCCTGGAGCTGCCGGCGCTCGGCGCCGACCCCCGCTTCGCCAGCAACGAGGCGCGCTGCCAACACGCGGACGCGTTGCGAGAATTGCTGTCACAGCGGCTCCGCGAACGCCCGACGGCCGCGTGGAGCGAGCGACTCGAAGCGGCCGGCGTGCCGTGCGGTCCGATCCAGGACGTCGCGCAGGTGCTCGCGCATCCACAGGTGCGCGCGCGCAACATGGTGGTGGGCGTGGACGATCCTGCGCTCGCTGCACCGTTCCCGGTTGCAGGCAATCCGATCAAGTCGCCCGCGTTCGCCGATCCGGCGACGCGGCGCCCGGCGCCGGAGCTCGACGGCGATCGCGCGCGCATCCTGGCCTGGCTCGAAGAAGAGGAGATGCGATGAGCACGACGAGGCTGGAAGTCGAACGCGAGGGCGCGATCCTGCGCGTGTGGCTGAATCGTCCCGAGCGCCGCAACGCGCTCGACACCACGGCGCTCGACGAGATCGCCGCGCTCTACGAGTCGCTCCAGCGCGACTTCGCGACGCGTGTCGTCGTGCTCGGCGGTCGCGGTGTTTCGTTCTGCGCGGGTGCGGATCGCCGCGACCCGCCCGGCCGCGAGGTGCTGCGCGCGGAGTCAGGCGCCAGCGATCGCCAGCGTCGTCACGCCGCGCAGGTCGGCCTGCGCGCGTGTCGCGCCATCGAAGACGCCGAGGTCGTGACGATCGCGCGCGTGCACGGCCACGCGATCGGGGGCGGCGTCGCGCTCGCGCTCGCGTGCGACTTCCGCATCGCCGCCGAGGACACCGTCTTCCAGGTTCCCGAGGTCGACCTCGGCCTGCCGCTCACCTGGGGCGCGACGGCGCGGCTGGTCCACGAACTCGGCGCCGCGCGCGCGCGCGAACTCATCCTGCTCTGCGATCGTTTCGACGCGCGGCAGGCCGCAACCTGGGGCGCCGTGCACCGCGCCGTTCCCGCCGCGCAACTCGACGCGACGGTCGACGCCTGGGCCCAGCGACTCGCCGCCAAACCCGAGATCGCCGTGCACATGGCGAAGTGTCAACTGCGCGCCCACGCCCTGCTCGCCCGCCTCGGCGACGTCACCGAGTTCGACGGCGACCTCCTGCAAACCGCCTCGCGCGGAGAAAGGGGACGGTCCTCCTTCGCGACTGGCGTTGGAGAAAGGGGACGGTCCTGAAGCGTGCCTGGCTGCGGACTCGAGGGACACACCTGACACGAGGTGTGTCCCCTTTCTCCAACGCCAGGTCGCGTTGAGGACCGTCCCCTTTCTCCTCACGCGAGGCGGGGGCGGAAGAGGCCGAAGGCGCTGGTGTAGCCGTGCAGGAAGGTGTGCTGCTCGACCGGCCCGATCTCGCCGTTGCAGAAGAAGCCGCCGAGCGGCACGGCGCCCACGTGACGCCTAAATGCGTCGCTATCGTGATTGGGGACGCCGTAGAGCCACGCACCGCGACCGAGACAGGAAAACAGCAGCGCGCCGTGCGGCGGTCCCATCCCCCCGCGCTCGGTTTGATAGTGCGCGAGCCGTTCCTCGAGGTCTTCGGCAGAAGTCTGGGCGTCGCGCAGGTGGAACTGGACGACCAGTCCCTCGCGGAGTGGCGCCGCGATCGTCAGCGTCCCGGTGTGTGGGTCTGCGGCCGTCACGTTGCGGATCAAGAAGTCGCCGCGCCCGTATGCCGAGAGATCCGGGCGCATCTCGATGCCGAGGAAGAGCGCCGACTGCAGCAGTCCACGGTCGCGCGCATCGGCGTGCTCGAAGAGGTCGCGGACCACCTCCAACGGTGGATGCCCGTCCACCTCGACGAGCACGTGATGATCGCGCACCTGCGTCACGAACATCGGCTGCCCGATCGGACGGCAGCCCTGCGCGACGATGCTGTCGAGCCGCACGTTGCCCTGGAGCGCGACGCCGACCATCCCGTCGCCATGCACGCGATCGCCGAGGAAGAGCGCGCTCTCGCCGGCGCGTTCCGCACCGCTGGCGAGGCCGCCGATCACCGTGCTGTCCGGGAAGTCGGCGTCCAACTGCCGCGCCAGCGACTCGGCGTCGCAGCTCCACGGATCGGCGAAGAGTACGAAGTGGGGATCCGGGACCGCGGCGATCTCGAAATGCTCGCGCCACGAATCGATGCCGCGCGGGAAACCGTCGCCGGCGACGCGCATCGGACGCAGCGCGACACCCGGCAGCCGCGCGACGGTGAGCGAGAGTGCGGCGCGCCCCTCGATCTCGCGGCCGCCGCCGATCACGCTGCGCGCGCTGCAACCGATCAACAGCACGTCCGGCAAGCGCTCGCGCACGTGCGAAACGAGGAAGTCGTACGCCGGTCGATACGCGTCGGAGCAGAACAGGAACGCGAGATCGGGATCCGGCCCGGCGAGCTGGCCGCGCACCGCCTCCACGGCCGCGTCGGCTGCGAGCTCCGGATCGAGGTCCTCCGCGACCGCAGAAGCCCACTGCATCTCGTCGAGGCTGCGCACCTGCGGCTCCCCGGCGCGGATCGTTCGAGGGGATCCGGGCCGGCGGGAGCCTACCGGCTGCAACCGGCTTTCCAAAGGGTTGCTGCACGCGTTCACAGCAAGGCGGCGTGCGGGCGCATCGAGATGCGCGGCCGCTAGGATCCGGCGCGCGTGCACGGCCCTTCCCCTCCCGACCCCCGAGCGAGACCGGATCCGACGCCCGACGCACCGCGGCGTCGCAACCCGTGGTGGATCCCGATCTGGCTCGGCCGCGCGCCCCCACTCCCGCCCGCGCAGATGAGCATGTTGGGCCTCGTCGTGCTCGGCACGTTCTTCGAGGCCTATGACCTCTCGCTGCTCACCTCGGCGCTGAAGCACATCAGCGAAGACCTGCTCATCGACGAGAGACAGATGGGCAGCTACCTGGCGGGCGTGCGCGTCGGCGGCTTCTTCGCGTTCGCGCTGCTGCCGTTCGCCGATCGCGTCGGGCGCCGCCCGATGTTCCTGCTCTCGCTGGTCGGCATGAGCGTCGGCACGCTCATGACCGCGCTCGCCCAGACGACGATCACGTTCGTGTTGCTCCAGATGGTGACGCGGGCCTTCATGCTGACGGCCGCGGGCGTCGGCGTGGTGATGCTCGCCGAGGAGCTGCCCGCCGAGCACCGCGGCTGGGGACTCGGCATCCTCGGAGCGCTCGCCGCGTTCGGCCACGGATTGGGTGCGCTGCTCTTCGGGCTCGTCGATCTGCTGCCCTTTGGCTGGCGGGCGCTCTACGCGATCGGCGCGGTGCCACTCTTCGCCCTGCCCTTCTTCCGTCGTTCGCTGCGCGAGACGGTGCGCTTCACCGAGCACCGCGCGCAGGAAGGCGAGACCTCCCCCGGCGCGGGTCTGTTCGGCTGGAGCGAGCCGCTCCTCGCACTGCTGGGCGCGCATCCCGGACGCGCGCTCGCCGTCGGCGCAGCGGGGTTCCTGCTCGCACTCGGCGCGATCTCGGTGTTCGCGTTCTCGTCGTACTTCCTGCAGACCGCGCACGGCTGGGAGCCCTGGCAGTACTCGCTGCTGCTCCTCACCGCGGGCGGCGTCGGCGTCGTGGGCAACGTGGCCGCGGGCAACCTCGGCGACCGCTACGGACGCCGCGCGGTCGGCTTCCTCGCGCTCGCGCTCTACCCGGTCGCCGCGATCAGCTTCTACCAGGGACCCGGCTGGCTTTTGCCCGCGTCGTTCGCGCTGATCGTGTTCACGAGCAGCGCGGCCGACGTCGTGATCGGCGCATTCTCTGCCGAACTGTTCCCGACCTCCCAGCGCGGCGCTTCCTCGGGTCTACTCACGTTGGTGCGAACGGTCGGCTGGATCGCGGGTCTCTCGCTGGTGAGCGGCGGCATGGGCGGCGACCTCGATCTGCCGCGCGTGATCAGCGGGCTCGCGTTGGTCGTCGCGATCGCGGCATTCTGTGTGCTGCTGCTGCCCGAGACCGGACGGCGGGAACTCGAAACGCTGTCGAGCGAGAGCTGATCAGCGCGGGTGGCATTCGAGCTTCACGGGCTCGAGTGCCTGACAGCGGATCGTCGCGGTGACGCCGTTCGCGACCAGCGCGCAGGCAGTCGACACCGCCGTGCGTTCCGCTTCCTCGCGCCCGACACCCACTGCCGTGCGGCACGCTTCGCGACCCTCGTAGCGCATGCATGCCTCGCACTCGGTATCCGCACCCGCGAGCGTCGCGTAGTAGAGCAGCGCCACGATGGCCGCCACCACCGCCAACCCGATCGCCAGACTCTTCATGAACCACCTCCGCCGGACGCTGAAAACAGATCGCGCTCCGCTTCGATGAGTTGCGCGTCGTCGCAGCGCACGTCGTTCACGCGGCGCGACACCGGGTGCAGATCGATCCAATCGGCGGGACACGGCTTGAGCAACGGCAGCAGGCGCTCGGGCTCGTGGTTCGCGGGGTCGAGCCAGAGCGCGTAGTCCGGCGGCGCGAGGATCACCGGCATGCGGTCGTGAATCGCTGCGACACGCGCGTTCGAGTCGGTCGTGACGATCGCGCAGGAATCGAGTTCGTCCTCGGCCGTCTCGCAATGCTCGAAGAGCGCGGCCATCGCGAACAGCGCGCCGCCGCGCACGCGCAGCGCGAAGGGGCGCGCGCTGCGACCGCGGTGCTGCCATTCGTAGAAGCCGTCCGCCGGCACGAGTCCACGCCGGTGGGCGAAGGCGTCGCGGAAGAGCGGACTCGTCGCAACCGTCTCCGCGCGCGCGTTGATCGGGCGCCGCCCCGCCCGCACGTCCTTCGCGAAGCGCGGCACGAAACCCCAGCTGCGCAGCTCGAGCACGCGCTCGCACCCGTCGTCCGCACGCGTCCTCACCACCGGGATGGCCTGGCTCGGCGCGATGTTGAAACGCGGGGCCAGCAGCGGTTCGTCGGCGAGATCGAAATGATGCGCGATCTCCGCACCGGACTTCGATAGAAAGAAACGCCCGCACATCGCGCCCGGCAACGTAGCCCGCGCGGTCGCTGCAGGTAGGCGTCGCGGCAGGCCGGGAAAGGGCAAATTACTTCCCTTTCCCACCCGCTCATGCGCGTGCAGCCCGCGCGCAGAGACCCTGCGCACGCCCTCCCGTCCAAGCGCGAAAAACGCTTCGCGGCCGCGAATCGCACGGATCTTGCACCCCCTGACCCCGGACTCATGGGTCGAGGTGTAGAGATGTCCGTTCAACGCAAAGCCCGGTTCGCGGCGCTCGGAGGCGTCCTGCTCTTCGGCTGCTCGCCGACGCAGCAGAGCCTTCCGTACGCCCCGGTCTTCAACACGGGGGCCCGCGCAACCATCATCGCGCCCGGCCAGAACGCCCCGTTGATGCCGGGGCAGCGTTCCTCCAGCTCGAGTTCGTCGGGACAGGGAAGCCAATCCCGCAGCACCACGGGCGGCTACCCGGGTCAAGCCGCCGCTGCGCCGCCGCCCGGTACGCCGCCTTCCGCGTACGGCAGTGCGGGTGAGTTCACGTCGCTGGGCGGCGCGCTGACGGTGGACACGCGCGAGATCGAGCGGCCGCGCAACCCCATGGAGGGCAACCCGCTCCTCTGGCCCTTTGCGATCGTGGCCTGGCCCTTCGAGAAGATCGCCGAGGCAGTCTCGCAGGCGAAGGGCGGCCCGAGCAAGAGCGAGACCCTCTCGGAACGAGCCGATCAGATCGTCGAAGCGGGCGGCGCACCGATCAACGGAAGCCGCGAGCAGGTGCAACAGGACCACGAGCGCGGCGAGGTCGAGGCGATGCAGCGCGAACTCGAGCGACGCCAGGGCGGCGCGCCCCCGAGCCCGAGCGCGACGCCGGCTTCGGTCGCGACGAGACAAACCGCCGGCGGCGGCACGCTCTCGATTGCCGACGAACTCGCCGCGCTCCGCAATCGCGCCCCGCGCGCGTCCGCGACGCCTTCGACGTCGCCGCCGGGCGGCGGCGCGGCCGACGGAGCCGAGGATCGCGACGGAGACGGCCGCGCCGATCACTGGGTCTTCGAGAGTGGCGGCAAGAAGACCCGCGAGGTCTTCGACGACGACGGCGACGGCCGCCCCGATCGCACCACGTACTACGAAGCAGGCGGCGAACGCGTGGCGCGCGTCGAGCAGGACACCGACTCCGACGGCGCACCGGACTCCTGGGTAATCAATGAGAACGGCAAGCTCTCGCAGCGTCGCGCGGATACGAATCGCGACGGCCAGGTCGATTCGTGGACCTTCTACGACGAGCGCGGCCAGATCATCCGGCAGGCGCAGGACCTCGACGGCGACGGCTCGCGGGACCGGGCCGAACTCTTCGAGAACGGCAAGCTCGCGCGCCGCACCGAGGATCTCGACGGCGACGGCCAACCCGATCGCACCACGCGTTTCGATGCGCAGGGCAATCAGACCGAGATCGAAGAGGACAAGGACGGCGACGGCCAGGTCGACGTGAAGTCGTACTACGCGGACGGACGCCTCGTGAAGCGGGAGATCCTGGACGAGTCGGCTGAGGGAGCGACGCCCTAGTGCCGCGCACCCTCGGTCAGGCGGGAAGTTTCCTGGTCGGCATCTGGCTCGCGCTGCTGCTGCTGCAGCCGCTCGGCACCGGCGCGAAGGCGGCCCAGAGCCCGGCTGAAACGGCAGCGCTCGAATCGGCGCTGCACACCGCGATCAACGAGTTGCGCGCCGAACAGGGCCTCGTGCGGCTCCAGCGCGACGCCGCGCTCGACGCCGTCGCGCGCGCCCACAGCGAGGACATGGCCGCGCGTCACTACCTCGCGCACGAGACGCCCGAAGGCCTCACCCCGCCCGCTCGCATGAAGCGCGCGGGCGTCGTCGGCTACTCGCTGGCCGGCGAGAACGTCGGCACCACCACGCGCAGCAACCCGAATCGCGAGATCATCAGCGCTTGGATGGCGTCGCCCGTACACCGCGACAACGTCCTCGCGCCCGCCTTCAACGCGACGGGCGTGGGCATCGCGCTGTCCACCGACGGAACCTACTACTTCACGCAGCTCTACGGCACGCGCCCGCGTCAATGACGCGAAATCGTGTACGGATCGGAACCCGAACACGGACGCTATCCGCTCGACTTTGGTCCGCGCCGCGCCCGCACCGCGCAGCGCGCACTCACTGTTCGAAGATCACTGCGAGGCGGCGGTCGTCCCAGTAGAGGTCGACCTGGCGGGCGAGATCGATCGTGGCCGGGAGCACGGCATAGCCGAGCACCAGGTCCTCGCGATCCAGCTCGCCGAAGCGGCCGACCAACACGCCGAGTTCGCGCGGGTTGCCGGGCTGCGGGCGGAACGCGGTCTCTCCCTGTACGAAGGTGAAGTTCGGCCGGAAAGTCTCGCGTTGCTTCGGCTGCACGCTCCACAGCACGACGCGGCCGTCCACGTTCGTCGCCGAGCGCACGCGCGTCTCGAAAGCCTGCGAGTGCGCGAACGAGACGCGCAGCGACTCCTGGCCGCCCGCCTCGGTCGCGAACGTGGCGGGAACCTGCTCCTGCGACAGCTCGACCAGGTAGAAGAGATCCCGCAACTCGCCGTCGGTGAGACCCAGCTCTGCCCCCGGCGGCGGCGGCGCGGCCGCCGTGACGGGCGGTGCCGACGCGACCTGGGGCAGCGTCGCGCTCGCGCCGGGCTCACCGCCGCGCTGCGGTGTCATCGCCTCGGGCGGCGGCGCGCTGCCGCCCTTCGCGAGCGCGCCGCGCACCTTGTCGGCGCGGTCCACGAGGTTGTACGGGTTGTTCTCGTTCTGCTTCTCGCGATAAACGTCCCACAGATACGAGCGCGGCAGGTTCTCGGGCCGCATCGGCGGCACTTGATGCGGCTCCACGCGCCGTGCCTGGCTGCACGGGATGCTCGCGGGATTGCGCACTACGAAGACGCTGCCGTCCGGACAAACGCCCGTGATCGAGCCCGCATCGGCCGCGGCGGCGAGTCCGATTCCCAGCGTGAAGACCAGCTGGCGAAGTCGCTGCGGCGACGCAGCGGTGCGGCGAGACAGGGGGCGATCGAGCAGGTCCAGCATGCGCCCTCGAAGCTCTTGCAGAGAACACCATCCTAGTACCGAAAGCCATGTGAATTCAAGCGTTTCAATCACCAGATCGAGACTTCCTGCGAGGCTTCTTTCGGGCTTTGCGTCCCGTCTCGGGCGCTTGCGCCGGGCGGCTTCCGGTTGCCTGCCGCTGCGATTCCTTCGCGGCCCGCTGCAGCGATGCGCGCGCATGTGCCTTCAGCTGCGCAATCTCCTCCGCCCGCAGCACGCGCACCTTGCCGGAGCCGAGACGTCCGAGCAGCAGCGGCCCCATGCGCACGCGAACCAGGCGCGTGACCGGGTGACCCAGCTGCTCCATCGTGCGCCGGATCTGTCGCTTGCGTCCCTCGTGCATCACCAGCGTGAACGACGTCGCGTCGGCGCCGCGTTCGAAGCCGACCCGCGAGATGCGCGCCGGCGCAGTCACGCCGTCGTCGAGGACGACGCCGGTAGAGATCCGCTCCAGTGTCGCGTCGTCGACGCGGCCCCGCACCGTCACGCGGTATTCCCGCTCGCTTTCGAGCGACGGGTGGAGGAGCGCGTGGGTCACCTCGCCGTCGTTGGTGAGCAGGACGAGTCCCTCCGTATCGAGGTCGAGGCGCCCGACCGGGAACACGCGCGGCCCGCCCGCGGGCATCAGCTGCAGCACCGTGCGCCGTCCCTCGGGGTCACTCGTCGTGGTGAGCACACCGCGTGGCTTGTGCGCGATCCAGTAGACCGCGCGTTCGAGCCGCAGCGGCTTGCCGTCCACCGCGATTCGCGAGGTCGCCGGGTCGGCCGAGTCACCGATCTGCGCCACCACGCCGTCCACCGTGACGCGACCGGCGCGGATCCAGGCTTCGGCGCTGCGCCGCGAGGCGACGCCGGCCGCGGCCAGCACTTTCTGGAGGCGTTCGCGACTCAGTGGGTCTGCGGCGGCGCGTCCGCGTCTTCGATTGCAAGCGCGACGGCGCCGTCGTCCGACGTGGCGGTCGACTCCGCCCCGTCGTCGCCGTCCGGAAGACGGTCGCGCAGCAGCTCTTCGATTTCGCGGAGCGTCGGCAGATCGGAAAGCCCGGCAAGCCCGAACACTTCGAGGAAGCGCGGCGTCGTGGCGTAGAGGATCGGACGACCCGGCACTTCGCGGTGGCCCGCGATCCGCGCGAGGCGTCGCTCGAGCAGCCCGCGCAGCAGCGGTCCGGCATCGACGCCGCGCACGTGCTCGATCTCGGCGCGCGTGACGGGCTGCTTGTAGGCGATGATGGCGAGCGTCTCGAGGCTCGCGCGCGACATGCGCAGCGGCGGCACCGGCTCGAGCTGTTGCACGAAGCGAGCGAGCTCCGGAAGCGTGCGTAGCTGATGGCCCCCGCTCACGTCCTCGATGCGGAACCCACGCCCCTCGGCGGCGTAGCTCTCGTTGAGCGCCTCGATGTCCTCCCGCACTTCACGCGCCGAAGTGTCGGGTACGACGCGCCCGAGGCGCGCCGCCGTCACCGGCTCGGATGACGAAAGCAAGAGCGCCTCGAGGATGCGACGGCGGTCCTGCGGCTCCATGGCTCCCCTTCCCTGCTCACGCAATTTCGGCGCGCGCCGCGCTCGGATCGCCCGCGCGCCGCAGCCGGATCGGTCCCTCGGGTGCACCTGCATCGCCGAGGCTCTGGAAGATGCGCAGCGTCGCGAGCTTCGCGAGCTCGAGGATGGCGAGGAAGGTCGCGACGATGATCGACCGCGTCGGCGCCGAACCCTCGGGTCCGCGCAACAGCTCCTCCAGCTCGATCACCTCGGCGCGCTCCAGCGCATCGATCACCAGGACCATCCGCTCGCGGACCGTGATCGGTTCGCCGACCACCTCGTGGATGCCGTCGGGCGTCTTCGCATCGCGCAGCACGCGCCGCAACGCCTCGACGAGCTGGAGCAGACTCACTTCGATCTCGCGCTCCGCTTCGGGCGGCTCCTCGACGGCCGCGCCGGCTGCCGCGAAGACCTCGCGGCCGAGCAGCGGGCGGGCGCCCAGCGCATCCGCCGCTTCGCGATAGCGCTGGTATTCGAGCAATCGCGCGACCAGCTCGGCGCGCGGGTCGCCGCCCTCTTCGTCGGCCTCGGCGCCGGCGTCGGGCGGCAGCAACATGCGCGACTTGATCCACGCCAGCGTCGCGGCCATCAACAGATACTCGGCCGCCAGGTCGAGGTCCAGCTCGCGCAGCAGGTCGAGATACTCGAGATACTGATTCGCGACCTGGGAGATCGGCAGGTCAGTGATCTCGAGTTCGTTCTCGCGGATCAGATAGAGCAACAGATCGAGCGGCCCCTCGAACACGGACAGCCGGATCGCGCAGGCGGAGCCCGCGTCGGTGATCGGTTCGAAGAGCGACGCAACCGCCCCGGGCAGCGGCGGCGTTGCGGTGGGATTCGTCATTGCCGCTCCGGGTGGAGGGCCCGTGTCGATGGGGTGGCGGCCGGCAGTATGGACGAAGGCTCCGGCGCCGGCAACGACACTTTCGTCGATTTGCCAGTCGCGGGCCGCGTCGCGACGCGCCTCGCCCGCTTGCGCGGTCGCGACGCGCTGCGGCGGCCGAGCCGCGCGCCCAGCTCGCGCGCAAGTGCGATCGCCTCGTCGCGCGTGTGCACCGCGCCGTCGAGCCACGCCAGCCGAATCCGCGCGAGCGCCGCACCGACGACGGGACCCGAGAGTCCGGCTGCAACGAGATCCGCGCCCGTGACGGGCGGTCTTCGCGTGCGGTCCTCGAGCGCCCAGCGCAGCAGCCGGCGCCGACTGGCGGGCGGCGCGTAGGCGAAGAGCGCGAGCAGCCGTTCTTCGTCGATGCCGCCCAACAACGCGTCGACGGAGCCGCGCCCGCGTGCCGTAGCCAGCGTCCGCAGACAGCGGTTGCGCAGGCGCGGAAATTCCGCGATGCGCTGCGCCAACTCGCCGCGCACGGCGAAACGCCGCAGCGTCCGCCGTCGCGACGTCGCGTCCAGATCCGCGAGCCAAACCGCGAGGCCCGCGGCCCAGGGTCGCAATCGCGCTGCGGGAAACGGCGGTGCAGCGAGGCTGCGCCCGAGTCGCCGCAACGCCGGAAGCGCGAGCTTCGGCACGCTGAGGCCGGGTTCGAGCGCCCCGAGCACGTGCCACTCGGCGAGCATCCGCAGCGCGGCAGCGGGATCGAGTCCGCGCCGCGCGTCGTCGAACAGCTTCTCGAACTCGCGCCGCCAGCGATCCCCGGAGACCGCGCTGAAGGCGCCCGCGCCGATCGCATCGCGCAGCGCCGTGCGCGAACCGCGCGAGAGCCGGAACCCGAGGCGCTCGGCGAGCCGCGCGGCGCGCAGCGCGCGCGTCGGGTCGTCGTGAAAGCTCGCCGCATGGAAGACGCGCAGGACGCCGCGGCTCACGTCGTCGCGCCCGCTCTCGGGATCGATCAACGCGGGCCGGCCCCGCCTTGCTGCCGCGCTGATCGGCACCGCGAGCGCGTTCACGGTGAAGTCGCGGCGGCGCAAGTCGTCCTCGAGGGTACCCGGCTCGACGCTCGGCAGCGCACCCGGGCGGGCATAACTCTCGCGACGCACCGTTGCGACGTCGAGCCCGCCGTCGGCGGTCTCGATCCGCACCGTGCCGAAGCGATCGTGTTCCACCACCTGGCTGCGCGCCGGCGCCGCGGCGCGCGCCAGCTCCGCGGCGCCGAGCGGCACGTCTTCGCGCGGTTCGACGATCAGATCCACGTCGCGCAGACCGCGCCCCAGCAGGATGTCGCGGACCGGCCCACCGACCAGATACAGCGCGACGTGACGCTTCTCGGCCTCGGCGAGCACCACTTCGAAGAGCGCGGCCTCGCCGGGTGTGAGCCCGCGGCGCACGGCATCGAGCACCGATTCCCTCACGGGGTGCGCGTCCCCGCGCCGCGCGGATGGTGCGCCTCGACCGTCCGGCGCAGTCCGTCACGGCTCACGTGGGTGTAGACCTGCGTGGTGGCGAGATCTGCGTGACCCAGCATCGCCTGCACGGCGCGCAGATCGGCGCCTCCCTCGAGCAGGTCGGTCGCGAAGGAGTGGCGCAAGACGTGCGGCGACACGCGTTCGCTGGCAATCCCGGCGCGACGCGCGAGCTGTCGCAACCGCACGAAGAAGTTCTGCCGCGTCATCGGCGTGCCACGGGCGGTGAGAAACACCGCGTCGCTGCCGCTTCGCGCACGCCGCGCCCAGAGCGGTCGCCCTTCGGCGAGCCAGGTCTCGATCGCACGCAGCGCGGGCTCGCCGAGCGGCACCATGCGTTCGCGGCTGCCCTTGCCGAATACGCGCAGCAGGCCCGCCCGGCGGTCGAGCCCCGCGAGCGGCAGCGAGACCAGTTCGGAAACGCGCAGGCCTGCGCCGTAGAGGACTTCGAGCATCGCGCAGTCGCGCGTCGCGATCGGCCCCGTCCCGGCCGCCGCCGCGTCGAGCAACGCCCCGGTTTCGTCCTCGCGGAGCACACGCGGGAGGCGCAGCCCGCGCCCGGGCGTCGCGAGACCCTCGGCCGGGTCGCGCTTGAGCACGCCATCCGCGACCAGCCGCGCGCCGAAGCGCCGCGCGCTGACGAGCATGCGCGTGCGCGACGCGGGCGACAGCCCCTCGCGCTCGAGCGACACCGCGAAGCTCCGCCAGTGTTCGGCGCGGATCGCTTCGGGGCTACGCACGCCCTGCGCCCCGAGATGCGCGGCGAGCCGCTCGAGATCGCGGCCGTACGCCTCGAGCGTGTTGCGCGCGAGCCCGCGCTCGACCGCCAGATGCGTGAGGAAGCGATCGATCGCGGCCCTGATCTCGATTGCGGTGCCGCGCGCCCGATCAGCCATCGCCGACCTCCTCGAGCTGCGCGGCGTCGAGCAGCGCGCGTTGCAGCGCCGCGATGCGCTCGGGATCGCTGAGCTTCTGGAAGCCCGCCTCGCGCGTGTCCTTCACGTAGAAGGTGTCGGCGATCTGGTCGAGCACCGTCGTCGCCTTCGAGATGTAGATCTCGAGATCGTGCTCGGCAAGCGTGCGCGTCAAGTCGTAGAGCAGGCCGCGCCGGTCGTTCGCCGAGACGTCGACGATCGTGTAGAAGTCCGATTCGTCGTTCTCGATGGTGACGCTGGGCGGCGTTCGCGATGGCGTCTCGGTGGCGCCGATCGGGCGCCGGCGTCGCTTCACCAGATCCTCGACCCGCACCTGGCCGCCCAGCACCTTGCGCAGGCTCTCCTCGAAGCCCGACCAGGTGCGTTCGCGGTCCTCGTCGACGCCCGGCGGCGTCGCCACCCGGTAGACCTCGAGCGCGAGGCCCGAGCGCGTGGTGTACACGTTCGACGCGAGAATGTTGATGCCCCTGGCGGTGAGCGTCCCCGCAACACGCCAGTAGAGCCCGTGCACGTCGCGCGCGACGACGATCACCTCGGAAAAGCCGCCGCGCATCTCGCGCACCGCCGTGACGACGCCCTTCGCCTCGGTGAAGGCGAGGAAGCAGCGGGCGTGGCGCGCGATCTGGCGCGGCCCGTGCGAGACGAAGTAGCGGCGCGGCATCTCGTCGAAGAAGCCGTCGATCTTCGCCTCCGCCACGCCGAGTGCGCGCAGTTCGTCGCGCGCCGCCGCGCGGCGCGTCGCGACGCGCGACTCGATCGTCGCGATCGCGACGCCTTCATCGGGCCCGCCGGTCTCGAGCACCTCGGCGGTGCGCTCGAAGAGTTCCCCCAGCAGCGCCCAGCGCCATTCGTTCCAGCCGGCCTTCGAGGAGGCGCGCATGTCCGCGAAGGTCAGCAGGTAGAGGTTGCGCAGGTTGGTGCGGTCCCCCATCAGCTTGGCGAACTCGAAGATCATCTTGGGATCGGCCAGATCGCGGCGCTGGCCGATGTGCGACATGGTGAGGTGATGCTGGACGAGAAACAGGATGCGTTCGACGCGCTCGGCGTCGAGCTGCAGCCGGCCGAGGCAGGCACGCGCGCGCTCGGTGCCCTTGGTCGAGTGATCGCCGCTGCCGAAGCCCTTGCCGATATCGTGGAGCAGACAGCCGAGGAAGAGCACCGGCCGGTCTTCGACGTCGCACATCAGCGCCGTCAGGTCGGGAAGCGCGTGTTCGTACTTGCCGCGCCACAGGCGCCGCAGCTCCTCGACCAGGAAGATCGAGTGCACGTCGACCGTGTAGGTGTGATAGATCACGTGCTGCCAGCGGCAGACGATGTGTTCCCACTCCGGCAGATAGCGCGCGAGCACCCCGATCTCGTTCATCGTCATCAGCGTGCGCATCACGCGCTTCTCGCTGTCGAGAATGCGGAGCAGGACGGCCGTCGCCTCCGGATCGCTGCGGTAGGCGTCGTCGACGAGGTGCAGGTTCTCGCGCACGATGCGCTCCGCGGTGCGCGAGAGCGCGACGTCGTGCTGCTGCGCGACTGCAAACGCCGTCAGCAGTCGCAGCGGCCGCTCGCGCAGGTGCGCCGCGTGGGGGATCTCCAGGCGATCTCCCACCACGCGGAAGCCGTCCTCGACCTCCAGCGCGCGCGGCGGCGGACCCGATGGGCGGTGTACGCGCACGCGGCACTGCTCGATCGCAAGCTCGGAGTAGTTGCGGATCGCACGCGCGTGGCGGTAGTAGTCGCCCATGAAAAGCTCGACCGGCAGCGGCGCCTCGGGGCCGCCGTCGGGGTAGCCGAGCGCCACGGCGACCTGCTCCTGCACCTCGAAGCTCATCTGGTCCTGGCGCCGCTTCGCGAGCAGGTGCAGCTCGTTGCGCACCCACCACAGGAAGTCGAGCGCGTCGCGGTAGTCCTCCATCTCGGACTCGGTCAGCAATCCGTAGTGGAGTAGATCCTCGAGCCCGCGTGCGGAGGGCAGCACGGCGCGCATCGCCCAGATCGCGGCGTGGTAGTCGCGCAGGCCGCCGGCGCCTTCCTTCAAGTTCGGTTGCAGCAGATAGAGCGATTCCCCGTAGGCGGCGTGCCGCTGCCGGGCGCTGTCGATCTGGCGCTCCAGGAAGAGCTCGACGTCGGCGAGCAGCTCGCGGCGGATCGCGTCGGTGAACTCGTGATAGAAGACCGGGTCGCCGGCGAGGAAGCGCGTGTCGAGGATGCCGGTGAAGACGGTGTTGTCGGCGCGTGCCAGCTCGAGCGTTTCTGCAATTGTGCGCGTGGCGCAACCCACCGTCAGGCCGGCGTCCCAGAGCCAGAGCTGGATGCGCTCCGAGAGTCGCGTCACGTACTGCGTGACGGCGCCTTCGTGCAGCAACAACAGATCCACGTCGGAGTGGATCGACATCTCGCGCCGCGCATAGCCCCCGACCGCGAGCAAAGCGGCGCGCGAAGGAACGCCCCCTGCCTCGGCGAAGGACTCGTTCTCGGCGATCCGATGGAGGCGCCGCACGAGCCGGTCCATCAAGTCTGCGTGCAGGCCATTCACGCGGGAACCGGAGTGGGCCGAGCGATGCACCTCCGCCAGGTGTTCGTGCACCGCGCCGAGGTAGCCGCGCACGGCGCGCAGGACGTCCACCGTGCCGCCCTCGGGCAGCGGACCGCGCTCACCGAGTTCGGCGAGCCAGCCGCGTACCGCTTCGGGCGCGGCGCTCACGGGCGCGGCGCTCACGGGCGCCGCTCCGCGACCAACGGGGCCACCTCGTCGCGGAAGCGCTCGACTCCCTTCGCGATCTCCTCCGCCATGGCGCGCAGATACTCGGGATCGCGCAGCCGGTACGCGTCGTCCCGGTGCGTGACGAAGCCCGCCTCGATCAGCAGCGCCGGCATGTCCGAGAGATACAGCACGTAGAAGGGTCCCTGTTTCAGCGCCGGCTCGCGCGCCGACGGCCAACGCTCCCCCATGCCCGACGCAATTTCGCGATGCACCTGCTTCGCGAGCAGCGACGATCGCGCACCCGCCTCGGTGAGCCGCAGCCGGGCGAGTAGCCGCTGGAGCGGATCGACCTCGGCCGGCGCCACCCCATTCTCGCGCGCGGCGAGGCGCAGCGTCTGGCGCTCGGCGTTCTCCTGCAGCGTGAAGAGTTCCACGCCCGCCAGCTCTGCACGCGGCGAGGCGTTGGCGTGCACCGAGACGAACACGTCGCCGCCGACGCCCTCGGCGATCGCGGTGCGTTCCTCCAGCGACAGCGTGCGGTCGCGGTCGCGCGTCAGCACCACTTCGAAGCCGCGCGCGCGCAGGCTCTTCCGCAGCGTCTTCGCCAGCGCGAGCGTGACGTCCTTCTCGCGCAGACCGCCGACGCCGATCGCGCCGGGATCGCGACCGCCGTGCCCCGCGTCGACCACCACGACGCGTACCGGGCGCAGATCCATCGGCAGCAACTCGGCGCCGTGTTCGGGTGCCCCGTGTTGCTCGGCGCGCCCTCCGCCTGCTCCGCCCACTTGCTGCCGCGGTGCGAACACGTCCACCACGATTCGCGCGGGCGCCGCCAGCTCCATCACGCGGTGGCGCCCATAGCGTTCGATGTCGAGCACCACGCGCGCGGTGTCGAGGGTGTTCTGTCCGACCCGCACCTGCCGCAACAACCCGTCTCCGACGCGAATCGGCGTCGCGAAGCGCCGGCCCACCCACATGCCCGGAACGTCGAAATAGAGCCGCGCGGGTTTGTCGCCGGCCGGATCGGCGGGCACCTCCCCGACCGTCGCCAGCGCGGGCTCCGAGAGCTGGATCACCACGCGGCTGAACGCGGGATACGACCAGTGCTGGATGTCCACCACGTCGCCGAGCCCATCAGGACGGGTCGCGCCGAGCGACGCGGAGGCGACGAGCGCCAGCGCGGCCGTCGTCGCGACGCGCAAGCTCACGAGTCGTCGCCCTTGCGCAGCACCGAGGCCAGCCGGTGCAGCAACGTCAGCGCGTCGAGCGGCGCGATGCGATCGGCGTCCAGGCGCCGCAACTCGTCGACCACGCCCTGCTCCAGCGGCGACGGGCCGGCGGGCTGCGGACTCGCCGGCGCCTCGAAGAGTGCGAGCTGCGGCGCGCGCGCGCTGCGACCGCGCCCCGCGCCTCCGCCCGACTCGAGGCCCGCCAACAGCTGGCGCGCGCGCGCGATCACCGCGTCGGGCAGACCGGCGAGGCGCGCGACCTGGATGCCGTAGGAGCGGCTCGCGCCGCCGAGCGCGAGGCGGCGCAAGAACACGACGTCGTGACCCCATTCGCGGACCTCGAAGTGCGCATTGCGCACGCGCGGCCGGCTCGCCGCGAGTTCCACCAGTTCGTGGTAGTGGGTCGCGAAGAGTGTGCGGGGCTGGAGTGCCGGTGCGTCGTGCAGGTGTTCGGCGACCGCCCAGGCGATCGAGAGTCCGTCGAAGGTGCTGGTGCCGCGACCGATCTCGTCGAGGATCACGAGGCTCTTGCGCGTTGCGTTCGCCAGGATCTCGGCCGTCTCGCGCATCTCGACCATGAACGTCGACTCGCCGCGTGCGAGCCGGTCCGAAGCGCCGACGCGCGTGAAGATGCGGTCGACGACGCCCACACGGGCCGACTCCGCCGGAACGAAGCTTCCGATCTGCGCGAGCAGCGCGATCAGCGCGACCTGCCGGAGATAGGTGCTCTTGCCCGACATGTTGGGGCCGGTGAGAACCAGCAGCTGCGCGTCGTCGGGATCGAGATGCGCGTCGTTCGCGACGTACTCCTCGCCGCCCTGCGCGCGCAGCAGCGCCTCGACCACCGGGTGGCGGCCCGCGACGATCTCGAGGCGCTCGTCCGCGGCGACTTCGGGACGCGTCCAGCCGTCGCGGCGCGCGACTTCGGCGAGCGCCGCGAGCGCGTCGAGTTCGGCGACGGCTTCGGCGGCGGCGCGAATTGCCGCCCCGAAGCCCTGCAACCGCGCGCGCACCGACTCGAAGAGTTCCCGTTCGAGCGCCGCTGCGCGTTCGTGGGCGCCGACGATCCTTCCCTCCAGCGCGCGCAACTCCGGCGTCGTGAAACGCTCGGCGGCGGCGAGCGTCTGCTTGCGCTCGAAGTCGCCGGGCACGCGCGCGAGGTTCGACTTGCTCACCTCGATGCCGTAGCCGTGCACCGGGTGGAAGCGAAGCTTCAGCGTCGGGATGCCGCTTCGCTCGCGCTCGCGCGCTTCGAGCGCCGCGAGCAGGCTGCGACCTTCCGTCGCGGCTTTGCGCAGCGCATCCAGCTCGGCGTGGAAGCCGGCGCGCATGTAGCCGACCTCGCCCGCGCCGCGCGAGCCGCGCGGAATCGCGGGCGGATCGTCGACGAGCGCCACTTCGAGAAGCGCCTGCGCCTCGCTCACCGGAACGGGCAGCGGCAGGTTCGCGGGACGCGCCGCCTCGGCGCCCGGAAGCCAGGAGGCGTCGCCCGCCTCGAAGCAGGCCGCGAGCGGCGGCAGCGCCGCGAGCGACGCACGGATTGCGCCGAGATCGCGCGGCTGCGCGTTCGGACGCGTCGTCTTCGCGAGCAGCCGTTCGAGATCGCGCACCGGACGCGCGCGCTCGCGGAGCTGCGCGCGCAAGCGGTCGCGCTCGAAGAGCCACGCGACGCCGTCTTGGCGCGCGCGGATCGCGACCGGATCGAGCAGCGGATACGCGACGAAGCGCGCCAGCCGGCGTGCGCCGAGCGGCGTCACCGTCACGTCGAGCCGCTCGATCAGCGTGCCGCGCCGGGTGTGATCGATCGTGTTCTCGAAGAGTTCGAGGTGGGCACGCGTCGCGGCGTCGAGCTGCATCGCATCGCCGAGCGCGTAGCGCGCGAGACGTGCTACGTGCGACAGCGCGAAGGGCTGATTCACGGCGAGGTAGTGCAGCAGCGCGGCGGCGGCCCGCGTGGCGGCGTCGCACGCCGCGTGCGCGAAACCGACCGGGGTTGCCGGCACCGTGGCCGGATCGAAGCTCGCGGGCTCGACGAACGTCGTGACGGCGTCCGGCAGCAGCGCTCGCACTCCGGCTGCGAGTTCCTCCGCGCCGCGTGCGCGGGGCAGCAGCACTTCGCGCGGCGCAACGCGGCGCAGCTCCTCGGCGAGCGCGCTGGGCAGGACGCCCCCGTCCGTGCGCACCGCTGTGGCGCGCAGCTCGCCCGTGGACGCTTCGAGCGCCGCAAAGCCGACCTCGCCTCCCGCCTCGAGGTCGAGCGCCACCAGCGACACTTCGCAGTGCGCCTCGAGACCGTCGGGATCGCCGACCAGCCCGGGCGTGATCACTTCCACGACGTCGCGCCGCACCAGCTTGCGGCCGCCGCTCTTGCTCGGCGCTTCGACCTGTTCGCAGATCGCGACGCGGTGCCCGAGTTCGGCGAGACGCTTCAGGTACGGGTCGGCACCGTGCACCGGCACGCCGCACATCGGCACCGCGTCGGGCTTGCCCCGGTCGCGCGTGGTGAGCGCGATGTCGAGGAGAGGCGCGGCGAGTTCGGCGTCGTCCAGGAACAGCTCGTAGAAATCGCCCATCCGGTAGAAGAGCAGCGCATCCGGGTGCCTCGCCTTGATCGCGAGGTACTGCCGCATCATCGGCGTGTCGAGCGCGGAGCCGCTCATGCGAAACTGTCTCCCGCGCCGGCGCCCAGCGGACCCCGTTCACGTTCGAGCAGGTCGAGCAGCGCCGCGTGCGCTTTCGCCACCTCGGCCTCGCGACCCTCGGCGAGCAGGATGCGCCCCTGCGCCGCGTGCGCTTCGAGGTGTTCCGGCTCGCGTTCGAGCACCCGGCGCACCTCGGCGAGCGCGTCCTCGGTGGCGCCGCGCGCAGCCAGGGCGCGCGCCAACGCGAGACGCGCGCCGGCATCCTCGGCGTCGCTCGCGAGCAGCTCCTGGAGGAAGTCCTCGTATTCGCGGGCCCGACCGAGGGCGGCGAAGGTCGCCGCGAGACGCGGATAGACGTTCGGGCCGGCGCGGCGATCGATCTCCGGCACGCGGCGCCAGGCGGCGAGCGCGCGTTTGGTTTTGCCGAGTTCCGCCTCGACGATGCCGAGTGCGAGCCAGGCGCGCACGCTCTGCGGGTCGGCGCGCAGCACGCGGCGCAGCGCCTTGCGCGCCACATGGGTGCGTCCCTCGGCGCGCTCGGACTCGGCGAGATCGATCCAGAGTGTCGCCTCGAGTCGAGACGCCTGCCGCCCTTCGATGCGGGCGAGCCGCCGCGCCAGCGGAATCGCGCGGCGCGCTTCGCGCGCGTTGACGAGCAATCGCATCAGGGCCTGCAGCGCGCGCGTGTGGCGCGGCTGATGCGCGAGCACTTCTTCGTACGCGGCGATCGCACGGCGCAGGAAGCCGCCTTCGCGAAAGTCGTCGGCCAGTCCCACGAGCGCCTGGAAGCGCGCACCGGCGTCGAGGTCGCGGCGCAGCAGCAGGTTCTGGTGCAGATGGATCGCGCGGCCGATCTCGCCGCGCTGTCGGAAGAGCGAGGCGAGCGCGAGGTAGCCGTCGATCTCGCGCGAGTCGGCGCGCACGGCAGCCGCAAGGATCGACTCGGCGGCGTCGAGGTCGTGATCGAGAACGGCGTGGAGAGCGCGACGGATCGCCGCGTCGGCGTCGTCCCCCCCTGCCCCGCGCCCGCGCCGCCCGCGCCACCAGGCCATCGCCGCTACCCGTTCCGCCCGAGTCCCCCGGTGGCGGGATTGCGACCGGCGCCGTCGCGCACAGCCCCCTCGTCGGGCGCCGCGAGTGGCAGATTGCGGAGCTGGTGGAGTTCCTCTTCGAGTCCGCTCGCGAGCTTTCGATAGCGGCGCGCAGCGAGCCCGAGGCGCGCCACGTGGAGTCCCAGCAGCAGCGCGGCCGTGAAACCGCCCGCCAGGAAGATCGCAAGCGCGATCAGCCAGCCGGGCTCGTCGAGCGTTCCGAGCAGGTAATCGACGTGGATCAGCGCCGCGTTGCGGTGCGCGAAGGTCCAACCGAATACGAGTATCGCAACGAAGCAGGCAATCCAGACCAGCCTGCGCAGCCAGAGCATGGGTGGAACTCCGATCGGGCGCGTGCCCGCGCTCAGGCGGAGAGTTCGTCCTCGGAATCCGAGGCGGACGTGCCGGTCGCGGCCCCGTCCACCATCTCCTTCAGCTCCTTCCCCACCTTGAAGAAGGGCGTGCGCTTGGCGGGGATGTTCACCATCTCGCCGGTCTTCGGGTTCCGACCATCGCGCGCCTCGCGCACCTTGACCTGAAATGAACCGAAGCCGCGGATCTCGATGCGTTCGCCGCGCCGGAGCGCGTCGGTCATCGCATCGAAGATCGTATTCACGACGACCTCGGTGTCCTTCTTCGAGATATGCGGCGTCTTCTCCGCCACCGACTCGATGAGCCCGCTTTTCGTCATCGCGCCCCTACCCCCAGGCGTTCGGGGCGGCCGCGCCCTCCCGAGCGCGGCCGCCTCGGATCTTCATCACTCGCCGTCGGGCTGCCCCGCCTTGCGCAGCTTCTCGGCGAGCAGGTCGCCGAGCGTCGAGCGCTGGGTGCGAGACTGCTGCGCGGCCAGCTCGCTCAGCGCCTGGCGCTGTTGCTGATCGTGCACCGCCTTGATCGACAGCGAGATCTTCTGCTCACCCGGATCGACGCGCGTGACCAGAGCCTTCACGCGATCGCCCGGGTTGACCACGTCCGCCGGCTTCGCGACCGGCTCCTGGGACAGCTCCGAGGTGTAGATGAGTCCCTCGATCCCGTCGGCGAGCCGCACGAATGCGCCGAAGTCGGTGACGCTCGTGACCTCGCCTTCGATCTCCGTACCCAGCGGGTACGTCCTCTGGATGTCGTCCCAGGGATTGGGCGTGAGCTGCTTGATGCCGAGCGAGAACTTTTCGTTCTCCTTGTCGATCTTCAGCACGATGGCGTCGAGCTCGTCGCCCTTCTTGAACTTCTCGCCCGGGTGCTTGATCTGCTCGGTCCACGAAATGTCGGAGACGTGCACGAGACCGTCGATCCCCTCTTCGAGCCCGATGAAGAGCCCGAAGTTGGTGATGTTGCGGACCACGCCGCGCACCCGCGTGGAGACCGGGTACTTCTCTTCGATCAGGCTCCAGGGGTTGGGCTCGATCTGCTTCATGCCCAGCGAGATCTTGCGGCTGACTTCGTCGATGTCGAGGACGATCGCGTCCACCATGTCGCCGGCCGTGACGACCTTCGACGGGTGTTTGACGCGCTTGGTCCACGACATCTCCGAAACGTGCACGAGGCCCTCGATGCCCGCTTCGAGTTCGAGGAACGCGCCGTAGTCGGCGAGCGAAACCACCTTGCCACGCACGCGCTTCCCGATCGGGTACTTGTGCGCCGCGTCGACCCAGGGATCCGGCTGGATCTGTTTGAGGCCGAGCGAAACGCGCTCGGACTCGGGGTCGAACTTGAGCACCTTGACCTTGATCTGGTCCCCGACCTGGAAGATCTCGCTCGGGTGGTTGACACGGCCCCACGACATGTCGGTCACATGGAGCAGTCCGTCGATGCCGCCCAGGTCGATGAACGCGCCGTAGTCGGTCAGGTTCTTGATCACACCGTCCACGATCTGCCCGACCTCGAGGGTCGTGAGCGTCTCGGTGCGCTGGCGCGCGCGTTCCTTCTCGAGCAGCGCCCGGCGCGACAGCACGATGTTGCCGCGCCGCTTGTTGAACTTGATCACCTTGAAGGCCAGCCGTTCCCCGATCAGCGCTTCGAGGTTGCGCACCGGTCGCAGGTCGACCTGGGAGCCCGGCAGGAACGCCTTCACGCCGATGTCGACGGAGAGACCGCCCTTCACGCGCGAGACGACGTGCCCCTCGACCGACTCGTCCGCCTCGTAGGCGCGGCTGATCTCGTCCCAGATCTTCAGGCGGTCCGCCTTCTCCTTGGAAAGCGCGATGCGGCCGTCCGCGTCCTCGACTTCCTCGATCAACACGTCGAGGACGTCGCCGGGCTTGACGAGAACCTTCCCGTTGTCGTCCATCAACTCCCAGAGCGGGATCAAGCCCTCGGACTTGAAACCGACGTCCACGTGGACGTTTTCGCCGTCGATCCCGAGGACGGTGCCGCGTACGACCTCGCCCTCTTTCATGGCTCGCTCACTGGAGGCGAAGAGCTCGGCGAAGCTCCCCCCGGTGGTTTGTGTGGTTTGCGGATCGGTCATGCGGTTGTTCGATGCTCCCTTGGCCGTGCGCTAGGCCCGGCCGGGTTTCCGGGTTTTCGCCCCCGCCGCGAAGCCACCTGGCGTCGCGGCCGCTGCGCCCGCTGCTTTCAGCGGGCTGGGCGAGCTTCGTTCGTTCTCGGTCGTAGCTGCGCCGAGGTGCGCGCGCGCCTCGGCGATCCAACGGTCCATCGTGTCGACGTCACCGGACTCGAGTACTCGCGCTAGTTCCCCGAGCCGCTCCGTGACACGGGCGAGCGGTCCCGCGACCGCCTTGCGATTTGCGACGAGGATCTCCGCCCACAACTCCGGATCACTGCGGGCGATTCGCGTGAAGTCCCGAAAACCGGTACCCGCCAACTCGCGTGCGCTCGGCGGTGCGTCTCCGAGGGCCCGCCCGAAGGCGAAGGCGAGAGCATGGGGAACGTGACTCATCCACGCCACCTCACAATCGTGCGTGGTCGGATTGCGCCGCACGACCCGCGCCCCGAGCGCGCTCCAGAAGGCCTCGATGCGCGCCACCGCCGCCGCGGAATCGCCGGGCGCCGGCGTGATCACGCAGGTCGCGCCCTCGAAGAGATCGGTGCGGGCGTGCTCGGGGCCCTTCTCGTGGCTGCCCGCCATCGGATGCGCGCCGATGTAGACGACCCCGGGCGGCACCAGACCGGGCAACGTCTCGGCGAGCACCGACTTCACGCTGCCGACGTCGGTCACGAGCGCGTCGCGGCGCAAGCCCGGCGAAGCAGCCCGCAGGACCTCCGCCATCGACCCGACCGGGGTGGCGAGCACGACCAGCTCGGCCCCCGCGACGGCCGCCGCGGGATCGACCGCGATGCGATCGACGAGACCGCGTGCCTTGGCATCCCGCAGCGGCGCCTCGCGGCGCCCACAGCCCACCACCTCCCGCGCGAGCCCGCGCTCACGCGCCGCCCAGGCGACCGAACCGCCGAGCAGGCCGAGGCCGAGCACGGCGAGTCGCTGGACGGGTTCGAAGCGGTCGCTCATCGGCCGTCCTCTTCGACCAGGCGCCGCAGCGCCTTCACGAGGCGCTCGTTCTCTTCCGGCAGTCCGACCGTGATGCGCACGTGGTCGGGCATTCCGAAGCCGATCAGCGGTCGCACGATCACGCCCTCGCGCAGCAGTTTCTCGTACGTACCGGGACCGGGCCTGGCGAGCACGAAGTTCGCTTCGCTGGGCCAGGTTTCGATGCCGAGCGCGGCGAGTTCGCGGCGCAGATACGCGAGACCCTCGCTGTTCTGCCGGACGCTGCGCTCGCGGTGTTCGCGGTCGCCCAGCGCTGCAACCGCCGCGACCTCCGCGAGCACGTTCACGTTGAACGGATGGCGGGCCCGCTCGAGGTAACCGGCCAGCTCGCGATCCGCGACGGCGTAGCCCACGCGTAGTCCGGCGAGACCCGCGATCTTCGAGAAGGTGCGTATCGTCACCGTACCCGGTCGGCGCGCGACCCAGGCGAGCGCGTCGGGGAAATCCTCGCGCCGCGCGAAGTCGACATAGGCTTCGTCGATCAGGAGCACGACGTCGTCGGGCAGGCGCGCCGCAAAACGGTCGAACGCGGCCGCGCCGACGCTCGTTCCGGTCGGGTTGTTCGGGTTGCACACCATCACGACACGCGTGCGCTCGGTGATCGCGGCCGCCATCGCGTCCAGGTCGTGGACCAGGTCGGCGTCGAGCGGCACCGGAACCGGTGTGGCACCCATGCCGCGGGTCACGATCGGGTACATCGCGAACGACGGCCACGCGAAGACGGCTTCGTCGCCGGGACCGAGGAACGCCTTCGCGACGAGTTCGAGCAGCTCGTCCGCCCCGCAGCCGAACACGAGCTGTTCGGGCGCGACAGCGAGCCTCTCGACCAGCTTCGAGCGCAATGCGAAGCTCGCACCGTCCGGGTAGCGATGCACGCCGGCGAGCGCGCGCTGCACCGCTTCGATCGCGCGCGGCGAGGGCCCGAGCGGGTTCTCGTTCGAGGCGAGCTTCACCGCGCCCGAAATGCCGAGTTCGCGCTCCAGCTCCGCGATCGGCTTGCCGGGCTGATACGGCGCGAGGGCGGCAATCCACGGCTTTACGCGCTTCTCGAGCGTCACGGCGTGGAGCCCTCCGACGCCGTCGCGCGCGGGAACGAGCCGATCACGCGATGGGAGTACGCGACCGCCGCCGCCTCGGCGAGCGCGCGGGCTACGGCGGGATCGTCGCGGTGTCCTTCCATGTCGAGGAAGAACAGGTACTCGAAGGGCTTGCCCGGCATCGGCCGCGACTGGATCGAAGTCAGATTCACCCCGCATTGTGCGAACGGGTCGAGCAACCGGTGCAGCGCACCCGATTGCGCCTTGCTCACCGTGAACACCGCCGAGGTCAGATCCCGGCCGCTGCGCGCGGGCGCCTCGCGCCCGAGCAAGACGAAGCGCGTGGTGTTGTCGCGGCGGTCTTCGATGCCCGCCTCGATGGTGGCGAGCCCATAGGCCGTAGCCGCGAGCGCGCTGCCGATCGCGGCGATACTCGCGTCCTCGGCTGCCAGACGCGCCGCCGCCGCACTGCTCGCGGTCTCGACGCGCTCCACGCCCGGCAGGTTTCGCTCGAGCCACACGCGGCACTGGGCGAGCACCTGGCCGATCGACGCCACGCGCCGCACGTCTTCGCGACGTCCGCTGCGCGAAAGGAGGTGATGGGAGATGCGCTGCAACACTTCGCCGCAGATCGTCAGCTCGCAGCCGATGAACGCGTCGAGTGTCTGCGTCACCACGCCTTCCGTCGTATTCTCGACCGGCACGACGCCCAAATCGGCGTGGCCGCGCTCGACGGCGGCAAAGACGTCTCCGATCGTGGTCGTCGGCAGAAGATCCGCCGCCTCTCCGAAGTGTCGGCGCGCGGCGAGATGGCTGTAGGTTCCCTCGGGCCCGAGGAACGCGATGCGCAGGCGTCGCTCGAGTGCGCGCGTCGCGGAGATGATCTCGCGAAACACCGGCTCGATGGCCGAACTCGGGAACGGGCCTCGGTTGCTGCCGGCGAGCCCTGCCAGAATGTCGCGCTCGCGGGCAGCCGAGTAGACCGGCATCCCGCTGCGCTCCTTCAGGGCCCCGATCGAGCGACCCAGTTCGGCGCGTTCGTTGAGCAACTCCAGCAGCGCGCGGTCGACGCGGTCGATGGCTGCGCGCAACCGCGCCAACTCCGCTGCGGGATCGGTGTCCGCGGCCGGCGAGCTGGCTTCCCGGGGCTGACTCATCGCTGCCTCCGCCGAGCCGCGACCACGAGGACGCCGCGCGGCGCTGTTGGACCGGGGAATGGGCACCCGAACGGGGGAAAACTGGGAATCCGGAGCGTCGCTTCGGCTGATGGAACCCATCCAAAGGGGAAAGACCGAGAGGCGAGAAAGCGCCTAAACCCCTGAAATTGCTCGCGCACCATATCAGAGGGCGGAGAGGGTCGCAAACCCAAATCGAGCCGATTTGCTCGCCGGCGCGCCCAGTTACACGGCTCCGAGCCGGCGCGGGCGCGCGGTGTGGATCCAATCAAGCCGAGCGACGCCATGGTCGATACCGGAGAGCTGCGGAGAGTGCCCTCAGATGCCGGAATCCTCACTGGCTTTACGCCGTCAACCGCGCGACAGCCTTGCGACGAAGATCATCTTCTTCGTGTTCTTTTCGACGTTCATCACCGCATTGGTGGTGAGCTGGATCTCCGTGCACTCGACGTACGCGTTCCTGCGCACCCACCTCGATGCTGCCTACCCGCTGCTCCTCGAGCGCGGCTCCCAGCGACTCGGCGCCTGGGTGGAAGAGGGCCAGGGCAGTCTCGCCCGCCTCGCTCTCCACCCCGAGCTGTTGCGCGCGAGCGCCGGCGAACGCGACGCGCGGGAGGCGGCCGAACGCGTCCTGGGTGCAGCGCTCGAAGGATCGACGCCGTTCAGCGGACTCGTCGTCACCGACCCGCACGGTGCCACCGTCGCAGCCGCCAGCACGGCGGGCCTGTCCTCCCGCATCGCACGCGACTTGAACAGCGACCCCGGGGCGACCCTGCGCTCGATCGCCGGTCGGCTCGTAGCATCGACGCCCCTTCGCGACGTCGCCGGCGCTCCGCTCGGCACCCTTCACGGCGTCTTCGCAATGGAGGCGTTCGGCACCCACCTCAAGGCGTCGCGGATGCCGGGGGACGCACAACTCTACCTGGTCGATGGCAACGGCCGCGTCCTCGCCACGAGCGTTCCCGCCGAAGCGACGCGCTTCGCCGTTTTCCCCGCCAAACTCCTGCAGCGCACTGCGCGCGACGCGGTCTTCGAGTTCCGCACGCCGCAGAGTCGCCGCGGGATCGGCGTCTTCGGACGTCTGCCCTTTGCCGACTGGGGCGTCGTGGTCGCGCAGCCGCTCGAAGTGGCGTTCGCGCCGGTGTTCTCGGTGGTGACGCGGGTCTTCGTGATCGACCTCGCGATCATCCTGGTCTTCAGCTTTCTGGCCTATGAGATCACCGCCAAGATCGTGCGACCGCTCGAAGCGCTGTCCGAAGGCGCGCGCCGCATCTCGCGGGGCGAACTCGAGGTGGAGGTTCCGGACACGCACACCCACGACGAGATCGGGCTGCTCACGCGCACCTTCAACGACATGGCGCGCCGACTGCGCCACAACCGCGACGAACTCGAACAGCACCACTGCCAGCTCCGCGAGCAGAACGAGGAGCTGCAGCGCGCGAACGAAGTGCTCGAGCAGTTGTCGATCACTGACGGGCTCACCAAGCTCCACAACCACCGCTATTTCCACGATTCGTTGACGCGCGAAATCAAACGTGTGTCGCGCAGCGGGGATCCGCTCGCGATCCTGCTCGCCGACATCGACGACTTCAAGGGACTGAACGACCGCTACGGGCACGCCGAGGGCGACGCGGTACTGATGCGCATCGCACGGGTCCTCAACGAGTCCGTGCGCGAGTCCGACATCCTCGCGCGCTACGGCGGCGAAGAGTTCGTGGTGCTCGCCACCGGCACCGACCAGGATGGCGCGCTCTTCCTCGCCGAGAAGGTTCGCACCGCCGTGGCCGAGACGCTCTTCGTGCTGCATGGCAGCGACGAACCGCAGCACGTCACGATCTCGATCGGCGTCGCGGAGTTCGCGGGCGATCGCAAGCGTTTCTTCCACGCCGCCGACCGCGCCCTGTACCGCGCCAAGGCAGCCGGCAAGAACTGCGTGATGGCGGCCGAGCCGCGCGAGCTGCTCGGCTAGCACCACCGATCGTCGAGTTCGCAGGACCTTCGCTATGACGTTGCGCATAGCCCCGTCCCGCGGGCTTCGATAGCGTGCGCCCGGCGCGAGCCGTGGAGGCGCGATTCGAAGTGACCCGGGTGATCGGTCTCACCGGCGGGATCGGAACCGGCAAGAGCACGGTTGCGCGAATGCTCGCGGAGCTCGGCGCGGTGGTGATCGACGCCGACGCGATCGTCCACGAGTTGCAGGCGCCCGGCTCGCCCGCGTTGGCCGAGATCGCCGCGGCCCTCGGTTCCGACGTCCTCGATGCGGCCGGTGCCCTCGACCGCGCCCGCGTCGCCGAGCGCGTGTTCCGCGACCCCGCGCTGCGTCAGCGCCTCAACGCGATCATGCACCCGCGCGTCGGCGCCGAGATGGCACGGCGTACCGACGCGGCGCGTCGCGGCGGGGCGCCGCTCGTCGTCCTCGACATCCCCCTGCTCTTCGAAACCCGCCCGCGCGACCGCGATGCCGCGCGCCGCGGCAGCGACGCCACCGTGCTGGTCTACGCACCGCCGTCGCTGCAGATCGACCGCACCGTCGCGCGCAACGGCTGTACGCGCGAAGAAGCCGAGCGCCGTGTCGCCGCGCAGCTGCCGATCGACCAGAAGCGCGCGCTCGCGGACCACGTGATCGACAACGCGGGCGCGCTCGCCGACACCGAGCGGCAGGTGCGCGATCTCTTCGCGAAGCTCGTCGGCCAGGCAGCGAGCGGCGCAGCGCGATGAGCGACATCACCGCGCGTCTCGAAGCCTTCCTCGCCGCGCGCCTGCCCGACGCCGATGCCGTGCGTGTGAGCGACGTCGAGGCGCACACGGAGGGCTTCTCCGCGGAGACCTTCTCGTTCATCGCCGAGGCGTCGTACGGAACGCGAGCCGAGCGCGCCGCCTGGGTCCTGAAGCGCGAGCCAGCCGCCGGCCTGCTCGAACCCTACGACCTCGAGCCCGAATTTCGCGTACTACACGCGCTCTCCGACGATCCCCTGCCCTCCCCGCGCACGCCGTGGTTCGAGGCCGATGCGCGCGTGCTGGAGCGTCCGTTCTACGTGATGGAGCGAATCGCCGGCGAGGTGCCGATTCCCGCGCCGGGCGCGAACGGCGAAGGTCCCTTCGTCGCCGCCGAGCGCGCCGCGCTCGCGCCGCAGGTGATGCGCGCGCTCGCCGCCCTCCACGCGATCGACTGGAGGGCGCGCGGACTCGCGTTCCTCGGCGCGCCGGGGCCCGGCGTCGAAGCGGCGCGTCGGGAAGTCGAGCGCTGGGCCGCACGGATCGCCGCGAGCGGCATCGCGCTGGAGCCGGTGCTCGCCGAATCGCTCGGCTGGCTGCGCCGACACGAACCCGCGTCGCGTGACGTCGTGTTGCTGCACGGCGACTACCGGCTCGGCAACTGGCTCGTCGAGCGGGCCGGCGCCGACACGCGCCTCACCGGGCTGCTCGACTGGGAAATGGTGCACCTCGGCGATCCCGCCGAGGACGTGGCGTGGTGCATATCGCATCTCTGGCGCGGTTCGACGCCGCGCGCCGCATGCCTGGCGTCACCCGAGGAGTTGGTCGTCCTCTACGAAGCCGCTTCCGGACGCAGCATCGACCGCGCGGCGCTGCGCTGGTTCGAAGTGCTCGCCGTGGTGAAGATGGCGGCGATCATGCTCACCGGAATCCGCGCCTTCCGCGACGGCCGCACGCACGATCTGCGGATGGCGATCTTCGACCATCAGCTCCCCTACCTGCACGCGCTGCTCGCCGCCCTGCGCGGCTGGCTGCCGCTGCCATGAGATCGGAGGAAGACATGCGCGTCTCGCCCCAAACGCTGCTCGAAGGCGTGGTTCGGAGCCTGCACGATCAGGTGTTGCCCCACCTCGAGTCGCGCCCGGCGCGCGGACAGCTCTGGGCCGCGATCGACGTGCTGCGCAATCTCGGCGGACGCATCGAGCCGGCCGTCGCAGCGCTGGAAGAAGAAGCGCGCTCTGCAGCCAATGCGCTCGGCACGCTCGCGGGGCGGCTGCGCGACGCGGGCGAAGCGACGTTCGCAGCCGAGATCGAGCGCCAGCTCGCGGCGGCGCCTGCGGAACCGGGAGACGCGCGCACCCAGGCGATGCGCGCCGCGCTCGTCGATGCCTTCGCGCGACTCGACACGCTTCCGGCCGAAAGCGCCGATGCGCTGCGGCCGATTCTCGGCGGCCACCTCGCCGCGCAGGCCGTGCGCGATGTGAGTCGCCTGCAACCGTCACTGCTCGAAGAAATCTCGCGAGGTTGAACCTTGTTGCATCCGCTCGACGACCATCCGATCCACCAGACCACCGAGCCGCTCGCGCATCCCGCCACCGGCGATCGCAACTTCTACGACCGCTTCTTCTTCAACGGCTACGCGCGTGACGGCTCGATTTTCTTCGCCGCCGCGCTCGGTGTCTACCGCAATCGCGCGATCGTCGACGCGTCGTTCAGCGTGGTGCGCAACGGCCACCAGCACTCGCTCCACGCATCGCGCCAGGGCGACGCGCTCGGCGAGTTGCGCGTGGGCCCGATCGCCGTCGCGATCGAGGAGCCGATGCGCACGCTGCGTCTGAGCGTGGATTCCAACGAATGGGGCATCGAAGCCGATCTGCGCTTCCGCGCGCGCAGCGTCGCGGTCGAAGAGCCGCGCTTCGTGCGCCGCGAGCAGGGCCGCCTGCTGATGGACTCGACGCGCTTCACCCAGTTCGGCAGCTGGGAGGGATCGCTGCGCGCGGCGGGCGAAGCGATCGCGGTGGCGCCCGCCGCGGTGCTGGGCTGCCGGGATCGCTCGTGGGGCATTCGCTCGATCGGCGAGCGAGCGCCCGGCCCGATGCTCACCGCGCCCCAGTTCTTCTGGCTCTGGGCTCCGCTGCAATTCGACGACGTGTGCACGCACTTCGACGTCAACGAGGATGCCAGCGGGCACCGCTGGCACGACAACGGCGTCGTGGTTCCGCTGCTTCGCGACGCCCGCGCGTCGGCGGTGGACACTGCGGGCGTCGAGTCGATGCGCGCCGTCGAACATCACATCGAGTGGCAATCCGGCACGCGCCGCGCTGCGCGCGCACGGATCGCGCTCGTCGGCCACGACGGCACTCGACACGAAATCAAGTTGGAGCCGCTCACGACCTTCCAGATGTGCGGAATCGGCTACCTGCACCCCGAGTGGGGTCACGCGGTGTGGAAAGGTCCCGAGGCCGTCGGCTTCGAGAGCTGGAAGCTCGCCGACTGCAATCCCCTCGACCCCCGCTTCATCCACGTCCAGCAACTCGTGCGCGCGCGCTGGGGAAAGCGCGAGGGAATCGGCGTCCTCGAACAGCTCGTGATCGGCGACTACCACCCCTCCGGCTTCACCGGCCTCTTCACCGGCGCCCCCTAGCAGGAGCCGGGCGTCAAGTTATCGGCTCGTCAAGTTATTGCGACACGCCGATCTCGGCTGGCGGCCGCGCCATACGAGCGAGATCACGCGATAACTTGACGCCCGAATAACTTGACGCCCGGCTCCACTACTGGCTGGGTAGCTCGACATGGCGGACGCGGACGCTGGCTTCTTCGAGGAGGCGGCGGGCGACGTCGTCGAGCGCGTAGGAGGCGTTGTAGACGACCTCGGCAATCCCGGCGTTGATGATCAGTTTGGTGCAGAAGAGGCACGGGAAGAACGTGGTGTAGATCGTCGCGCGGCGCACCGAGACGCCGTGGTAGGCCGCTTGCGTGATGGCGTTCTCTTCGCCGTGCGAGCAGAGACACTCGTCGAGGCGTGTGCCCGACTCGGCAAAGGAGTTGCAGCGCGGGCAACCGCCTTCGTTGCAGTTACGGGTGCCGCGCGGCGTTCCGTTGTAGCCGGTCGAGATGATGCGCCGATCGCGCTGGATCACCGCTCCGACGTGACGCTTCACGCAATTGCTGCGCGACGCCACCACCTTTGCGACGTCGAGAAAGTACGCGTCCCAGCTCGGCCGCTCGAAACCCACGCAGGCTTCGAGCACTCCCTGCACGGCGGCGTGCAGCGCCGGCAGCGACGCTTCGTTGCGCACGCGGAAGTCGGCGAGCGCCGCGACGGCGTCGAGCTGCTGCGCCGATTCGCCGCCGCCGCTCCGCTCGCGGCCTTCCTGTTCGAGCAGCGTCGCGAGCGACGCGGGGTCGCCCGGCCGGTTGCGCGAGCGCAGCCGCTCGATCCGCACAGCGGGATCGGCATCGACCCACAGCAGGCGGAAGCCGCGACCCTGCGCGCGCAGCGCGGCGACTTCGGCGGGATGGCGGATCGAGTCGATCACGTAGTTGCGATCCGGGAGCAGCCGCGCACAGAGCCGCTCGGCGAGCACCGCGGGCCCGTGTCGCGCGCGCAGCTCGTTGCCCGTGGCGATCATGCGTTCGCGTGTCTCCTGCTCGCCGCGCGCGCGCAGTTCGTCGCGCAGCACGTCGGAAAGAGACAGCGGGTAGAACGAGCGGGCGCGCAGGTACCCGACGACCTCACCCTTGCCCGCGCCGTAGGGACCCGAGACGCCGAGGATCACGCAACTTCTCCGACACTGCCGAGGCCGAGCAAACCGAGCAGCTCGCCCGGACGCGCGATGCGGGCGCAGTCGGCGTCTTCGTAGGCGCCGGCGGCATCGAGCAGCACCGGCCGCAGACCCGCATTGCGCGCGCCCACCACGTCGATCGATACGATGTCGCCGACGAAGAGCGCGGCGTCGGCAGCGACATCGAGCCGCTCGAGCGCGCGGCGGAAGATTTCTGCGTCGGGCTTCTCGACCCCTTCGAAGTGCGAGTCCACGATCACGTCGAGCCACGCCGCGAGGCCCGTTGCGCGCAAGATGGCCGCCGCGCGTCCGTCCGCGTTGGAGACGACGCCGAGGCGCATCCCCGCGCCGTGCAGGCACTCGAGCGTCGCGCGCGCACAGGCAAACGGCACGCGCCAGAGATTGCGGTCGCGGTGGTGTGCCTCGAGTCGCGCGACCAGCGCGTCGCGAGCAGCTCCGCTCACGCCCGCGCCCTCGAGCAGATCCTCGAAGTAGCTGGGAACGCGCGTCGCGTCGGTGCCGGGCACGCAGCCGAGAGCCCCAGCGCGTGCGTCGATCGCGCGGCGCGCCCGGCCTTCGGCGCGCGGCAACGAGGCCGCATCGAGCGCCACGCCGAGGGCGCCGGCCTCCGCGGCGATCGCGGCGTAATCGAGGTGCACGAGAACGCCACCCAGATCGAAGAGCACGGCCGCGGTGGAATCGCTTCGCAAGACGCCGGCCGTGTAGCACAGCGCCTCCGGCTCTGGCAGCCTGCGCGCCGTGCGGGTGTGGGTGTCCGGTGCGCGTGGCTTCGTCGGTGCGTGGCTGCTGCCGCGCCTCGCGCGCGATGGATACGACGTGACGGCCGCCGACCGCGAAGTCGAGGTGCGCGAGGCCGCTGCCGTCGACGCGGCGATCGCGGGCGCGCGTCCCGACGCCGTCTTGCACCTCGCGGCGCTCGCGTCGGTGGCTACCTCATTCGACGATCCCGAGGCCGTCGTGCGCGTCAACTACCTCGGCACGCTCCACGTGCTGCGCGCCGTTGCGCGTCACGCGCCGCATGCACGCGTTCTGCTGGTTTCCTCGGGTGAGATCTACGGCGGCGCGCCGACCGCCGATCCGATCGGCGAGGACGCGCCGCTGGTGCCGCGCTCGCCCTACGCGCGCACCAAGGCGGCGGCCGATCGCCTCGGCGCGGCGTTCGCGGAAAGCGGGCTCGACGTGGTGCGCGTGCGCCCATGGAACCACACCGGGCCGGGCCAGAGCGACACCTACGTCGCATCGAGCTTCGCGCGCCAGCTCGCCGAGATGGTGCTCGGGCGCCGCGCGCCGCTGATGCGCGTCGGCAATCTCGAAGCCGTGCGCGACTTCCTCGACGTCGCCGATGTGATCGACGCCTATCTGCGACTCCTCGATCCGAGCGTTCCGCGAGGCGCCTACAACGTCGCGAGCGGCGTCCCAATCCAGATCGCGAGAGTGCTCGAGCTGTTGGTCGCACGCGCCGGGCTGCGCCCCACGATCGAGGTCGACCTCGCGCGCTATCGGCCCGCTCGCGCTTCGGTCGGCGACGCTGCACGGCTGCGAAACGCCACGGGTTGGGCGCCGCAGATCCCGCTCGAAGACACCTTGGCGCGCTTGTTCGACGCGTGGCTCGCGCGCCTCAGCGCGTCGCGATGAGCGCCAACCACTCGTCGCCGCGCGCGTCCCGTTCGCGACGTTCGTCCACCACGCGCAGCGCGTGGCGCGCGAGCGCCGCCCCGACCGCTTCGCGCTCGGCGCCGAGCAATCCAGAGAACACCGCGACTCCGTTCGGTGCCACGCGCTGCACCAGCTCACCGAGCATGGGCCACAGCTCGCTCGTGATCACGTTCGCGACCACCACTTCGAAGCGTCCCGCGTGCGGGCCGAGCGCATCGAGCGAGCCCGCGAACACCGCGAGCCGCGCCGCGACGCCGTTGCGCGCGGCGTTCTCACGGGTCTCGCGCGCCGCGATCGGATCGAGGTCGCAGGCGGTCGCGCGCGCCGCGCCGAGCTGCAGCGCCGCGATCGCGAGCACGCCGCTGCCCGAACCGACGTCGAGAACGCGTGCGGCCCGCACCGTCGCGAGGTGCGCATCGAGCAGCGCAAGCGCCAGCGCGGTCGATCCGTGGGCGCCGGTGCCGAAGGCCTGGCGCGGCTCGATCACCACTTCACGCTGGCCGTTCGCCAGCGCGTGCGCCGCGAACGGCGGTCGCACCACGAGGCGCGACGAGATCACGATCGGCGCGAGCCCTTCCTTCCAGGTTTCCGGCCAGTTGCGAGCGACGACCGGCTCGGCCGCCGCCACCGTCGCGCCGCCCGCGACCGCGAGTGCAGCGGCCCGCACCGCCTCGGCGCGAGCCGCGGGCGCGTAGACGAGGAGCACGATGCGATTGCCGTTCTCGCGCTCCTCCAGCCCGCTCGCGCCCGCCGCGAAGACCTCGGCGGCGATCGCCTCGGCGCGCCCGCGCGTCGTCTCGATGCGCACACAGGCGAAGGCGCTCGGGCTGCTCGTCTCGCTCATCGTCCTCCCCGGCTGCTACTACGCGCATCTCGCGAAAGGGCAGCTGCGCATCCTGCGCGCCCGCCAGCCGATCGAGCAGGTGCTCGCCGACACCGCGACGCCGCCCGCCGCGCGCGAGAGCCTCGCCCTCGTCGAGGCCGTGCGCAGCTACGCGCAGCGCATCGACCTCCGTGTGGGCGGGCAATATAGGGCCTATGCGGCGTGGCCGGGCGATCGCGTCGTGACCGCCGTGATTGCGACGCGCGCCGGCGAGATCGAACCCGCCGGCTTCTGGTTCCCCGTGGTCGGCACCCAGCCCTACAAGGGATTCTTCGACCTCGCGCGCGCCGAGCGCGAAGCTGCGGAGCTGCGTGCGCGCGGGCTCGGCACCTGTCTCGTAGCGGTGCCGGCCTACTCGACACTCGGTTGGTTCGACGATCCGGTACTCGCGCCAATGTTGCAGGGCGGAAGCGGGCCGTTCGTCGAGATGCTGCTGCACGAGCTGGTGCACGCGACCGTGTTCGTCCCGAGCGACGCCGACTTCAACGAGAGCGTCGCCAGCTTCGTCGGCCAGGAAGCCGCCGTGCGCTTCTTCGCAGAGCGCGGCGACACGCTAGCGGCTCGCCGCGCGCGCGAGCGAGCCTCCGACGAACGCGCCGTTGCGCGCGTGCTCGCGTCGCTGCGCGCGCGGATCGCCGAGCTGTACGCGGCACCGGACGACGGCGCGCGCAGCGCGACGCGCAACCAGCTCGAGCGCGACGCACGCGCCGCACTGCGCGCCTTGCCCCTCGCGAGCCGCGCTGCGGAGGAGCTGGCGAGCCGGATCCAACTCCAGGACGCCTGCCTCGCGCTGGCCGGCGCCTACGAACGCGATCTCCCGCTCTGGGCGCAACGCCTCGAAGTCCTGGGCGACGACCTCCCCGCCTTCGTGCGTGCCGCTCGCGAGGCGGCGCACACGGCGGACCCACGCGCGGCGCTCGCGAGCAATGCCACCTCCGGTCCTTGAAGCCTTGCAGACTCGCTCGATGAACTTGGCTCCGCCGCGGCGCGTTGCGCCCCGGGCTCGCTTGCGAAGCTGCGGGATTGCGCGTGTGCGTTGCCGACGAGTTGCCGGTTGCTTGCTGGCTCGCTTCCGCTTGAGAGAAGCCCGGACTGCGCCGAAGAGCGCTGCGTGGCGCACAGCTCCTCACCGACGCCGGCCGCTCCGCCGGCGCCTCTCGATCCCCTGCGCGCGGCGGAGTTGGCCGGTCGCCTGCGCGCCAACGTCGAGCGCGCACTGCGCGGCAAGTCGGACGTCGTGCGCCAGTGTGTCGAGGCCTGGGTCGCCGGCGGGCACGTCCTCGTCGAAGACGTGCCGGGCGTCGGCAAGACCACGCTGGCCCACGCGCTGGCGCGCTCGGTGGACTCGAGTTTCCGCCGCATCCAGTTCACCAGCGATCTGCTGCCCGCGGATCTGGTCGGCGGTTCGGTGCCCGAAATGCGCGATGGCCGCGCGACCGGCGCCTTCGCGTTCCAGCCCGGCCCGCTGTTCGCGCAAGTGGTGCTCGCCGACGAGATCAATCGCGCCAGCCCGAAAACGCAGTCGGCGCTGCTCGAAGCGATGGCCGAAGGTTCGGTTAGCGTCGACGGCGTGATCCACCGGCTGCCGCAGCCGTTCCTGGTCGTTGCGACGCAGAATCCGGTCGAGCACCATGGCACTCATCCGCTGCCCGAGTCCCAGCTCGACCGCTTCCTGCTGCGGCTCCGCATCGGCTATCCGGATCCGGCCGACGAAGCCGCCGTGCTGCGCGACGACCCGGCCGCCACCGAGCTGCCGCGGCTCGTTCCGGTGCTGCGCGGGGAGGACCTGGTCGCGATGCGCGCCGCCGCCGAGCGCGTGAAGTTCGACGACGGGCTCGTCGCCTATCTGCTCGGGATCGTGCGCGCAACCCGCGCCCATCCGAGCGTGAGCCTCGGCGCCTCGCCGCGCGGCGCGGTCGCGCTGCGGCGCGTCGCCCAGGCGCGCGCGCTCGTCGACGGCCGCGACTACTGCATCCCCGAAGACGTACGCGATCTGGCGGTCGCCGTACTCGCGCACCGCGTACTTCTCGATCCGCGCGAGGTCGGGGGTCCCGCCTCCGAGGAGGCGGAGTGGGTGATCCGCGAAATCCTGGACGGCGCGGCCGTCCCGCTCTAGTCGCAGGCCTGCGCCGTCTCTCGCTGACGGCTCGACTGCGGCGTGCGTTGCGGCCGCCGCGGCGGTTGCGGCCGACCCGCGCCGGCTGGCTCTTCTTCGCGTTGGTGTTCGCGATCGGCTTTGCCGCGCTCAACACCGGGAACAACTTGCTCTATCTGGTGCTGTCGCTGCTGCTGGCGTTCCTTGTCTTGTCGGGCGTGCTCTCGGAGGCGGCGCTGCGCGGGATTCGCGTCGAGCGACGCCTGCCCTTCGAGTGGGCTGCGGGCCGCGGCGCGCGCGTCGTCCTCGAGATTTCGAATGCGCAGCGCAAGACCTGGGCGCACGCGATCGTCGTGGAGGATTGCGGGCACGCGCCGGGCGACGCGGCGGAGCGCGCGTTCGGTCGCGCCTTCGCGCTTCGCATCGAACCGGGCAGCACCGAGTCGCGTTCGTACCGCTTCGAGCCACAACAACGCGGCGAACTCCGCTTCGCGGGCTTCCGCGTACTCACGCGCTTTCCGTTCGGGCTCTTTGCCAAATCGCTCGAGCTGCCGCGCGAGGCGTTCGTGGTGGTGTATCCGCGCATCGCGGCGCAGCGGCCGCCCGCGCGGCGCATCGGGGATCCGCGCGCCGCGCGCGAGGCGGCGGGCCGCGGCTCGTTCTCGACCGAAGTGATCGGCCTGCGCGACTACGCGCGCGGCGACGCGCCGCGCCGCATCCACTGGCTCGCTTCGTGGCGTCGCGGCCAGCTGCTGGTGCGCGAGACGCAAGGCACCGCGGGCGGCGAAGCGCTCGTCGAGCTGCGCACGCGCAGCGGCGCGCACGGCGATGCTTTCGAACGCGACGTGGAGCGCGCCGCATCCGAAGCCGAGGCCGGTCTCCGCGCCGGCCTGCGCGTGGCGCTTCGCACCGACGACGCCGAGTTCGGCGCCGCGGCGGGCGCGGTCCATCGTGCGCGTCTGCTCGGCTATCTCGCGCTCGTCCAACCCGACCCGGCGGATGCGCCGTGATCGCTGCGACCCCGCCCGCTCCGACGCATCCCGCGCCGACGCCGCCGCGACCGCTCGCCAGCTACGCGATCGTGCTGGTCAGCGCCGCGGCACTCGCGCTCACCGGTCAGGTCTCGACGCTCGCGCTGGCGATCCACGCCGTCGCGGTGATCGTGAGCCTCCGCCTCCGCAACCATCCGCGCGCCTGGCAACGGAACGCCACGCTGCTCAACGCGGGACTGCTCGGCGCGATCGGCGTTGCACTCGCGCTCTGGCTGCGCGGCGATCTGGCGTTGCTGGCGCTCGCGCACTTCGCGCATCTGGCGCAAGCGCTGCAACTGCTCGACGCGCGCCCGCGGCGCTCGGATTTCCTGCTGGTGGCGCTGGCGCTCTTCCAGATGGTGCTGGCCGCGAACCTCACCGACAGCCTCTTCTTTCCGCCGCTGCTGCTCGCGTTCCTGGTCGCGACGGTGTGGACACTCGTGGTGCACACGCTCTGGATGGAGACGATTGCCGCGGGCGAAGCCTGGTCGCCGCAGCGCGCCTTCGCGCCGCGCCTGATGCGCACGACGCTGCTCGCATCCGCCGGATCGGTGGTGCTGGCGCTGGTGATCTTCCTGTTCCTGCCGCGGCTGCACTCGGGCGCGCTGGTTTCCGGCGGCGGGATCGTGGGAGCCGCGGCCGGCTTCTCCGATCGCGTCTCGCTCGGCGACCTCGGCCGCATCCGGCGCGACCCGACGATTGCGCTGCGCATCGAGACACTCCGAGGCGTCGCGCCGCCGCCTGAGCAGGCCTACTACCGGGGGCTCGCGTTCGATCACTTCGACGGCCGCCACTGGTCCGTGACGCCGGCCAAGCGCGATCCGCTCGCGATCACGGCGGATCTCGGCGTGCGCGTCGGTAGGTCCTCTCGCGAGTCCGATCTGTTGCAGCGCGTGCTGCGCGAGCCCGTTGCTTCGGGCGTGCTCTTCGGGGCGGCCCGCCCGGTGCAGATCGAAGGCGGTGTCGGCCGCGTCGAGCGCGATCGCAACGGCGGCCTCTACGCACCCGAGTCCAGCGAAGACCGCGTCCAGTACGAGGTCGAGAGCGAGACCTCGCAGGCCAGCCGCGCGGAGCTGCGCAGCGACCGCGCGCTCGCACCCGAGCGCGATGGCGAGCGCTATCTCGCGATGCCGCCGCTCGCGCCCGAGCTCTTTGCGTTGTCCGAACGGGTGACGAGCGGCGCCGGCAGCGACGTCGAGCGCGTCGAGGCCGTCGAACGCTGGCTGCGCGAGGAGGGCCGCTACAGCGACACACCCCCGCCCGATCGCGCGGACGACCCGCGCTCTCCGGTCGAGCGCTTCGTGCTCGAGCACACCGAGGGTCACTGCGAGTACTTCGCATCGGCGATGGTGATGATGTTGCGCTCGCAGGCCATCCCCGCGCGTCTGGTGAACGGCTTCGCGGGCGGCCGCAGCAACGAGGTCGGCGACTTCGTCGAAGTGTCGCGCGCCGACGCGCACGCATGGGTCGAAGTGAGCTTCGAGCACGCGGGCTGGGTGCGTTTCGATCCGACCCCGCCCGACCTGCGACTGCGCACGTCGCACGCCGGAATGCTCGCGCAGTTGCGCGACGTCGCGGGCGCGGCCGAGCACTGGTGGTTCCGCCACATCGTCGAGTTCGACCGTTCCGACCAGCTCCGCGCGCTGCGCAGCAGCTGGCTCGCCTGGCACCGCTGGCGCGACGGCCAGACGGCGCCCACGGCGGCCGCGCCGCGCGCGACGCGCACGGGATGGCGTGATCTGGCGTGGCTGCAATCGGCGCGACCGGCGGTGGCGACGCTGCTCGGCGCGGTGCTCGTCGCGGCGCTCGTGCGCTGGCGCCGGCGGCGGGCACGGCGCGGCCCGCTGCCGGTCGCCTACCGCGAAGCGCTGCGCCTGCTCGAAGGCGAGCGCGGCCTGGTGCGCGACGCGGCGATGCCGGCGCGCGAGTTCGCCCGGCAGGCGTCGCGCGCGATACCGCCCGCTGCGGCCGCGGCGTTCTGGACCCTCACCGAGGACTACCTGCGCGAACGCTTCGGCGGCCATCGCCCCGCCGCGCCGCGCCGCGCGCTGCGCGCGCTCCGTGATAGCCTGCGCAGATGAACCGCGGCGGGCAGAGCACGCGCACCATCGCGTTCGACGCGATGGGCGGCGACTTCGCGCCCGACGCTCCGCTGCGCGCCGCCGCGTCGCTCTCGCGCAGCACCGACATTCGCGTGTTGCTGGTCGGCGACGCGCGCCGGCTCGAGCCGGCGCTTGCGCGACTCGGCGCGAACGCCGCGCGCATCGAGGTGATCCATGCGCCGGGCGCGGTGGCGATGGACGAGCACCCGGCTCACGCCGCGGAGCGTCCCGATACCTCCCTCGCAGTCGCCGCGCGGGCGGTTGCCGAGGGGCGCGCGCAGGCGCTGGTCTCGGCGGGCAACAGCGGCGCGCTGCTGCTGGTCGCGGCGCGTGCGATCCCGCGGCTGCCCGGCGTTCGCCGCACGGCGTTCGCGGCGGTGTATCCCACGCTGCCGCGACCGCACAACCCGGACCCCTTCGCGCTGCTGCTCGACGTCGGCGCGAATCTCCACTGCACGGCGGAAGACCTGCTCGACTTCGCGACGATGGGCTCCGCCTACGCCGCGCGCATCTCGAAGGTGACGCACCCGAGCGTGGGCCTGCTCAACATCGGCGAAGAGGCCTACAAGGGCGACGAACTGCTGCGCACCGCGCATGCGCTGCTGGCGAACGCCAAGGGCCTGTCGTTCCGCGGCAACGTCGAAGGCAAGGACGTGCCGCTCGGCGCCGTCGACGTGGTGGTGTGTCCGGGCGTGATCGGCAACGTGGTGCTGAAGCTGCTCGAGAGCATGGGCGACGTGTTGATGGCGATGGGGGACGCCGTCTACCGCGAGCGCCTGCGCTGGCGTGCCGGGCGCTTCCTGCTGCGCGACGGCCTGGCGCGCGTGTCGAACCTGCTCGACTACGCGAGCTACGGGGGCGCGCCGATCCTCGGCTTCGAGCGGATCGTGATCAAGGCGCATGGCCGCTCACGTGAGCGCGCGCTCGAGAACGCGGTGAAGGTGGCGGCAAAGGCGGTGCGCGACGACGTCTGCGGCGCGATCGCCGCCGAGCTGGCGGCGCTCGCAAAGTGAAGCGCTACGTGCTGCTCGACCGCGACGGGACGCTGATTCGCGACGTCGGCCATCCACATCGCCTCGCAGACTACGAGCTGCTCGAGGGCGTCGCTCCGGCGCTGAAGCGGCTGGCGGACGCCGGCTATCGCCTCGCGATCGTCACCAACCAGAGCGGCATCGGGCGCGGCTATTTCGGCTATGCGGAGTTCCAACGCTTTCACGCGCACCTGCTCGCCGATCTCTCGGCCGCGGGCGTCGCGATCGACGCCACCTTCCTGTGTCCGCACATGCCCGACGACCAATGCGAGTGCCGCAAGCCAGCGCCGGGTCTGTTGTGGCGCGCGCGCGACGAACTGGGCGCGGATCTCGCGGCGAGCTGGCTGATCGGCGACTCCGAGCGCGACATCGAAGCCGCATGGCGTGCGGGCTGTCGTGGCGCGGTGCGGGTCGGCGTCGCCGCGCCGCGTGCCAGCGCCGATCCGCTGACCCTCGAAGCGCGCGACCTCGCCGAGGCCGCCGAGCGGATCCTGGGCTACGGCGCGCCGTAGATCGGATGCGTCTGCGGGATCACCCGCACACCGGGCAGGATGGCCTCGGCGGCGGCGGCGAGCGCGAGCAGCCGTGCAGCGCCCGGCCGCTCCGTCACGGCTCCCCGCGGCGTCACCGGTTGGAGCACCAGCAGGATCTGCGGGTCGACGCGCGCGATGCGACGCGCCGCCTCGAGCACTTCGTCGTCACCGCTCGACGCGGTGATCACGATCTTCACGAACACCTCGGGTGCACGCCGCGCCACGCGCAGAAACGCCTCGTGCTCGTCGTGAAATCCCGCGCTCGGATCCTTGAACGATTCGCCTTCGCGACGCACGTCGCTGGCGAGCTTCCAATCCATCGCCACCACGTCGATTCGATCCACGACGTGCGCGAGTGCTTCGTGGGCGAGTCCGTGGGTCTCGAGATGGATGCGCGGCCCGCGCCCGCGCAGCGCTTCGGCGAGCGCGCGCGCGACTTCGGGCTGGAGCAGCGGCTCGCCGCCGGTCAGCGAGACGAAGCGGTGGCGGGCGAGCTCGAGCGTCTCGGCCGCCGTGACGATCGCCGCGACCGCCAGCGGATTCGCGATCTCGTGAAACTCGCTGCTCCCGCGCGACACCTGGATGCGACAGGTTTCCGCCGCCCGCCAGGTGTGGGGTGAGTCGCACCAGCGGCAGCGCAGGTCGCAGACGCCGAGCCGCACGAAGAGCGTGGACGCGCCCACGTGCGGCCCCTCGCCCTGCACCGACGAGAACAGCTCCACGAAGTTGCCGGCGAGGGAGCCCACTACCCTTCGAGCAGCGTGCGGCCCATCGCGATCTCGGCCACCACCTCGTCGATCCGCTCCGGGTGCGAAGCCGCGCCCGCGATGCGGAAACGAGCGACGTGGTCGGGATCGGGCAGCGCCGTGACCCAGCCGAACTTCTCCGCCAGGTGTTCCACCATCGAGCCGAGGTCGAGCACGCGTTGCGAACTGCCTTCGTCGCTCGCCAGCACGAAGCGTTCGCCGCCCTCGGTCCAGGCCAGCGAGAGCGCAGCCCGATAGCGATCGCGCACCACACGCGCGGCGAGGTGGAGATCCTGCTCGGGAGGCAGCGGCACGCGCACCAGCGCGTGCCCGCCGAAGTGGACGATGCGGAAGTCGCGCGACGCGACCCACTCGACCTCGCTCGGCAGCGGGGGCGCCGCCACGCGTGCGGCTTGCCGCGCCAGATCCGACGGCCGGCCGACCAGCAGCGCTTCGAGTTCCTGGCGCCGCTCGCCGTGCCGCGCTGCGAGCTGTGCCAGCCGCGACCACCAGAGCCGACCCCAACGCGCGTAGTCGTGCGTGGAGAAGCGGCCGGTGAGCAGGTCCACCAGCTTGTCGGAGAACCGCGAGCGCCGCGTGCAGCCCGCCAGCACCACCGCGAGCGCGCTGCCCGCCGCACCATCGATGTGAACCGAGTCGGCGCCGATCGCGGCGCGCAGCCCCTCGAGGTCTTCGGGCGGCCACTCGTGATGGTCGTACCAGACGAGCCGGTCGCGGTAGAGCGCCGCCGTTTGCAGCGTCTCACGCGCCGGCGACGCGGTGAATCCCACCACCACGATCGGCGTGTCCTCGCGCAGATCCGTCGCCACGTTGCGGAAGAACGTCATCAGATCGGCCTGCGGGTAGATCCAGATCCCGTCGACCAGCCGCAACTCGCGCGCGAGCAGCACGGCCGCCGCGAGCGACTCGCGATCGGCGTGCGCGAGCAACGCAGCGCGGCGCCGTGGCGGGCGCGGCGGCGGCTTCAGCTCGGGTTCAGGCTCGGCCTTCGCCAGGCGTGCGCGGCGGCGCTGCTCGCGCTCGCGCCGCATCAGCCGGTCCTCTTCGCTCTCGGGCTCGCCCTCTTCCCCCTCCTCTTCTTCGTAGACGGGCTCGGGGACTTCCAGCTCGGGCACTTCGGCCAGCGGGGTGAGCGTGTCGTCCAGCTCGGCGCCCTCGTCGTCCTCCTCGGGCTCCTCGGTGACTTCAGCGACTTCAGCGACTTCGGCGACGGGAGGACGCGGCGCACCGCGACCGCCGCGCCCGCGCCCACGGCCCCCGCGTTCGCTGCGCTCACCGCGTTCCGGGCGCTCGGCTTGCGCGACGGGTTCGCTGAGCGGCGCGGGCGCCGCCCCGGCTTCCGGCTCCTCTTCCTCGTCCGCCTCGTTGCCGTCGCCAGCCGCGCCGGCCGTTGCCGGCGATCCCGGACCTCGCCCGCGCCCGCGCCCACGGCGGCGCCGCCGACGGCGCCCCCCCGCTTGCGCTGCGTCGTCGCCCGCGGCGCCCTCACCGAGATCGAAGACGGAAAACTCCTCGAAGCGACGCCGCGGCGCCGCTTCTCCCGGCTGGCTCGCGGGCGGCGCACTCGTATCGACTGCCGGTTCGGGCGCCGCGTCGAGAGGCGCCGGTGCGAGGCTGCGGCGTTGCGGCGCGAGGAATGGTCTTGCTTCCACGGACTCGACCGGCGGCACGAACGCCGGCATCCGGCTCCGCGGCGCAGCCACCGCCAACTCCGGCAGCGCGCGCGCCGCGAAGCTCGCTTCGCGGCCGCGCCGCGACGCTTCGAGGCAACGCAGATCGGCGTCGAGACACGCCAGGATGCGCGCCGCCGGCGCGTCGAGGCGCTCGGCCGCCACGACCAGCGCCGGTCGCTCGAGCGAGAGCGCACCGCTCGCGCGCGCAAAGATTGCGGGCAGGCGCGGCACCAGCGCCACCCAGGCGTCGAGCACGGGTCCCAGACCCGCGAGGTTCAGCTCGGCGCGCGCAACGCCGGCGACCGGGCGTCCCTGCGCGTCGAGGCCGGCGAAGTCGATCGCCTCGCCCTGTGGATCCGGCAGCGGCCAGCGCACGCCGTCGCGCAGCTCGAGGTGGGCGAGCAATGCGCTGGCGAGCACGAAGCGCGCCGCCGCGTCGCCCTCGTGCATGCGTCGATCCCCGAGGAACTTGCGCAGCGATCCCTCGAGCCGGTCGAAGGCATCCGCCAGATTGTCGGCGACCAGGCTGATCACCTCGCGGCGCGGCTCGCGGACTTCCAGCGCGAGCCCCCCGTCGCCCGCCCGCAACACCGCCACGACGCGCCCGAAGAGCAACAGCTCGGCGCCGCCCGCGGCGCGTCGCATGGCGCCGCCGTGTTTCGCAGCGAGACCCGCGAGCGCCGTCGCGCCGCGCTCGTAGAGCGCGCGACGTGCGCGATCATCCGGACCGGCTCCCGGCGTCAGCGCGCCGAGCAGCGAGGCTTCGAACGGCTCGGGATCGACGCCGCCCTCCGCCTGTCCGGGCGTCGGCTCGATGCGCGCGCGCACGCGGAACGGCGTAGTGCGCAGCAGACCGAGGCGGCGTCGCGCTGCGAGCGGCCACCTCGTCGCAATGGCGACGGCGGTACCCGCGAAGCCGTCGCTGGCCGCGAGGCGCGTCGCCACCGCGAGCGCGGCGAGCCAGGCATCGCCGCCCTCGGGCGCAACGCCCACGACGAGCCGCTCGCCGTCGCGCGCGGCGCCGGTTCCGACGACAGCGAGTGTCGCCGGCACGTCGTCGCCGCCCGCAGGTTCCAGAGCCTGCGCATCGACGAGACCCAGCCGCAGCACGCGGGCCAGTTCCTGCCCCGCGTCGAGACCGCGGCTCCCGCCGTCGTCGCTGCCACCACCCGAACCCCAGCGCCGTCGCCCGAAGCGTCGTCGCATTTCAGCTCTCCTCCACCGCGGGCGCGATCGACAACACGCCCGCTTCGATGAGCGCGACGGTCGCGTCGCGCACCACTCGTTGTAGTTCGCCGAGGATCGGATCCGATCCCACGACGCGCGCCACGCGATCCTTCGCGGTGGCGCCATCCAACAACACCCCGCCGAGCAGCTTGCGGTCGCTCTCGGCGTTGCGAACGACTGCGTTCCAGCGCAGCAGCGGAACTTCGACCTCGAAGCCGTCGAGGTCCGCGAATTCTTCGGGCAAGCCGCTGAGCGCGAGCAACGCCGCCGAGCGCTTGCGCGAGAGCGAGACGCGCCAGTAGCGACTCTGGGCGAGCAACACGGCTAGGGCCTCACCACGAGCGACGAGGCTTCCTCGTCGCGCAGCGCATCGAGCAGCGGTTGCAGCGCCCGCTCGAGCAGCGCGCGCGCGACGGGGTTGTCGCGCGGCGGCTGTTCACGGAACGCGCGCGCCGCAGCGACGCAGCGCTGCGCGTCTTCGGTGCGGCCGCGCTTCCACGCGCTGTACGCGAACTCCTCGAAACGCGCGGCGGTGCGCTCGGCGGCGGGCGGCGCGTAGCGCGTCTCGAGCGCGTCGCCGATCGCCGCATCCACCTGCGCGCGCCGCTGCTGGTCGTCCAGCAGCAGGCGGCTCTTCGCGGTGTCGCGCACCTTCTCCGCCAGCGCGTGCAGGACTTCGAAGTCGGGCGGCCACGGCCCGTAGGCGCCCGCCGCGACGGCTTCCGCCACTTCGCGCAGCAGCGACGGGGTCGGCGACGCGTCGACACCTGCGCGCGCCAGCGCACCGGGGGTGGACGCGCCCTCGGGTGCGCGCGCGACCCGGTTTCGCCATTCGCCGAAGGCCTGGGGCAACGCGCGATCGGCCGGCTGCACTTCCGCGGCACGCGCCAGCAACGCGGCCACCGACGCGCGCGGCGCCTCGGTCGCCGCGAGCGCCGCGTTGGCGTCGAGCTCGCGCAGCAGTCGCCGCGCCTGCGAGCGATTTGCCTGCAACACGCGGAACTCGAGGATCCCGCGCTCCAGATCGACCGCACCCTGGAAGATGCGGGTGCCGCCCGAAGGACTCGACTCGACCACCACCACGAGCTGCGCGCCACTCGGATCGGGAGGCGACACCAGGGCGACGTCGATCTCGTCGTCGAGCTTGGGAAGCGTCGCGACGCGGGCGGCGATCGGCGCGGTGCCGAGTTCGACCCCGCGCGAGCGCAGCCGGTGCTGGGCGCGTCGCAGCGCCTTGCGACCGGCCTTGCCGAGTTTGCCCTCCTCGAGCCCGCGCAGCGCTGCGGCGCCCGCTTCGAGATCGGCCCAGGCGAGCGCGAGTTGCTCGCCGTCGTCGGGGGACTGCTCGAGGAGCCACGCGAGCACCGCCGTCGCCGCGGGCGGCGCGAGCGCAGCGAGCAGCCGCTCCGGGTCGCCGTTCGCCGGGCGGATCGCGTCCTCGTGCTCGGGCAGCGCCGAAGCTGCCGCCTCGAGAGCGCGGGCGAGACTCACGGTCGTGTCTCCGCGCGCACCCAGTCGAGATACGCTGCGAGACCGCCCGCCGTCGGCAGCACGATCAGCTCGGGTACTTCGTAGGGATGCAGTGCGCGCAGGCGTTCGGCGAGCGCGCCGACGCGGTCGGCGCAGGTCTTGATCACGAGCAGCACCTCGCGTTCGTCCTCGACGACGCCTCGAAACCGGTAGATCGAGCGCACGCCGGGCACCAGGTTCGCGCAGGCGGCGAGCCGTTCCTCGACGAGCGCCCGCGCGATGCGCGCCGCGACGGCTTCGTCCGGCGCGGTCGAGAAGGCGACGCGAACTTCTGCGTCAGTCGAGGCCGCGGCCATGGGTGAGCCTTCGGTGTTCCGCCAGAGCGAAACGATCCGTCATGCCCGCGACGTAGTCGGCGATCGCGCGGGCTTCACCGTCCGCGACGAAATACGCGCGCACCTGCGGCGGAACCTTCGACGGGTCGCTGCGGTACACGCGCCACAACTCCTCGAGAACGCGCTCGGCCTTCTCGGTGGTCGCGACCACATGCGGGTGGTAGTACAGATTGCGGTAGAGAAACTCTTTGAGCTCGCGCAGCCCCTTGGCCAGCGCGGGTGAGTAGTCGAGCCAGCGGCGCGGCGCGGCGCGCACCGCGTCGACGTCGGCGGGTCGGGCGTCGTCGAGTCGCTGCGCGGTCGCTTCGACCAGGTCGGTGACGAGGTGGTTCAGCAGCGCGACGATCGTCTGCGCGCGCAGCACCGGCGGCGACGCGTCCGGCATTCGTTCGCGCGTTGCACCGTAGAGATCGCGCCAGAGCGGAACCTCGCCGAGCTGTTCGGGCGTCAACAACTCGGAGCGCAGGCCGTCGTCGAGGTCGTGATTCGTGTAGGCGATCTCGTCGGAGCGATCGGACACCTGCGCTTCGAGCGACGTCTGCCCGCTGCGATCCGGGAGCGGCGCCGGGTGATCCCAGTTCGCGCCGTGTTTGAGGATGCCTTCGCGCGTTTCGTAGCTGAGGTTGAGGCCGCGGAAGCCGGGGTAGCTCTGCTCGAGCAGATCGACGACGCGCAGCGTCTGGCGGTTGTGGTCGAAGCCGCCGTCGGCGCGCATCAGGCGGTCGAGCGCGCGCTCGCCCGCATGGCCGAACGGCGTGTGACCGAGGTCGTGCGCGAGTGCGATCGCTTCGGCGAGGTCTTCGTTGAGCCGCAACGTGCGCGCGATGGTGCGCGCGATCTGGGCGCCTTCGAGCGTGTGCGTGAGACGGTTGCGGTAGTGGTCACCCTCGTGGTGCACGAAGACCTGCGTCTTGTACTCGAGGCGGCGGAAGGCGTGCGCGTGGAGCACGCGATCGCGATCGCGCTGGAAGGCGGTGCGCAGCGGATGCTCGGGCTCGGGCGCGACGCGCCCGCGCGACGCCGCGGCGCGTACCGCGAACGGCGCGAGGCGCACGCGCTCCTCCTGCTCGTAGTCGGCGCGCGTGCGCAGCGAACTCACCGCGACGGTTCTCCGGCGCCCGCCTTGCGCAGCACGTCGTCGAGCTGCGCGCGCGACGTCTCGCCGATCGACTCGGCCGATCCCGACTCGCGCACCAGGGCGGCGCGGCGCAGCCGGACATAGCCGGCGCCGAGCGCGATCCCGATACCGAGCGCGAGCGCGATCCAGCGCTTCAAACTCCAACCTCACTTGGGCATTCGAACAGAGTAAGAGACAGAGTGAGACAAGGGGCGGGGATTCCAGCAGGAATCTCATCTTCCCGCGGGGAGGGATCGTCAACTTTAGGAAGGAGGCAGGCTCCTGTCAACCAACTCATGATTTCGCTCGGCGCCGAGGAACGGCGTCGAGCGGAACCCGTGTTCAGGTGCGTCGAGAGCGGAACCCGGCTATCAGGCTGCATCGAGGAAAGACATGACGCTGCCGCATCGACTGCTGCTCGGTCCCGGTCCCTCGAATCCGCATCCCGACGTGCTCGCCGCGATGGCCGATTGCTTCGTCGGTCACCTCGATCCCGCGTTCCTCGATTGCGTGGACGACGTGCAAGCGAGCCTGCGCCGACTCTTCGGCACCGGGAATCGACTGACGATTCCGCTCTCCGCGACCGGCAGCGGCGGCATGGAGACCTGCTTCCAGAATCTCGTCGAGCCCGGCGACCCCGTGGTGATCGGCGTCGCGGGCGTCTTCGGCGAACGGATGTGCGAAGTCGCGAGCCGCCAAGGCGCGCGCGTGACCCGCGTCGACGCCGAATGGGGCACGGTGCTCGACGACGACGCGATGGCCGCCGCGATCGCCCGCGTGCGCCCGTCGCTGGTCGCGTTCGTACACGCCGAAACGTCTACCGGCGTCTGCCAGCCGGTCGCGGCGATCGCGCGCGCGGCGCGCGAGGCCGGCGCGCTCGTCGTGCTCGACTGCGTGACTTCGCTCGGCGGCATCGCGGTCGCGCTCGACGCCTGGGGCATCGACGCCGCCTACAGCGGCACCCAGAAGTGTCTCTCCTGCCCGCCCGGCCTATCCCCCGCGTCGTTCGGCGCGCGCGCGCTCGAACGCTTCGCGCGCCGCACGGCGCCGGTGTCGAGCTGGTACTTCGACCTCAACCTGCTCGGCGGTTACTTCGGCGAGCGCCGCGTCTACCACCACACCGCGCCGATCGCGGCGATCCTGGGGCTCGCGGAAGCGCTGCGTCGCGTCGAGGCCGAGGGCATGCAGGCGCGCGAAGCGCGACACCGCGGCGCCGCGCAACGACTGGTCGCGGGCCTCGAGCCGCTCGGCTTCGAACCCGTCGTCGCTGCGGAACATCGCCTGCCAATGCTCACCTCGGTGCGGCTGCCGGAGCGCGTCGTGCGCGAGGGCGAAGCAGTACTGCGTCGCCGGCTGCTCGATCGGCACGACATCGAGGTCGGCGGTGGACTCGGCAAGCTCGCGGGCAGCGTCTGGCGGATCGGGCTGATGGGCGAGAATGCGCGCGATGAGGTGGTCGCGACGCTGCTCGGAGCGCTCGAAGCGGAAGTCGCTCAATGACTCGGCTGCGAGCGCTGCTGTTCGCGAAGATCGCGGTGCTACTCGGCCTTTCGGTCGGAATCTGTGCGCCGTACTTCTTGCTGCAGCGGGTCGATGCGTTTCCCGCACGCGGGATGCTCGTCACGCCGCTCGACCTTCGGATCGCCTTCGAGCCGCGCTGGATCTGGGCCTACGCGTCGCTGGCGGTGCTCGTTCCGCTGAGCCCGCTGCTGACGACGAGCCGGGATGCGCTCGTCCGCTACGCACGCGGGCTCGCCTGGCTTTGCGTTGTGTCGTTCGTCGCATTCTGGCTCGTCCCGGTGGTCGGTCCGCGCCCCGCCGCAACGCCGCCGGGCGGTCTCTACGGCGTGATCGTTTCCGTCGACCGACCGCTCAACTCGTTTCCATCGCTCCACGCCGGCCTGACCGCGTACTCGCTGCTCTATGCGTGGCGCGTCCTCCGCGACGCGCTCACGAACCGGGCGTGGCGCCTCTCCGTCGCGCTCGGCGTCGGGTGGGCGGGGCTGATCCTCTACTCCACGCTCGCGACCAAGCAGCACTGGGTCCTCGACCTGCCCGGTGGGATCCTGCTCGCGTGGGCAGCGCACGCACTCGCGTGGCGCTCCGCTGACCGCGTCCGCGAAGCAGTGGCCTTCGCGACCGACTGAGCCTCAGGCGGGCGCCACCGGTCGCTTGCGGAGGACTGCGAGCAGGACGACGAGCCCTGCGCCGGCCAGAGCCAGGGACAGGTATTGGCCGGGTGTCCAGCCGAAGTAGCGCGCCTCGGTGACCCGCAGCGAATCGAGCGCGAAGCGAACCGGGCCGTAGAGGACGAAGAAGAGCCCGATGAAGAACCCGTCTGGCCAGCGGCGCCGGCCCAGCACTGCGAAGAGAACGGCCAAGATCGCGACATAGAAGAATTCGAGCAGGCCGAGGTCGAAGCGCGGCCTACCCGGGAAGTCGACCGCGAGCCAGTGGTCCGACGCGAGACCCGGATGATCGTGCTGCAGGGCGCATCCGAGACGCCCGACGGCGAGCGTGAAGGGCAGCGCGTAGATCAGGCAGTCCGCGAACCGGAGCATGTCGATTGCCGGCATGCGCCGGGCGCGCATCACGACGTAGATGCCCAGCAGGCCGCCCACCATGCCGCCGAAGGACGAGAGCCCGCCCCAGACTCGCAACAGCTCGAGCGGGTTCTGGCGGAGTTGAGCCGGCTGATAGGCGACCATCTCGAAGACGTGTGCGGCGACGATTCCGAGCGAAATCGACCAGGCGAGCAGCGTCGATGCGGTCTTGCGGTCGATGCCGAAGCTCGGCGCTCGGCGCATCACGAGCTGGAACTGCACGACGATCGCGAGTCCCACCAGGACCGGAAATGCCTCGATCCGGCGGAAGCCGAGATCGAGCACCGGCTGTTCGATGTAGGGAAGCAAGCTGGAACTCCGGCAGTGCCGCAGGCGCATGCTTGCGCGCCGCCGCACGTACGAACGCCCCGGCCCGAAGGCCGGGGCGTTCCGATGGGGTCATCGCTCTTCTGCGGCTATTCCCGACTCAGACGCCGGCGATGCAGCCACAGCAGGCCGGGCATGATCAGCATCAGCTCGGGACCGAAACCGCAGGACGGCACTGCGGCCACGACGACGGGGGTGCACGAGAGCGTCTCGTCGTCGTCCACCATGCCATCGAGGATCCAGGTGTTGATCAGGCCTGGCGTGTCGTACTTGCCGTTGCCCTCGTTCTTGCCGCAGTCCTCGACCCCGTTCATCGCCGGGTCGCCGCAGGTGAGGTGGAACTTCGACTCGCCGAGCTTGGTCGTTCCAGTCGAGTCGAAGATCTCCCAGGTGGAATCCTCCGCCGTGAAGCCGCTCGCGGTCAACTTCCTGTTGGTGGGGACGTCGTTGGCGAACAGCACCGATCGGCCCCCAACCGGTCCGTCCCAGACCACGACGTCGACGGTATCGACCCCGGCCCATTGCAGGGTCAGCTCCGTGAGCGACTGGCCGCACGAGCACGTGAAGGCGCCCTGCGGCGGTACGACGACGCTCACCGTGGCCTCGTCTTGCGCCGCGGTGCAGAGGTCGCCCAGGATGTTGCCGTTCACCGTGGCGACGTTCGTGGTGGTGCCGAGCAGCGTCGCCGTCGTGACGAAGGTGCTCGACTCACCCGGGGCCAGCGTCACGCCGCTCGCGATCTCGCCGAGTTCGCTGTCGTTCACGGTGATCCCGTCCACGCTCTGCGCGTTCGGGTTCGTCACCGTGTACTGATACTGGACGTTGCCGCCCAGCGTGATCGGGCCGTCCTCGCTCCGATCCATCCCGTACACCACGAACGAGCCGAAGCGGTCCCCGAGGCTCAGCGGCTTTTCGCAGGAAGTCTTGAACTGGATGTCCTGGGATCCGCCAGCGCCGGTCGCCGTCACGGACGTGAAGGTCGGCAGCGTGCTCCCGCTGGTCGGCGTGATCGTCACCAGATCGCCGAACTCGATCGTGCTGGTCGGATTGGCCTGGAGGCCGGAACCCACGACGATCGAAACCGGATCCCCCGGGTCGGCGACACCGTTGCAGCTCGAGTAGCCGCTCTGGTTGTTGCTCACCGTGCAGCCCTGCCCCAGCATGTCGCCGATGTAGACGAGCGTGAGTTCGCTGAGATCGCTCGTGCAGTGCGGTCTCGGCGGGACCAGCGGCACTTCACAGGCGTCGAGCCGTCCGTCACTGCCGTCGCCGAGCGCTACGCGCGTGCCGCTCTTCGTGGTGAACTCGACCAGCTTGAAGCTGCCGAACTCGTCACCGAGTGCGAGCGGTTGCGAGCAGGACGTGTGGAACGCGATCTCCTGGCGCACGCCACTGGAATCGGTGATCAGGAACTTCTGGTTCGGGTCGAACCCACTCTTCGATGTCCCCGTCACGCGGATGCGGTCGCCGTCGTTGATGCCGCTCGCGGGTGAGATGGTTTCTTTGTATCCGAAGTGGCCCGTGTAGATGACGCCGACGTTGGTGGCGCCCGTCGCATCGCCCGTGCACTTGGCGTTGCCGCCCTGCGGATTCAACAGGGGGGTTTGGCATTTCTTCCCGTGGTACTCGAGCACCATGTCGACGACCTTCGCGTCGCAGGGTGTGCCCACCGGATCACCCGGGGCCGCGCACTGCGGCGGCGGCGGCGGCGCGTTGCAGTCGACGACTCCGCCGAGGGTGCTCTCGAAGCCGGTCACCTCGAAGGCGCCGAACTGGTCGCCGCACTGGAAGGCCTTCTCGCAGGAGGTCTTGATCTTGAGCGACTGGCCGCACTCATTGGACCCGTTGACGCTCAGGCTGGTGGACTCGCCCAGCGTTCCGGTCGAGCTCGAGATCACCACCTCGTCGCCGATCTGGATGCCGCTCGACGGCGTTGCCGACAAGGTCCCCGAATAGGGGAACGAGATGCTGGCAGGCCCCTCGACCTTGCGCTTCCCGTGGCACTTGAAGGAGTGGCCCTGATCGTTGTTCGACTTCGTGCACTTGTCGCCGGTGAGCGCGAGGGTCATCGAGACCAGGTCGCCCTCGCAGCGGCCGAGCTCGGGCAGCACGGGCTGCGGCACGCAGCAGGTCTTGTTGATCTGGAGGTCGCACTGGATCGGATTGACCATGATCGCGACCGACGGGCCGCTCACGACCTTCTTCTGGATCTTGGCGCTGGTGCTCCCCGCCGCGCAGTGGGCGGCGAGCGTGTTGTCGAGAGCCAGCTCGACCTGGGTTGCGTTCGGCACCACCCCGGCGACGTCGATTGCGATCACTCCGCTCCACAGGTTGGTGCCAAAGTACGTCGGGAGCGCGAAGCTGCCGACCGGGCTGATCGTTCCCGTGAACAAGATCACCACCGGCGCGATCGGGCCCGCGGTCGTCTGCGTCACCGTGACGGTGCCGCTGAGGCTCGCCGATGCGTTGGTTGCGGCGGTTCCAAAAGGCGGGAACGAGGTGAGCACCACGTCCCCGTTCTCCGCGAGCGCGAGGCTGTTGATGGTCCCGGAGCCCTGCGCCGCGATCGTGGTCGTCAGGATCGACTCGGTCGCATCGCTGGTGCCGGCGTTGCACTGGGAGACGAAGTTCGGCGGAAAGAACACCAACTGATCGCCCGCTCCGGCCAACGCGGGAGCGCCCCAGAGCGGCTCGGGATCGCCGGCGGTCTGCGTGGTTTCGGAAACGGCCAGGAAGTCGACGCCGGATCCGACGAAATTCCCGTGGTTGACGGTGGCGCCTGCGAGCGCCGGAGCGAGCGCCCCGAGGAGCGCGGCAGCCAAGGTGATGAGCTTGCGCATATCCGATTGCTCCCTTTCAGACACGCGCCGAGGATGCCACTCGGCGAACGCAAGGGGGGCGCCGTAGGCGCCGCCACTGCGGTCCGCCCATCGCCACCCCCTGATGGATTGCAATTGCCCTTCCTCACCGAAGCGAGGCAGGGCGTCGACTAATTCCGGCGGACGCCGAACCCAAGACCCGCGAGCCCGATGGCGAGCATGCCGATCGTCCCGGGCTCCGGAATGACGGTGATGACCACCGCCGGGCCGTCCACCACCTTCTTCTGGATCTTCGCGGACGAGCCCGCTTCGCTATACGCGTAGAGGTCGTTGTCGTACGACAGTACGACCTTGGTGGCATTCGGGACTTGCGATGCCACGTCAATCGAGACGGTCCCGTTCCAGAGCGTGGTCCCGAAGTTGCCCGGGAGCGACAGCAGATTGGTCGGCGTGAAGGTGCCGGTCCACCCAATT
>Ga0102851_10000004_pt1 | contig 78134 bp, 94 predicted proteins | sample Mud3Dept3metaG_FD_79558 | JGI IMG/M metagenome (GOLD analysis project Ga0102851, IMG submission 79558) | Freshwater wetland microbial communities from Ohio, USA, analyzing the effect of biotic and abiotic controls - Mud 3 Core 4 Depth 3... | ecosystem: Environmental > Aquatic > Freshwater >... | reverse complement strand
GTTTGCCGCTTTCCGACGTTTTCGGTGCTGAGGGTAGGGTACGCTAAGTGCGCACGCCCCGGCGGGGTTCGTCTCCTCCGGGGCGGTTTTGTTTTCAGCCCCCACCGACGATGATCAGACTCGGTGCCTGGCTCTCGTAGCTGCTGGAATTCCATCCACGCATCTCGCACTCCAGCAACGGGTAGGACAGCGAGTCGAAGACGTGGATGTGTCCCGCCACGGTCTTCTTCGGAGCCAGCGCATCTTCCTTCTTGGATTCCAGCATCAGGAGCATGTCCTTCGTCGCCGGGCACATGGCGCTGACCAGGAGCGCGTCACTGGCGAGAAGACCCTGAACCAGCCGGACACGAGTCCCGACGCTGCCAGCACCCTTGGGGCACCCGCGCATGCGCATCTGGGGAATCTTGTGGACCAGGGAAGCCTTGTTGAACTCCTTCTCGAATTCCCACGCGTCCAGTGATCCCGAGCCTCCCGGACGCCACTGGTTCAGAGCCGAATCGTCCGTGACGTGCTCCCATGCAATGTTCCGGCCCATGAACTTGTTCCAGTCCAGAATCCGCTCCACGATTTCCACGGCCATGTTCTTGTAGAGAATCTGCTCGCGCAGGTGGACCACCTCGTCGAACACCACCCAGACGTTTCCGGTTTCAGACGGAACCAACTGGAGGAACGTGGCGGAGCTGAACCGCTGTCCAAGGTCATACCCCACGAAGCACGGCAAGCCAGCCATTGGCGTCAGTCCGGTTCCCGCCAGCGCATCCCCGATGACGTGCCGGTCCGGGACAAAGTGCATCCGGAACAGCGCCTCACCGGTCGGGCGCTCAACCCACTTCCCTTCGATGAGCCGGGCGCGCTCGATGGGGTCGTTCCGCACCGCACGCTCCAGCGTCTCCAGGTATCGCGCCATTTCCGGTCGGTGGGCGTTCTCGGAGAACGGGATGTGGTAGTTGGCGAAGTGCTTGTCCATCGCCCCGGTTTCCTTGTCCACGGATTCCTCGAAGAAGACCTGGTACACCCAGTTGGACGGCCCTTTCGGGTTGCAGGTGGCGACGTACTGCTGCGGTCCCTGGATGTGCCGGCGGCGGTTCATTTGACCCGTGATGGTCGTGAAGTATCCGCGCCCTTCGCAGTCCGTCAGCTCATCCGCCAGCACAAAGGACGGGTGGACGCCCTTGATGCGCCCGGGGATCGCCTCCTCGTAGGGTATCGAAATCTGAAGGATCGTGGACCAGCCGCCGTGACGGTTCCCGATCTTGAGCACCCGGTCCTTCGTCTGGGCATCGAGCTTTGATGGCAGCCAGTCAAGGGAAATGCCGTCTGTCCAGGCCGGAAGAACCAGCGTCTCCAGGTCGTGGACGCAGCCGAACTTCCCGGTGCGGATGGACGGCGTGATGATGACCCCGAGGGCATCCCATTCCTCGTAGCAATGCCGGATCAGCTTGTGCTCGGCTGCGATGCTTTTCCCGGTGCCCTTCTCCGACGCAATCAGGATGAACGGGGTTGGATCATGGAAGATCAGGCGCTGGGTTTTGCTCAGGTCCGGCTCCCAACCGCCAATTTCCTCAGCCTTGTGCGGTGGCCTGGGCGGCTCAAAGTCCAGCATTTCGGCAGCAGCTACAGCAGCAAGCTCGTCGGAAGTCAGTGTTGTGGTCATGTGGCGGTGATTGACGTCTCGCCACTGTTACCGTAAAGGTGGGGTGTCGCCAAGCAGGTAACCACTTGGCGAGGATTGAAACGATTGAAACGATCATGAACCCCAACAAGTTGAGCCTTTCGCTCACCGGAAACGACGAACTCAGGCAGGGCATGGCTGAAATTGCCCCTGGAGACGAGGTGGAACTGGAAATCACGGCGACGCTGGATGAATCCACAGGTGAGCAGGCCAGCTTCAGCGTTGTCGAGGCCAACATCATCGAGTCCGAACCGATGGAGGGCGAGGGAGAGACCGAGGAAATGGAGGAGGAGCCCGGAATGGGGGAAGGCGCGCCAATGATGGAGGGAGCCGGACCGCCGATAGCAGCCAGGGGGGCAAAGGGAAAACGCGGCGGAACCGTGGCGATTCTTTTCGGCGGCGGAGGCAAGGCGTAGCCAGCACAGCCATTCCAGATGATGCCTCTCCGGAATCCATCCGCTGGGTGTTCCACTACCGAAAAATCGGCGTGTGGGGAGGATGGTCTTGGGATCGCGTCACCAAGTGCCTTCGGCTTCTGGGCATCTCGTTTCGTGAAATGGCTGCGTCATGCGCCGTACCTCCGCAGACTGCCAAGATCTACGAAACCAGGTGCAATGCCGGATACGGAAAACTTCCCAGCCACCTCGCGCTCCTGTTCCACCTGCGCGAGCAGCAATGGCTCCAAGACCACGGTATAACCCCATCCCTTCATGCCACTGAATTACCAGGTTCTTGACAAGTGCGGCACCACGGCTGAACGGCTCCGTCAGATTTTCACCGCGAGTGCGAAAACGCTCTCCCCTGACGCCACCGATGAACAGAAGGAGGAAAACCGACTCGACTGCGAGGTGCGCACCAAGCTCGACGACCTGATCGCGTCCCGCATCGACGAATCCATCCTGCGGAACCTCAAGTCGTCGCACATGATCGCGGCGGTCGATCTGGCGTGGGACTCGTCCGTCATCACGAAAAGAACCATCCCGCTGGTCATGTACGCGCAGGGGAGAATCGATCAACGGGCGTGCATGACGAGCCTGAACCAGCTTCAGTGCGCAGACCAGTACGTGAAGAAAAAGTCGGATGGCGGCTACGAAATTGACCTTCCGAAATTCACGGAGGTCAACGTGAACATGATGCGGTCCATCATCTCGCGCCGCGTTGCCGCCCAGTCTTCGCGCTACAGCAACCTCTATCCGTTCTTCCGCTACGATGCCCGTGGAACCGACGAGGTGTCCAAGTTGCAGGCCGACTTGTTGTCGCAGCGCACGGACATCATGTGCGATCAGTTCGGGTATCGCGAGATGCAGGTCCAGTGGATGCGCGACATGCTCCTCTATCCGTTCTGCATGGTTTTTCCATCCTGCCAGTGGCAACGGGACGTGGAGTGGATCGATGACGATGCGCTGAAGGCGGAGGAGTTCAAGACGGGCAGCGTCAAAATCGCCACCCGCGTGAAACGCGAAGGGGTTCCGATGATTGCACCGCACCCCAGCCGGTGCTTCGCGGATGCTGCCTATCCGATCCAGTCCATCAACACCGACTCCGGCTGCGAGTGGTTTGGATTCTGGGACGTGGTCCGCTACGGAACCATCCTGGACAACCCGGACTATTTCAACCGCTCTGAGGTCAGCTATGGCCAGTATGGAAACGAGTGGTTCAGTTCTTTTGCGAATTACTTCTCCCAATACTACACCACGATTCAGCCTCCGGTTCCAAGTGACGAGTTCTCCGGGTTCAACATGCGCAAGGGGAACTTCGACCGCTACACGGCGGCGATGCGCGACAGCTCGGTGTACCTCATCCATTTCTACGTCAAGATGGTTCCCAACCAGTGGCGCATGGGGAATTATCCCTGGCCCATCTGGCTGCACCTCACTGTGGCCAACAGCCGCACGGTGATTCACGCCGAGATCATGCCTGACTGCCCGGGATTCGTGTTCGCCTACAACACCAGCGCGCAGCGGGCAGTGAATCTGTCGATGGCGCACGAACTTCTTCCGTTCCAGGACCAGCTCACGAACCTTTTCTCCCAGCTCCTGGAGTGCTGCAAGCGGGACCTGTACAGCGTCGCCCTTCTCAACCTCGACGCATTTCCAGCCGAGAATCCGGATTCCAAGAAGGCGCTGGAGCAGTTCCGCGAGGCGATGCGCTCGGAGAACTTCTACGCCGCGATGTCCATTCTGGAGTTCAGCCTGTCCAAGATGCGCGATCTCGGCGTGAACATGGACAGCATCTTTACGGTCATCCGGCAGCCGTCGAACACCCAGATGAACGTCATCATCAACTGCATTTCGCAGACGCTGATGATGGCTGAGCGCGTCATGGCGCTGTCGCCGCAGGAACAGGCCCAGCTCAGCCCGAGGGAGACCTCGGCGACGGAAGTGCAGATCATCGCCGGCACCACGGAGAACGTGTACCAGTTCATCTCGGACGCCATCGACAATGCCCGGGCGGCCATGAAGCGGTACGTGTACAACGCGCTGATCTCCTTCGGATCGTCCACGGTTACCCTTCCCGTGCTGAAGCGTTACCGACTCGAAACCGTGCTCCGCGCCGGATTCGCCAAGGAATCACTGTCCGCCATGGATGAGAACGAGCCCGGATACACCGTGACCGGGGACAAGAAGTATCTCATTGGCGAGTACATCTTCACCACACGTGACGGAGCTGAGCGCGCCTCGAACATCCAGTCGGCGCAGACGCTGGTTCAACTTCTGGGAGTTCTTATGCAGCCGCAGGTACTGGCCATGCTGACGAAGTCCCAGTTTTCGGACGTCCTGAATACGATTCTCAGGCAGTCTGGAGCTGGAGCTGACATCGTGATCGAGCCGGCTCCTGGTGAGGAGAATCAACCAGCCGCCGGTGCAAATCCAGCTCAGGCCACGATGCCAAACCAGGGACCACCGCCAGCCGAAGCCACCGAGCCGACCCAGCTTCCAACGTCATAATCTATGCCAGAACCAGGAGAGCTGCCGACCGTCAAACCGGAGGCAGGCAGTGGAACGGAAACGCCCACCGCTACCCCATCACCGCAATCAGCTCAGGAACAAAAACCAGAGCAGCCGGCCAAGCAGCCAGAGACGATACTGGACGACCCCATCATGGCGTCGCTGGCAGAAGACCTCAAGGAGCTGCTGAAGGTCGAGAAAAGCGCGGACAAGCTTCCGGTCATCAAACCCGTAGAAGAAGCCCAGGCAACCACGCCAAATCCGGAGACCGTGAAAGTCCAGGAACCGGTGAAGGGTGCCGTAAAGAAGCGATCTGATCCCGCGAAGGTTGCTTCCGAAGTGTTCGACCGGAAGATGGAAGAATTGAAGGGGAAGGAGAATCTTCCACCGCTTCCAGCAAAACCTGCCGAACAGCCGAAATCAGATGACACCAGCGACCTGACCGACGAGCAGCTCGAAGAACTGGCAGATGCCGAGTACGCCGAGCAGTCCGGATCAGAGAAGTTCAAGGGCTTCAAAGAGAAGATCCGCACCTTCTACCGCAAGGTAGACGAATGGGTGAAATCGCACGAATCGGACGCGGAGCGCACGTTTGACGACACCGACGATGAGTTCAAGGAGTTCGTCAACAAGATCAGGCCGGACTGGTCCGGGCAGCGGGACCGGTTTCGCATCGAGCGCATTTCCGAGGCGAAGGCGGAGCAGAAACTGAAGGCCCGGGAGAAGGAGACGGAGAACAAAATCAACGAGGCTCACCGGGAGGCCCGCGAGGCGAGATACGCCCCCAAGATTCAGGGCATCGTTTCCTCAATCACGGCAAAGTACGACGAGGAAACCAAGTCCGACGATCCGCTGGAGCGCGAGGTGTTCGACACGTATCGGAATGCGTCCGCCGAGCTGTGCAGCGATTACCTGAGAATTCTCCATGGCATCGACACGATCAGTGAGAACAACCCGCCACCTGTGCGTCAGCGCCATGACTGGCTGGTGAACTTCGTTGTGAGTTCGGCTGAAGAACACGCCAAACGCAAGCCGGAGGAAACCATGCGTGATGGCAAGAAGTTCGTGACTCCAGCCAAGATGGCTGTATTGCGCAACTCGAAAAGCCACGAAGCCGAGGAATCATGGACATTTTCACCCGAGGATGTGCTGGAAATGATCCGCCTGAAAGCCATCGAGTTGGCCAAAGCAGACATCAAAAAGGAGGAAAGCCGGATTGTGAGGCGTGGATTTGTCAGGGTCAAACCTTCTGCTTCGTCCAAACAGGCAGAAAATCCACAGCCAATGAATCCTCCGAAGGTGATTTCCCCTCCATCACACGGAGTACCGGAAGCCTCTACCACAAGCGGTGAACCTCATTTAGGACGGGAGATTGTGGCTGAGCTTGGTCTAGATCGCTGATAAGACCAATCAGTCACAAAAAATCAGGTCGTTCTGAAAAGCCTGGAAATCGACCAATTTCCACTTTTCGTTGTGAAACCCTGAAGTCAGGGTTCAACTGATCCGAACGCAGATAACAGAGATCAATCGCTATGGCTTCTCAAACGACCTTCCCAGGCTTCAATGCCGACAACTGCACGCCCAAGTTCTACGGCGTCGACGGCAGCACTGGTTGCACGCTGACCCGCGCTGACATCCGGCCCTTCACCAAGGACGACTTCGCCGCCCAGGAGTTCAAGGAAGTGGGCATGGACAGGATCATCGCCTCGACCAAGGAGGCCCGGATGATTGGCGTCCCGCAGCAGTCCCTCATGGACCTCCTCCTGTCGCGCCACGCCCCGATGCGCGGTGGCTCCCCGGGGCAGGACCAATCCATCGTTGCCCCCTACCGGCTGGTTCCACGCCGGACGATGGTCAACATCAACTACTTCCTCGTGAACGCTGGCAGCGCCACGGCACCTGCCGATCCCGCAACGCCATGGCCCAGCTCGTTCCCGGCAACGACCTGGTTCGTCACGGTCGCCATCAGCACTGGTGCGTTCGGCAGCGCCGTGCAGAACATCGAGAAGTATTTCCTTCCGGGCATGTACGTGTACATCGAAACCACAGCGCGCCATGTGGGCAGTGCCTGGCAGACCTTTGTTGGAGCCGGCCAGGAAGACAGCTCGGTCGGCCCTGTGGGGTATCGCGTTGTCTCCGCCGTCGGGAAATCAGGAGATACGAATACGGCGTATGTCGCGTTGGCACCGGTGGCGTTCCAGTCCTACGAGGCGACGCTGTCGGCATGGGAAACCCTCAAGGCGAACGTGACTCCGCCCAGTAGCGGGAAGCCTTCTCCGGCAGCCGAAACCGATGCCGTCGAAGTCACCAAGGGCACGCTGCTCATCGGCGTCAACAGCGTCTCGGACAAGGAAGCCTGGTGCTACCAGCCTCCGGCCCTGAACAACCTCGGGCTCATCGAGTACTGGCGGCAGACGTACCGCTGGACGCACCAGTACAACGACGAGTACCTCAAGGCGCTCACCGCCCCGCTGACCTCCGACTTCTTCAAGAAATTCCGCACCCTGCCCATCGCCGAACAACGCCGGCAGCAGGAGGCGATCATGCAGAACTGGTACTACAACACCGTGTTCTACGGGACGCGCATCAGCGACAAGCAGACCATCAACACCTGGAACCAGCTCCCGGCAGTGGACGATGTGACCAACCCGGGTTGCACGCTGGAGTACAAGTCCAACACGCTCGGCATCCGCACCCAGCTCGGCGAGTGCGGCAAGGTGCAGGACATGAACGGCGGCGCGCTGAACATGGACGCGATCTTCGACCTGTGCTACAACCTCAAGCGCGAGCGCGGGAACGACGGCACCGACGTCACGGTCATCGACTTCATGACCGACCGGTACACGAAGGGCCTGATTCGCAGCGTGATGGTGGCGTACTACAAGGCGAAGTACAACGTCACCAGCCTGGACATCACCATGCAGGGCAACCAGAAGCTCGTGGATTCCGTCACGAAGAAGACGGTGTTCGAGTACGACATCTACGACCTTCCGGATCACGGCGTGCAGTTCTCGGTGTTCACGCACACCTACTTCGACGACCGCATCGGGGCGTCCCAGTCGCTCGGAGCCAACTCCGGAACGAAGAACCGGGCGCGTTCGCTGTGGGCCATCGACTGGTCCGACATTCTCATTGGCGTGCTGGGGAATCGTTCCGTGACCCGGCAGACCAATGTGGCGGACGATTTGTACAACTGCGTCATTAGTCCGAACATCAACCACTACAAGTTGAACTCGCGGACCATCGAGGTTCAGGTGGGCAACGTGAACCGGCATTACCTCTACGAGAACTTCGCCGAGATTTGCCCGACGGCAACGGCAACGGTCTGCACCGTGAGCTGATTTACCGGATCACCAGACGAAGCAATCAACGCTTAAAACTTATGGCATACAGCAAAGTTCCTCAAAACTCTCAGGTCGGTGCGACGCAGATTCCGGAGCAGATCATGGCCGGAAGCTACATCTTCGCCGGCCCGGTCAAGTTCAACATGGCCCAGACTGAGTCTGTCCTGACGGTAGCTGCCGCCGGAACCAGCCAGGCCACCGCCGCTCCAATCGGGGCGTATGGCTCCGTCAACGTCACCGGAGCCGACGCCACCGCCGGTGTGATTTTGCCGAAGTCCCCCGCCGGAACCTCGATCACCATCTACAGCGCTGCCGCCACCAACGTCCTGAAGGTTTATCCGCACGTCGGCGGCGACATCAATGACGGAACACCCAACGCAGCGGTGTCCATCACTGCCAGAACACCATCGAAATTCACCAACATCGACGGCACGACTTGGGCCGGCGGGTTTGTGGCTGCTATTTGAGGTCTTCGGGGGGCGCTCTCCTCCTCCTGGACTGAGCCCGGGGTGTTGCGGTTTGCGGTGCCGCCGCTCCGGGCTCTTTCCTTTCTGGACACGGGAAACGCGCTGCCGCATCTTCGCCGGGATATGCCAGCATTCTTCTGTGTGGTCGCCACAGACAGCACGCCCACCTTTGAGCCGCTTGGGCAATGCCAGGGGAAGTGGTACGGGGTGGCCCAGGTGGAGGACGAAAAGGAGATCGAGCGCCTGCGCAAGCTCAAGAAGCAGGAAATCACGGAGGCCGAGTTCGCGGAAGCCGTGAAAAAAAAAGCCACATTGCAGCAGGGGTATCAGGACTTCAGGGAGGTTCCGGTGGCCACGGTTGCGGAACTTGTGGCAAAGCGCCCATCATCCGGCACTGACGCTGGTGCCGCCGCCACCCCGGTCGCAACATCCAAGCCAGCCGCGATTCCGACCGCAACGATTCAGCAACCGAAGACCATTCCACCGCGCCGCAAATCCTTCACCGTTCCCGAACTCAAGAACCCATAGCCATCAATGCAATGGTCTGATTTCAAGTCCAAGCTCGACGCGTTGCTTGCCGTTGAGCGCCGGCGGTTGGGGATTCAGCCATCCATCGACCAGCAAATCAGGCTTGGGGTTGGGGACGTGCAGCGTTTGCTGGACCACTACCGCACCGGGATTGTCACCACGTTCGACCACGACGATCTCCAGCGCGACGGGCACGCATCCAAGGGGCGAATTCCGTCGGGTGCGAATCTTCGAGAAGCCTACCACGTCAAGACGGGAACCATCTGGGTCCGCCGACCGCTCAGGCCCTACGAGTTCTCGAACCGGAACGACCTGCGCGCCGGAGTCGTGGACTTTGGGGAGGGCAATTTCCGGATCGCCATCGATCACCGCGGCAGTCGCGACTTCTGGGTCTACCCCAGGGTAACACCGGGCTACGCCGTCCAGTTCGTCTGGGATGCCATTCTGGGTCGCGGCGACATCGAATACGCCGATACCGACTGGGTTCCGTTTGACGAGCCCGTGATCCAGCTCGTGTACGACTGGGTGAAGCGGTTCCTGTCCGTCGAGGTGGACAAAGACCCCAAGACCGCCCAGGTCCACGAACTGAACTACCGCAAGGGCATTGCGACGCTGTACTCCGAAACCCAGGAACGATTGCGCATCAAGCACGCCGTCAGTGACGCGGAATGTGTTCCCGAGCCGTGCGGGCGGTGCCACAACACGCCATGTTCGTGCGGGCTTCCGATGATTTCCTGCGACGGAACCATCCCGCTTTATCCGGATGGAACCGTTCCGATCTGCCCAGACGGATACCCTGTCACGTGCCCGGAGATTACCATGCCGCAAACCTCGTGGGTCATGTTCGGAGATTCTGGTGAACGATCCGTGATTGCTGACACCATTGCTGTCGCCACCTCCGTGCAGGCGTACCAGCCGGAGTTCATCCTTCACCTCGGAGACGCTTCCTACCCCACCAGCCAGCGACCGGGATACTCGGGGTCTAGCGGATCGTCGGTGCCATCGTCGGCTGGCGGCTCGGCGCACATCCTCCACGACCTGTTCGTGAAGCACTACTGGAACTTCATCCGGGCGGAGAAGATGTACATCGCCTTCGGAAATCACGACCTGGAGACGGATTACGGCAGGCCGACACTGAACGTCCTGCCGAACGTCGAGGCCCTGATTGGACAGGAGAACCTGGACCGCGAAGTCCTGATGTACGAGTTCGCCTCCGGACCGGTCCGGTTCTTCGTCCTGAACAGCGGCTGGGGTGACGATGACACGAACATCCGCATGGACATCCAGACCCCCTGGCTTCAGGAGCGCGTCGCCGCCGCCGCCGAACCCTGGCTGCTCGTCGTCTTCCACCGACCGGCGTACACCTCGGACTCCAGCCACCACCCCGGCTCGGCGTTGATGAAGACCCTCACCGACCAGTTGCCGGCGATGGGGGTTGATCTGGTCGTCTGCGCCCACGGTCACAACTACGAGCGCATCATGGACCCCAACGGATTGACGCACGTCATCTGTGGTCTGGGCGGTGCCTACAAACGCGGCCAGGCAGATCCGGTCACCATCACCGGTTCCCAGTTCTTCTACTCCACCAAGAACGGGTTTCTGTCCTTCACCGCCGATAACGAAACCCTGAAATGGGAGTTCCGCACCGTCGACAACCAGATCGTCGACAGCATGGTCCTGGCCAAGGAAGACTCAGGATTCATCCCGCCGGTCGTTTACCCGGAAACATCTCCTCCGACCTCCACCAGCGCCATTGCCGCGCCGCCCGGGGCTGCTCCCCCTGAAGGGAACATCGTCGGGCTGGTCCGTGGTCAGATTTACAGCCAGCTTGATCCCACGGGAACATACAAGCTCAGGGACTGGGTGTTCAACGGACAGTCCGGACTCAAAACTGGATGGGTTTGATCCTCACCAAACGCCGGGCGGTCAAGGAGAGACGGCTGACGGTTGACGATGTGATCCGGTTTTACGCGGACAGGAGTTCGCGCAAGCCGCCAAACGAGTTCATCTTCGAGCCCGAGGAGCGCACCCTGACCAACACCCCCACCGGAATCGGGGATGCGGTCATGCTCACGGACATCGAGCGCTCGGCCAACCACTCCGGAAGCCAGGCGACGAGCTGGCTGTGCTGCGAAGCCTTCGACTGCCTGCGCCGCCTGAATCCGTACCACCGCGACATCCAGCAGGTCCAGTGGGTCAGTATCTCGGCGATGCAGGCGAGGTACGACTTGGGACCCGGGCACACCTTCCAGCGAATTCAGCGGATGTTCGGGCTTCCCGTGCAGATCGTTCCGAGCGGATGCATCGTGGTTCCGGAGAGGCCCGTTTCAGGCAGGGTATCACTGCATCTCGTCCCCGGAGCGCACGCGCAGTACCAGACGCAATTCCACCCAAGGCCGCGCCAGGTGTACCACGAAAATCTCAAGGTAATCCGCCAGTTCATCAATACGCACCAGGAGCTGTCGTTCTTCGAGGTGGGCGGGAATGTCCTCGGCGACATCGTACCGAACATGCATGGAGCCTCGCTGAAGTCCACGATCCACGAGATGGCGAAGTGCGTTCTCCACATCGGGATCGTATCTGGACCGTACCACATTGCCCAGGCGCTGGGGGTGCGCACGATTGTGATTTTGAATTTCCCGAATCCGTGGGAACTCATGCTGCCGGTGCTGCGCAATGTGGACATCGTTGAAGCGGAGTGGCTATACCCGTCGAGCCACATCCTCCACCAGGACGAAGATTCGCTGCACTGGCCGAAGTTCAGTCTGCGCAATCTGGAGCGGGCCTACCACCAGGAGACTTTTCCGTACGACAACCCAATGAAGTTCATGAACCTGATTGCCGCATGAAGAAACTGCTGTTCTACTGCACCGCCGCCGGACCCAAGTACATCGGCTACATCGCCCCGTTCCTGTACTGCCTGAGACGGGCGATTCCTTACGCCGACGCCATCGTCGACGTGCGCGATGAGCCCGATGAAAAAACGGAGGCTGCTATCGCCGGCGTCCAGTCCGTCCTGAAGCCCGGCATCACGATCAACTACAACTGCTTCCAGAACATCCCCATGTCCAACGACGTGATGATGTACGTCCGCTGGGCGGTGTTCCGACCGCAGTTCGAGGACTACGAATTCATCCTGCATGGGGATGTCGACGTGATGTACGCCATCGAGAAGCCAGACCTGCTGGAGCAAAGGCTGAGAGTTTTGGGCGACGATGTGGTCTCCACCCATGACGGACTGGATTGCCTTCCAGTGCGCTGTGCCCGGATTGCCGTGCCGTTGATGATCCGGACCAAGCCATGGTTCGAGGCGGCAAGGCCGGTCATGATTGAGCTGATGGAAGCATTGCTGCAAGGGCGATACCCCGACTGGCAGGACATCACCTTCCGTGGGGATGTCGAGAACCAGACACTGTTCGCGACCATGATGAAACGTGCTGGAGTCCGGTTCCCGAAGCACAACTTTTGGGCCTACCACGGATTTCACATCGGCCACGCCCGTGTCGAAGGACGGCTGGAGGCGTTCTTCGGAGAAACGGACGGCGAACGCATCGAGCACAAGCGCTACGCCCGGGACTTGGTTCCCGTGTTCAAGACGCCGGAGTTCTCCAAACTGATCACCAATGGCGAAGTCGCGCACGAGTTCATGCAGGTCGTCAACGCGTGGTCCAAATGCAAGAACCCTGATGAAGCCTGAATTCGAGCTTGGGGTTCTGTTCCGGAACAACGAGGATCTGGTGGGACCATGTCTCTGGGCGGCGCGCAACTGCACCAAAGTTCCGTTCCGCGTCATCGCCGTGGACCAGGCATCGACGGATCTGACTGCCGAGGAGCTGGCAAGATTCATCAAGCCGAAGAACGGCGACGTGATTCTACCGCCCGGGACAAACACGGGAGTTGCTGCGGGACGGAACCAGATTCTCAAGTACCGCACTCCGGAGCTTCCGCTGGTGCTCATGGACTCGGATGTGATCATCTCCATGGAGGAAACCCTCGAACACATGGTGGCATTGATCGGAGAGGGCATCGCCGGCGTTTACGGCAACATGCTCAGCGGCCGATTTCGCGCACCCGAAACCCGGCCTGACCCCGAGAATGGTTTTGCCTTCGTGGCGCTCAGCCCGAAAGCACTGCAACGAGTGCCGCGTTTCGATGAGCGGTTCGACATGTTCTGCGACGACTCCTGGTTCATCGACCAGATCATTGCCGCAGGGATGAAGTTCATCTCGTGCCGACAGAGCGTTGCTGTGCATTACTGGGGTTCCACGATCCGACGGGGTTCCGAGTCAAAACGATCCCATGAGGTGGATCGGAAAGACTCGGATGCCTACGCGGAGCTGAAGAACGAAAAATCATGCGCCGGCAAGTTCATCCAGGCGTTCGGAGAGCTGGACATGGCGGAGAATGTGCGTCTGCACCGGACGGGATTCATGGTGTCGCTGGAGGAAGCCAGATGGCTGTGCCACAAAGCCGCCAAGTCGCAGGGCAACATCCTGGAAATTGGCTGCCATCACGGGGTCACGACGAGGGAACTGGCCATGCACAATCCGGATCGGATCATTTTCGCCGTGGACTTCCTTGGCGCACCTGTCAATCCGGAACAGGCCGTTGAAACGCCCGACCTCGAAATGGTCGCTACTGCTGCCAGGGGAATGACCAACGTCTTCATCTCCTTACAGGATTCCAGGAGCTTCGACTACACCGGGAAGAACATCCGGCTTGTGTTCATCGACGGGGATCATTCCTACCGTGCCGTCAAAGCCGACACTGAACTTGCCATGCTGGCACATCATCGCCAGGGCGGTCGCATGACCATCGTCTGGCACGATTACATCCACGAACCGACACCGGACACGGACATACACTGGATTGGTGTCAGCCGGTATCTCCGAGAGCTGTCCGCCAACGGCTTCGAGATCAAGCATGTCAGCGGAACGGTGCTGGCCTACCTCGACCTCCCGTGAACATCATCGGAGACCTGGTGATTTTCACGGTGTTGCACTGCAACCAAAGCTGTCCTTATTGCACGAACAGGTACGGTGAACATTCCGGGACGCTGATGCCGCACCTGAATCGCAAGCCGGTGTCCGAGGATGTCTGGGCAGAGTTTCTGTCAAAGCTCCAGACCAGAAGCATCCGGTTCCAGGGGGGTGAGCCCGCCTTGCACCCGGGATTTCACGTCATCGTCAACGCGGTTTCGGATGACATCCCGCGCCACATCGGAACCAACCTGAGCAACAAAAGCATGGAGACGCTGATGCGGGTCAAGCCAGGCAGGAACGTGTACATCCAGGCATCGTTCCATGGCGGGCAGTCCAACATCGAAGACTTCTGCCGCAACGCCAATCGCCTCATCAAGGAGGCCGGCATAACCCATCTCGGAGTTCATACGGTCGGGGACTGGAATCCCATGGAACGCGAACGGTTGTTGTCCGAAACCGGTATCAGCGGCGGGTCCCAGGGATTTAGTTCCAACCCGAACCTGAAGAATGTCGTGGCCTTCAATCATCCATCGTGCCGGCCCGGCGTTGAGCCCAGGACCGTGACATGCCCCATGGCAGCCTGGAGGTGCATCGACCCCGCCGGCGACATCTACGCGTGCCACGCCCTACTTTATGCCGGACACACCGCAGGGATCATTGGGAATGCCTTTCGCGAAGAACTCAACGATGTGGACTTCATGCGGTGCCAGTTCTTCGGTTGGTGCAACCCGTGCGAACTGAGCCGGTTCACTGACCCGGAACAAACCCTGGCTCACTGCCGGTCTCACCAATCACCGATACCATGATCGTCTCCCACCCATTCCCACCAGAAGCCAGGAAGATCAGCGTCGATCCCGGAGCCTGGTGCTCGATCTACGAAGCCCAGTGGCTGATCTGGATGTCGCAGAAGACGACGGGGAGCATTCTCGAAATTGGAACCCACTACGGCGGGACAACCAGAAATCTCGCCAGGGCAAACCCAGACAAGATTATCTACACCGTCGACTGGGTTACGGATACCCCGACGATGCGCGAGGAGCAGCGCGCCACCGACATGCCGACCCTGGAGAATGTTGGGAAACTCGCACAAGGAATCCCGAACGTCATCCAGATTCTCCAGAACTCGTGGGACTTTGACTACGCCGGAAAGGACATCGGGTTCGTGTTCATCGATGGCGACCACAGCTACGAAGGCGTCAGGGCCGACACCGAACTCGCCCTCAAATCATACCGGGACGAACCCAGACCATTGACCATCGTCTGGCACGACTGCGACCTCGGAGATCAGCCGGGATGGGAAGGGATTCCGAGGTACATCAAGGAACTCGCTGAACAGGGGATGACGATTGGAGCTGTGGAGTGGACCTGCCTGGCGCTCCTTCGCCTGTCGTGACGCTCAACCATGAATCGGCGGACCGAACACTTTCCAGCCCAGGAGTAGGAGCAGGAACCACAGCAGCAGGTTGCTTCCGATGAGGCGCTGGTTTGGCCAAGAGACCCAGGAGCTGAAGATGAGCGCCAGCAGCATCAGAATCCAGAAGGCAAGTCCGAGTGTCATGCCGTAACGGTATCACGGCAATTTGGACTGTCCATGGGGAGTCCACCCCATCGGTCGTTGACGCTTTCTGAATTCAGGGTAACAGTGGGGCGTGCCAACTCTGACCGTTCAGCCGGCATCCGGTGGCAAGCTCATCACCCGCGCAGCCGCTGCTGACGCCGGCTCCCCGCACTACACCGCGAAGTCCAACTGGCGCAGGGACCTGACCGATTCCATCATCCGCGAGGGTCACGATTACTTCTTCCCGCTCGGTCACAAAGACGACTACCTGCTTCACCCGTTCCCGGGAACCACCCAACCCCTGACCCTGGTCCACATGCTCCGGCGTCCCAACGGCGAGTCGGCGCTGGTCGTCGGGACCAAGACAACGCTTTGGAGGTTCAGGTTCGACCTCGCCGGATACTACTACGATGAGCAGTTTCCTGTTTATGCTGAAGGTGTTGCGGATGGTGAACTGATCGACGGAGGTCCTGCACGTGAAGTCCAGCCCTACTTCGCCGAAGTCGCTCGCTGGCAGATCATCGGTGACGGGTTCGCGTCCAATGGCAACCGCTGGGAAACCTCGGAAATCGACGGGACATTGACGCTGAACAACGGGGTCGACCTGCCTGTAGCGTATCGCGTTGAGTGGGAATACGTTGTACCGCTGTACGAACTCCGGGAACAGGGCGTCGTGTGCGTCGGGACCATCTCGGACACAGACGGAATCCTGATGTGCGCCGACATCACGGAGTTGCAGGAGGGCGACTTCGACAAAATCCTCGGAGTCCAGGATTCAGCTACCCTGAACCCACCGGTCACCGTGAGCCTGTCCGGATACGTGCTGACGGCTTCATCTGCGTTTTTCACCCAGGCCATGGTCGGCCAGTCCATCACCTGGAAGGACGGCAGGGTTCGGCGCATCGTTGCCTATACCTCGGCTACGCAGGCGAAGACCGACGACGATACCCCGCTGACATCCGGGACGGTGTATTACGAAAACCCCTACGCCTATGCCGGTCGCAACCAGCTCGAAGATGCTGGGGTTATCTCGTTCAACCGCAGACAGTACCGAGTGATCTGGTCGGAACTGAACAACCCAATGGGGTGGGCAATTACGTATCCGGTATCGTTCACGGCTGGATCGGACGTTTTCACCTTCACCACGGCCTCGCGCTCCCTGGAGCCCCAGGACGGCGTCGCAGTCTCGGGCGCTGGTGTGAACGGTGGCGTGCTCGTCGGCGCGTCTGTGGTCACTACAGGACCGGGAATCACCATTCTGGACATGGACGCCGCCACCAGCGGAACCGGGTTCATGCAGAAGTCGGACAGCATCGGCTCCATCTCCGGCTACGAGGACCTCCAGGACGATGGCTCGGGAATCCTCAAGATGGCACCGCTCGCTGGCCGCCTCGTCATCTACAAGGATACGAACATCTTCATCGGGAAGTTCACCGGCGACGTGCAGCGACCATTCCTGTTCGAGCGCATCGTCGTTCCGCACGGAAGGTCCCTGTATTACCGGCACACACTGTCCAATCTCCAGGACGTCAACCATGTCTACGCCGGTCGGGACAGGTTCTACAGCTTCAACCTGACACAGCGGCAGCCGCAGCCGATACCCGATGCAGACCTGTGCCAAAACATCTTCTACGACGTGGCCCGAATCAAGGACGTCAACAACAACCGTACTTCCGAGAACATCTACGCCTGCGACAACCACGTCACCCAGGAGCTTTGGATCGTCTGTCCCGGCGCTCCAACGCTGTGCTACGACTACCTCTACAGCACATTCTCGACGACGGACATTTCGCCGGCATCCGGGAAGACCGTGAAATCCGCCAATGAGCCGGTAATCCCGGAGTCCGGTGAGTGGTTCTTGATGGGCTGGTTTAACGGAACGGTCATCATGTACGGGTTGAGCACGGAGCCCGTAGAGGATTGGGACCTGGCGGTGAACCCGACGAGCGAGAACTCCTGGCGCGACGGAAAGCGCATTTACTACCGCCGGTCAGCGAATCCCTACTCCGAGACCAAGAACAGCTACTCTGCGCTGCTGACTTCCGGGATGATGCACTTTGGGACGATGCACAATGAAAAGCACCTGGAGAGGTACACTCTCGGGCTGTCGTCCCAGCCGCAGGTTGAAGGCACCGGACTCCCCAAGCTTACTGCGACGTTCTACTACGCCGTGAACCAGAACGCGGAGGCTGGATTGCTCGGGTCCGTTGAAATCACGGATGCCGAACTTCACGGGATGATTCCGCTGCACTGCACGACCCACTACTTCTGGGATTCACTGAGCCTGACGGTTTTGGACAACCCGGTCCGGCTCCACAATCGCACCTTCGATTTCTCAATCATCGGCAGCAAGAGCCATCACCGGAACCAGACGTAATGCCGATCCAGCACAAGCCATCTGTGGTTCAGCCGCAGAACGCGCTGAACGACCTGCCCGAAATGCCCGGGCTGGCGGAGGCTGTCGACAAGCGGGCTCAAGTCACGGCGCTGGATCAGCAGAAACTCGACGAGTGGTGGCGTCAGGTCAGGGAGATGCTCCGGAGGAACAATGGCGCGCTGCTGGCGGAAGTGGCGGCGCTTGCGGAGAAGGCTGGAATTGATACCGGATCAGTGGAGGAAGCGCCCAACGACGGACAGCAGTACGCCAGGCAAAGCCGCGACTGGTCGGTGGTGGAGCACCCTGGTGAAGGTGGTGTTCCAGAAGCCCCGATCAACAACCTGCTGTACGCTCGAAGAAACGCGAGGTGGCAGGCGTTTGTTCCTGGAGGTACGGGTGGTGGAATTCCTGAAGCCCCGGTCAACGGCAAGGAGTACGTGCGTCGGGATGCGGACTGGTGGCACCTCTACCAGCCTCTCCGAAATTACGACACCGTGTCACTGGCAAACCTTCCAGACCCGAACACGCGTGCCGTGGGGGATTGCTTCCTGCTCGAAACTGGAGGCGACAAGTGGGGTGACACGTTTCACGCTGGCGACATGGTCACCGTCCATTTCTTCGCTGATTTCAACGAGAACAGATACCTTGCGATCAGTTTCACGCAACTTGACGGTGGATCGTTTTAAGCGCAGAAAGGTTCAGCCATGATTACCAGACTGACAGTCAGAAAAGGACCGGCGGCACCCGCCAACGCAGTGCTCGCCAGCGGTGAACCGGGCTGGGTGGATTCGCTCCAACGGTTCTACGTCGGCACGGCGGCGGGGCCGGCCAAGCTCATCAACCAGACCATCCCAACCGTGAGCGGCATCTGGGTGGTCGGTGGCGAGTACACCGTCGAAACCCTGCCTGCCCCGTCCCAGGAAGGCATCACCTACCGGCTCACCAATTCCGGTGCGGCGACGAATGACGGCGGGAAGAAGTACGACGCGGGCGACATCGTGGTGACGATTTCGATCAGCGATGTCCTCCAATACCGCGTGGTGGGCTTCGAGATGCTCGACGGGGGAGAATGGGCATGAAAACCACGATCCTCATCAAACAGGCCGCCGCCGAACCTGGAGCCGGAACGCTCGGGATAGGTGAACTGGCGTGGCAGGAATCCGCCGTGAACCTTTGGTGCGGTCGCGGTTCGGTGGAAGCGCCCGTCCTTCTCAATCCACGCCTGCCGCTGTCCGATTTCGTGGATGCGTGGTATCAGGCGGCGGAGGTGCCACCCACCGGACTTCCGGCTCCAGACACCGTTCGCCAGGGCAACACCTACCGTCTCACGGAGGGAGGGACAGCCCACGGAGTCAACTTCGAGCTGGGAGACATCACGATCAATTACCTGGTCGGTGCCGCCTCCGCCTACAAGATCGTCGGTTTCGAGCGCCTGTCTGGCGGTTCAATGTGAACGTCCCGATTTTCATTCGCACTGGAGCATCGGCACCAGGAACCGGCATCCTTGGCACGGGTGAACTGGGCTGGGATGACGGCGGCAAGGCGCTGTACGCCGGCCAGACTTCAGCGGCTCCCATTCTGGTCGGACCCAAACCTGGAGGTGGAGAACCCGTAGTCAAAACCGAGTTGATCGTGCCCGTCGGCAATCAATGGACCACGGCACTGCCCACCGACTGCGACGTGCTGTTCCTGGATTTTGGTTCCTACACCTCGGTTTGCAGCATGGTAGGCGATGCTTGGGGACCGTTTGTTCCTGGCACCTACTTGGGCCAGAGACTTCAGACGTTGGGAGTCTATAACCAGCAGGCGATTGCCCATTTCCTGACAGGCCCCGGGATTCAGTGCATGGGTGGAGGAACTTACGTCAGCGCGATGCAGGCCGCGGACTGGACCTACAATGGAACCGTCTGGCTCCAAACCAGCAAGGGTCTGGACGAGGTCCTGTCGGAAATCAATTTGTTGGATCAAAGGGTCAAAAAGATAGAAACCATTCTTGGCTTATGACCGTAGACATTCCACTTTCACTGCGCATCCCACTCGGTCGTCCGCTGACGGCATCCGAGGTGGACGAGAACTTCAAAGCTCTCAAAGCCGGAATCGAGGAGGTGGCTGGAGCGATGGGCTACGTCCTTTACATCGGGGCCGAGCCGGCGCTGGAGGATCGCCCAACGGCAATGTGGATTCCAGCGGACCGCACCGGCGTCTTCGTGTGGGATTCCGTCGCTGGCAAATGGGCGCTGGTGGACCCGACGATGTACGCCATCGCCACCAATTCGGGGAATGCCTACGCCGCCAGCCTGCCAGCGAACTACGCCAGCACGCTTTCCGAACTCCTTGGCAGAACCATTACCCTGAAGGTCCCGGCGGGAAATACGGACGCCTCGACGCTGAACATCAACGGATTGGGCGCGGTGTCCATCAAGCGAAACGGAACTCAGGACCTGGTCAGCGGGAACATGCTGACTGGTGGTGTGTACCAGTTCCTATACGACGGCACCGTGTTCCACCTTCTCAACTACGCCCTGGTGCTTCCGGCGGAGAAGGCGGCGGTATGGGCGAGCAGTCTGTTCGATGCGCCGGACCCCGGGACTGCTCCGATCATTATCGTACACCCGCTTGGCTCCATGCCAACCCAGGTCCGCCTGGTTGCCGTGGTCAAGAACGGTCAGGCGACAAACGCTGGATGGAGCGTTGGTCAGGAACTGGAAGCGACGGTGTTCGGGTGCGACATCGACGATAGCATGCCGGATACCCCGCTGTTCACCATTGCTTCAACGGCGGAAACCATTTCTGTGGTTACACACCCTACGAACAAAGGGGTGATGTACACAGACAATGAAGGCAAGGATGTAAAGCCGGTATGGTCCGTCTTCAAGGCCGCCTTCAGCTTCAAGGTCTATGTATCCCTGGAAGGCCAGTCGAGCATCACGATTCCAACTCAGAACTGGGAGGTTGCATCCATCAACGAGCGGCGGACATCCGGAACCAACGGAACAGCGATACCCGTCAATGCCACCAGCACCATTCTCCTGACCTACGCTTACGATCCGGAACCAGGCATCCTGACTGCATTCAATGAAAACACCGGAGTCTTCCAACCCAAGGCGGGGCGTTATGCCTGCACAGTTATCATTCCGCTGGCGATCACGGGAACCGCAGCCCAGAACAACAAGCAACGTCTGATCATTGAACTCTGGAATGTCACTGACGCGACCCAGGTGTATTACATCACCTCGTCGCTCTACGACGATGACCTTTCTGAGCGCATCGTCACCTTCCTGCCTATCCTGGACACGCAGGGTAACAAGGAATTCAGCCTGCGCGTTCGGCATGAAGGAAGTACGGGAACGGCAGTGGCCATGGTCGCCGGACTGGCTGCCGCAATCTCCGGTGTCGAGGAACGGTTCTCAGAAATTCAACTGATCCGGTTGTCGTGATCTCCCCATTGACCATCGCCGACCTCCCGGAGCTGTCCGATCTGCTCGCGACGGAAGCCGGTCCGGACATGCGCTACCCTGATGCGGTTGACCGGGTGTGGGTTGCGACCTTCTGGATGCGCGCCATCGAATCCGGTGCGAGCATGAGTCTGCTGGCGCGCAACGGAGGAAACGAAATCACGGGTTGGATTCTGGCGATGAAGGCACCCGATCTGTATTCAGGAAAGCCAATGGCGCTGCAACAATTTTGGTATGTCCGGAAGAATGGCGGCTCAATGACAGCCATGCGACTGCTTGACGAATTCGTCGAGCTGGCAAAACGCAGTGGATGTGTTCGTATTCTGGTTGGGGATTGGAGCCCTCGCGGTGATAGGGATCTCAGCGCCATTTACGAACGGTACGGTTTTGAACCGATGGAGCGGTATTTCAAAAAGGAACTTCTATGCCAGTAGCAGCAGTAGCAGCAGCAGGAGTCGGAGCGGCAGGCGGTATCGGTGGTGCCTTGATTGAGGCCGAGAGCCAGCGCAAGATCGCCAGCCAGAATCGCGACGCCCAGAAGCAGGCCAACCTGCTCAACCTGGCACAGTATGTGGCGTCTCGTGGGGGCGATCCCACCGAGATGCTGAAGCAGGCCGGGTTGTACACCCCGGAGATGGCCTCCGCCTTGCAGAACATGGGCGTTCTTTTGCCGGGTTACGCCGGTGCCGGAACCGAAAAAGCCCTGTTCCAGGACGCCATGGCCCAGCGCGCCGCGATGCAGACCAAGACGCCAGAACAGCGCATGGCCGAATTCCAAAGCATCATCGCCGCGCAGCAACCCGCCATCGAAGCCGGCACCAAGTTCGTCGGCGACATCTACGGCGGCGGTCTCGAACAGGAACGACTCGCAGCGCTCGCTCCTGTTGAGGCGGCGCGCATGGAGGGTGTGGAGGCGAACCGCGCAGCCATTGACCTGGCTCTCCGTAACACCCTGAACCAGATGGCCGCCGAGGAGGCCCGGAAGGGATACGTCGGAGCTGGCGGATACGGGACCAACCGGATGCTCGCGTCAACCATCGGGGCGCGTCAGGCCGCAGCGCAAGCTGAAGCCACAGCACGTCTCCAGAATGAACTCGCCAGGCAGGGTATCAAGGAGTCGGGCGTGGATATGCGGCTGAAATCCCTGGACATCCCCGCCATGCGTGCCCAGCAGCTCGCCGGACTGTCCATACTTCCCGAATCGTCGCTGGCAAAGCTCTCCGATATTCAGATGGCACCACTGTCACCGTTCAAGTTGAACCCGGGTTCACCGCCATCAGCGGCTCCGCTCATTACACCGGCGACTCCGAGCACCTTGGGTCTGGCCGTATCGGGAACCGGCCAGGCGCTTGGCAATGCCGCGCAGATGTATCAGTGGAACCAGATGGCGAAGCAGCAGAACTGGCAGGCAGGGAACCAGGCTCGCGGCAATGCGCAGAGCTGGAACCCGGATACACAACAGCAGATGTCAACTTGGTACGAAGGCGAAAACGCACCTTCCAGCTTCGGAGCATGACCTATGGCAATCGACGTTCTCGAAATGATGCGGGCCGGAATGGCACCCGGCATGAGGGCAATGGTGGAGCCGGCGAAGACCCGTTACGATGTCGCCCGCGAAGATGCCGTGTCTGCGCGCCGACGGGCTGAAGCGCTAACGGATGTTGAGGATACCCGTCGGTATCAGTCTGCCCTGGACGAACGCCGGCGTCGCGAAAGGAAGGAGGACACCGCCGAGGAGCGCCTACGCCAGGCGCGGGTGACGCTCGCGGGATTCCTCCCTCCCGGAACCGCCATCGACCCGAATCTCACCGAGGCGGAACTTCAGTCCAGGATCAACGAGGCTCAATACGCGCAGACGACGCGCCGGGAAACCGAGGCATCCAAGCGCAAGTTGGACGAGTTCATTGCGGAGGCCAACGCCAAGACCGACAACGAGCTGGACCGTGACGCGGACCTGTACGGGGTATCGAAGGATCTTCCGCGCCGGGACAAGGCCGTCGAGATTGCGAAGGCGAAGCAGGCGAGGGCCATGGACCTTCAGTTCGGGGAGTTGGACCAGCGGGTGATTCGCGCCAAGGCAAGCCCTTACTACGCCTCCGCCAGGTCCGAACTGGAAAGTCTCGCCAGGCAGCGTGACGCACTGATGCACCAGGCTTCTCCGGCTGGAGCTGTCGGAAAGTCGATGAGCCAGGATGAAGCCAATGCCCTGTGGGCGTCGCTGGCAACCCTGCCGCAGACGAAGTTGATCCTCGCCAAGTACGATCCCAAGGGTGTCGATGAGCGGTTGGAGGCGCTGGCCAAAGGCGATCTCGCAACAGCGTTCGGCGGCGACATGGACCAGATGGCCCAGTCGGACATCATGGATCAGATGCTGACTCAGTTCAACGCACTGACCAGCAACGCTGAGAAACTGGGATACTCGCTCAATGCCCAGGACATGCAGAACTACCGCAACTCAATAGACAATGTTCCGGCGCTGGTGAGACAGCTCGATGCCCGGCGCGACGCCATCTTCCAGGACCCGCTGTTCGGACAGGTTCTCCGATACGAATACGGCGACATCATTAAGGGAGTCAGAACTCCCCAGGCTCCAGTGGGAATGCCGGGTGTTGGAGATGCAACCGGAATCCCGGCAACCACAGCTCCAGGGGGGCTTCCGGCGGAACTTCCCGAGCCCGGTAAATACTCGCAGATTACGACGCCAGAGAATGTCGATCCATATCAGATGGAGGGACTGTTCTCTGGACTTGGCGCTGGTGCCGTCAGTCTTGGGCGCGACTTCATGAGCGGAGCGGCAAAGACTCCAGCGCTGGCTTCGGGTGGACAAAATCTTGGGTCGGGAGCATACAGCTCCGTGATAGAGTCCGTCGGAAAACCAGTGAACAATCTGCTGGCCGCCGGATTCGGAGGCAGATTGAGGGACATCGACGCTGCTCAGATGGTAACGGCTCCAGTTCAGGCGGCGTTTGGAGGAATCGAAACTGCCACCGGCCTCATTGGTGCTCCATGGCAGGGTGCCAAGAAGGCAGTGTTCGATTACCTGCCACGCCGGGGATACGACTGGAGAAGTCCGGTCGAGGAGGAAGCGTATCAGAATCTGCTTTTCGCCGAGAACCAGAAGCTCCTGGCCCAGAACCCGATGCTTAGATATTCAGCCGCCATGCCCCCAATCGTGAGGTGACATGCCCAACCAACTCGTCAATTTCTTCCGGACCAAGTTTCCGGATCAGGCGAATCTTCCCGAGGATGAGATCACGCTGAAGTACGCCGACGCCGCGCCGATATACGCGCAGCAAGGGCAGAATCTGGAGGAGTTGTATCCGGATTGGGCAGCGGATGTGAAGCGCATCCGTGACGAGAAGACCTGGTCGACAATCAGCACCGGTGAGAAGTTGAAGCACGCCGCCGGAGCGCTGGGTTCGAGCGTTGTCCGCACGGCTGGTGAGATCGGCGTCGAGTTCCCGGCAACCGCACTATCCGCACTGACCGGGGAATACTTCCGTCCGGACATCCCGGCACGAAAAGCTGTCGAGGCGGCGGCGGAATACGTCAGACCTGAAATCGACAAGGAGAAGGAGGCGGTGCTCAGGCAGTCATTCATGCTTGAGGACGTTCCATCCGGGCTTGGCAGCATGGGCGTTTACGGTGCCGGTGGTGCCGGGTTGGGCGCAATCGGCAAGGCGGCTGGAGTTGCCAAGACGGCAGCCGGAGCGGCGAGGCTTGGAACTGCCGTGTCCGGATTCGCTTCCGGGTTCTCTCAGGGATTCAACGATGCCACTTCGCGTGGTGCGGATTTCGAGACGGCGTTCAAGTCAGGTGTGCTCAACGCCGGTGTTGGACTTTCGGAAGCTGTTCCCATTGCCAGGTTCGTCGAGCGGCTTTCTGGTATAGCGCCATCGGCCAAACAAACTTTGGTCAGGGCGCTACTCGAAACCAGCAAGGAAACCTTCGAGGAGGGCTTCCAGGAATTTGGTCAATCGGCAGCAGCGGATACCATCGCCGCCGAGATTCTGAAGTATGACCCGGACCGGAAGATGTTCGATACCCTGGCGCGTGAATCCGGGGCTGGAGCCGTCACCGGCGCGCTGGTATCCGCGTTGACCCAGGCCATCAGTCGCGGCAGGAGAAGGCGTGCTCCCGGTGCGGTCGAGAAGGACGCAACGATCCCGCTGGAAGATGCCAAGGAAATCATCGGGAAGGAGAAGGCACCTCCTGGACCACCGCCGCCTACAGGAATCCGGGGTGAGACGCCTCCGCCTCCCCCAGCAACCGAAGCCGAAGTCGCAGCCCAGGAAGAAGCTGAGGCGCTGAAGACCGAGGTTGCCGCCCAGCAATACAACATCGACGAGAAGGGTCTCAACGACCTCGTGGCTCGCAGGGTATCAGGCGGTGAGGACTCCGTCGCCGTCGAGGTGTCCAAGCTCGAACCGGACGCCCGCCGGCTTTACGAGGGCAAGCTCGTCGAGGCATTGAAGGTGGTATCCGAGAAGCCGGAGCCGAAGCCTGAGCCTGGAACTCCAGTCACCGCCACCACAGTCACCATTCCAGCAGTTGAAGCCACCAAGGTGGAGACGCCGGCAGTGGAGGCGACCAAAGTCACAACCGAACCAGAACCCGCAGTACCAACAACCACAGGAGCACCAAATGCCATTCCAGTCGAAGGCGCAGCAACGATACCTGTTCAGCCAGGAGCCGGCCCTGGCCAAGCGGTGGGCCAAGAAGTACGGGGTGCCGAAGAACCTGCCGCAGTGGGTCAAGAAGCACCAGCGCAAGAAGAAGGCAAGGTAACACCGGCTCCAGATACGGCTGCCGCAGGGGCTGCCACAGCGGCGACCGCCCCGCCGGCTACAGAGGCACCAGCTCCAGAAGCTCCCGCTCCGGAACCGGCACCTGAAGTCGCCAAGCAGGACGCGAATCAAAAGCGCATCGGCGAGAAGATCGCCGAACTGCACACGACGAACACCGGAGAGGACAGCCGCGAGTTCGTGGCAGGACAGGCCGCTGGAATGACGGACCTGTCGCGGCGATACGCCGGGATGGAGGCGGTCTTGCGTTCAGCCATCCAGCGCGTTGACACCGCCATGCAGACGATGCCGGACAAGCCGGTTGATCTGCTCACGGCGGATGAGGTCATCGCCCTCGGAGAACTGGACGACACCAAGACCGGGGCCACTCAAGCCGCTGGTGTAAAGGAGCTGCTCGCACACAAGAAGGCCAAGACGCTGAACCGTGGACTGCTCATCTCGTGGGCGAACCGGGTTCGAGGCGAAAGCATCAGCGCTGACAACCGGCTCAGGCGTCTGAGTGAGAAGTCCGGCACGATTGATCCAAGAGGCAAGGAGCCGCTGACTCCGGACCAGTTGGTCAACCCTTACGCGATCAACTACAACCCGCAGAAGAAGGGTGATACCCCGCCACCGGCTGGATACTTCGAGCTGAATGGCTCAGGTGGTGAAGCGGCAACCAACGCACTGCTGGAATACGAGCGGGCCGCAACCGACGAAGCCCGTGAGGCGGCGGCCAGAAAGCTCGGAGACGAACTTCTGGTCGGGTCACGCGTTGGAGCCAATCGCAAGCTTACCAAGCGCCTCGTGGCCTGGCAATCTCCCGACGGCAGCGTATCCGTTCTGGCAGGGAAGGACCAATCCCAGCCAAGATCAGAAGGAAAGAAGGCAACCGCAAACCAGGCGTGGCGCTTCACCATTGGATCGACGGACCGCACGAAGAAGGGCGACATCGAGGGTGGGAATGTCGGCATCGACACGCTCCTGAAAGCAGGGTATCGCCCGATTGCGTCCATGGCGATGATGACTCCCCGGGTCACCGTGGCCGTTCGTTTCGCGGATCGGGCCGCCTACAACGAGGCCATCGGAACCGAGGCTCGAACCCAGCAGTCCGAAGCCAACGAGACCCAGGCCAGATTCGTGGCCGACTTCGCTGCAAACAAGGCAGCAGCCACGTCGGCACCAGCAGAAGCGGCGGCTATTGGCGGAGAATCTCCGGCGTTGCAGGCATGGGCTGAGGCCAATGTGATGGGGAAACCCACGGGTGCGGCCGGCATGGAGTCGGTCGAGTCCGAAGCTCCGACACCCAGCGAAGTCGCCGCTGCGAAAGAGGAGCGGAAGAAGTCCAAAGCCGAGCGCTCCGAGGAGGAGATGAAGGCGCTGGTGCAGCGCGCCGGTGAATGGATTGGAAATCACATGGACGTGGCGAGTCAACTGATTCGCTACTTCGATGCCAATCCGAAAGCCACGTTTGCTGATGCCGTCAACGCGTTCTTCGGAAAGCTCGTCACGGAAAAGCTGGCGCAGTCCGGAACCAGCAAGCGGGACCAGGACGCTCTCGCGGCGCATATCGAGGAACTGTATCGCAAGATTTACGACAACGAAAAGGCATTCAACAACTTCCGAGCGGAGGTACGGAGGGTCATCAACGATGAAATCAGACTCGAAGCACCAACTGGCAAAGTGGTCGAGGGAAAGCCCGGCGGCCTTTGGCAAAATGCTCCTGGTGGCGGCAGGGGTGGCGGAGTTCCTGGACAAGGCGCGCAAGCGGGGACAGAAGAAGCCGCGCCAGGTCAGGCCGGCGCAGGTGGCGAAGGGGCTGGCGTAGAGTCGCCAAAAGCTTTCGCCGAAGCCAGTCGCAAAGCCACCGAGTTCGTCCGTGGTCAGGCACGGGAGAACATGCTCACCCGGGAGGAAGCTGATGCAGCCATTGAGAAGATCGACAATGCTGAGAGCATCGAGCAACTCAACGAGATTGTCGGGTCCATTCGGATTGATGAGTCCAGAGCAGCGCTTATCGCTTCGATCAACAGCACCGTCGAGCTGGTTGAATCTCACGTTGAATCCGAGACCTTCACCCGGGAACAGGCCGACTCCATCATCACCCAGGTCAGGGCAGCAAAAACCCTGGACCACGTGGAATTGCTGACGAACGCTATTTCCATCAGAGCTGAGAAGATCAAGGAGGAGAACCAGTCCCACGACGACGAGGAGCCGGATCAGGATGAGGACGACAGCCGTCCAGACTACAGCCGGTCGTTGGTCGATACCCCGCAGAACATCCGGAGAAACATCTCCCGGGCGGCGGCGCGTGACAGCAAGCAGGCCACGGCGGCGCGTGGGGTTCGCGGCGTCATGAGCCTGAAGGCGGCGCAGAAACTCCTGGAGACGCCCACAGTGGCGCTGAAGTGGGCCGCCTCATTCTTCCGCAGCAGCGACCGTGGCGGTGGTGAAGCCCAGGCCCGGGTGGCGGATTTGCTGGCCAGCATGGTCGAGCTGACCGGCGTCACCATCCGGGTGGTGGACGATCCGACGCTCGCTCGCACAGTCGTGGTGAACCCCGAGACTGGAGAGACCCGCGACGAGGCAGTCCATGGCCGTTACAACTCATCGGAAAACGAGGTCCTCATCAATCTGGCCCACCAGCAGGACGGTTACAGCATGGCCCAGACGGTGACGCACGAGTTCGTCCACGGATTGCTGAGCCGGCTGATCCGAAGATTCCACACGGATCGCAACTCGCTGACTCCGGCTCAAATCAGGGTCATCGAACAGCTCGAACTGATTTCGTTGCAGGCGGAGCAGTCCGGAATCAGGTGGCAGGACATGAATTCCTCGGCGGCGAAGCGCCTGAACGAGTTCGTGGCCGCCGCCATGACCGACTCCGGGTTCCAGGTCAAACTGAACCAGACGATGGGTAGGTTCAGGGTGTCGGCCATCCCGCAGCTCAAGGTGACGAAGCCCGAGCGCCTCAGCCTCTGGCAGTCCTTCAAGCGCGCCGTGGCTTCGCTCATCGCCAGCGAGCAGATGAAGCTCATCGGCATCACCAAGCTGCTGGCCTCCGCTGGAATCACCCGCGAATCGCTGAGGAACGAGGAGCAGCGCGAAGCTGTGGTTCAGCGGAACCTTCTGGAGCCAGCGCTCGAAGCCCTGGAGTTCCTGATCATCGGCTACAACGGGCAGACGGCCTATCTGGACGCCGACTTCTCGATGCAGATGAAGATGCCTCAGAAGCGCGGCAATGCAGCCAACAAAGCCAACGAGGATGAGGACATCTCGTACATGGTCGTCGAGGGTCAGTTCAAGAACAAGCACGACATCTCCGTCGAGACATCCACGACTGGTATCGCTGTCGCCGAAGCCCGCCGGACCATGGCCACGGTAAACGATGTGGACGACGCCATCCAATCGTGGATGCGGGCCTGGAATACGCTCGGCAAGGGTGTGGCCACGGCCAGCGATTTCATGAAGGGCATCGTCAGCGAGATCGTTGGCACCTCGCTTCGCAGCACGGAACAAGCCCGGCTGGCGATTCACGATGCAGTCGGCACAGCCCTGGCACCGCAGGTCAGCAATGCAACGTCCATCGCTGATCTGCCAGACGGTGAGCGGCAGAAGGCGATGCGCGACAGCTACATCATCAAGAAGAAATTCGAGAGCCGGCTGCGGAAGCACAACCGCGTGGCTGAATCGTTCCTGCGTGATACCGAGAATGCCGCCAAGCTCACGGAACTTCAGAAAGACGAGGCTGAATCCCTCAGAGCCTACGACGACCTGCGCACAACGAAGCGGTTTCTTCTTCGCGACATGCGCCGGGCGCTCGAAGGCAAGGAGGATACCGGAGCCATCGCCATCGGCACAGCATTGAAGCTCGGCAATCCCAATGCGGATACCCGGGATGCCCTGCGTGCGATGCAGGGTAACATCGACCAGTCCGTGAACTCCATCGTGGCCCTGGCGAACACCGGAGTCGATTTCTCGCAGGTTGGAAAATCCGGTGGACCAACCATTGTCGATGTTCAGAACGCGGTCACCACTTCGACGGACCCGGATCTGAACATGCTCGCCACGGACCCGGCCAAGCTGGCGGTTGCCATCATGTTCGCGAGGAACAGGCCGCTGCTCATGGACTTGCTTTCCACGCTGAAAGCCGGCCAGGAACGCGGTCTCCTGAACGACATCATCAAGCTTGCGGTGGAAGATCGACCGGACGCGTTTGACCGTGCTGTAGCGTCGCTCTCAAAGCTCACGCGGCTCGGGGCTCAGGGCCAGCGCGTGCTCCAGAATCTGCGCAAGTCCAGGGCCAGGACGAAGGAATTCGCTGACCTGACGAAGCGTTACACTGAAGTCCGGGAGTTCTACGATACCATCATCCCGGTCATCTACCGCGACCTGAACCGCCTGGAGAATGAACTCGGAATGGAATACGGTATTGGCGGTGCCCAGTGGTCAGCATATCACGGTGTCGGTTACTTCGTTCCTCCCGACAAGAACGCCAAGGAATGGGATTTCGGCAGTCCAACCAAGGCCAATCCGGATTACAAGAAGCTGAAGCTCGGCGACGAGTATGACGGCAAGGCTGTTCAGGAGGACATCTTCAAAATCAAGGCATGGTTGGATGCCAATCCTGACAAGGCCGGCTCCGCGATGTACCGGCGTCTCCAGCGCCAGGCCGACCGTCTGACGCGGGTCCATGCCGATCAGGCTGACTATCACATTCGCCGTGGTCCGCTGGGCTGGATCATCGGACTGCTCGGGGACATCGCGACCAAGCTGGATTGGACCGGAATGGCCCACTGCCGGAACATCGCGGTCATGTGCCGTGACTACAACGCGAAGCACGACCGCTTGATCCGCGACAAGTACCAGCGGGAGTTTCTGGAATACGACAAGTTGAAGCGGGAAGTCAGGCAGGCCATCGGCATCACGAACCTGGAGGATTTCAACGTCCGCTTCTACGACCGGGCTCTCAACTACCTGGAGATGCGCCAGGATTTGATCGATCCCAAGTTGACTCCACAACAGCAGAACAGGGTATCAGCCAAGGCGGCCATCGAATGGCTGGCTGACGGGCGTGAACCCATTGCCAAGAAACCCGAGGTGCGCGACGGATTGCAGGCATTCTTCGAGAAGGCATTCGAGTGCAGCGACATCACAGTGCGGAAGAAGATGCCCGCCGTCGGACTCAGGATCGCCGAGTCCATTGGCAAGAACCGCTACGTCTTTCGCGATCCCGTGGGTGCCACACCGCACGCCATGAGTCGTGGACTCAGCGGTCTGGCGTTTCGGGTGGTCACCGACGACATGGTAAAGGCCGGCTGGAAGAAGCCCATTGCGCCGGACATGCCCGGATTCGAGAATCAGTCATCGCTTCGTGGCGAGCTGGTCGAATCCCTGTATTCCAAGGACCGGGCGCGACTCCAGGCCATTGTCAAGGAGCGGTTCCCGGACACCGTGGTTCGGGACTTCGCCGGGGAGCTTTGCTACAAGGAGGGAACCTCGAACTTCTTTGGAGTCAAGGAGGAGAGCGGTCGTCTGGACAAGGCCGAACGAGCCAATGTCATCGCTGCTTTCGACGAGGCAGTCGCAAATCATAATGGCGACATGCTCTGGTTCACAGAAAGACTCTATACGCTTGAAGAAGGAAATAATCCCGACGCCGTGGCCAAGGCTGAATTCGTCGCGCAGACGATGGGCACATTCCAGAAATACTACGGCATCATCTACGCGACGACGGAGCTGGTGAAGTCCAGCCAGCTCGATGAAAGTGACACCATGGGGCGCTCGTTCATGGATGCCCGCGAAGGGGAGGATTTCCCCGCCGCCTGGTTGAGCTACCTTCACTATGGCGAGAAGGAGAACGTGCGCTATGGCCGCATGATGGCCCAGCAATCGGCCTTTGGGCGAGACTCCGAATCCTTGGTCAACTCGTTCAATGCCGCCAAGGCGCAGCTCAGGAACATGATCGACAAGTCCGACAGGGCAAAGATGGATTCGACCAGTGAAGCCGAGCGTATCCGTCTTCTGGGTGGCAAGGAACAGGCCAAGATCATCGATGCTGCTCGCGACAATCTGGTGCGGGTGGAGACCCTGGAAAGGGACTTGAAGAATCTCCTGAAGACCCAGAACGGCGTACCGCAGGACCTTCGCGCCGGGATGAAGTTGCTCGGCCTGATCGCGGGCTACACCGTGCAGGGTGCTTCAACCGCATTCACGGATACGATCTCGATGGTGGACTCGCCCTTGCGCAAGTTTGGATTCTCGAAGCTTTCGCGGGACATGGTCTTCGGGAACTACAAGGGATTCGTCAACGAAGTCTGGGCGACGCTGATGCAGGCTTTCGGCATGAGCATCCACGTCAACAAGGAGTACGCCGACCAGACACGCCTGCTGAATGAATCGGGGTTGCTGGACCCGGACGCCATGGTGAACGAAACATGGATCAAGTCCTACGCCGTGCGCTTCAAGGAATTCCTGGGTGACGAACAAACCTTCGCAGGATTGTGGCAGGAGTACCAGCGCACGCAGAAGGCGGCTGGAACTGGAAGCGCGGTTTCGGGGATGTCCAAGGGAGCCCTGCGCAAGCTCACCGCCACGGCGGCTGCCGGGATGCGCGCCGGGCTGGATGTCGGCATTGGCAGGGCCAAGTCGATGGAAGTGGCCGCCGCCACCTTCAAGCCATGGGCAATCTTCACGCAGATCAATTTGTGGATGCACCGTGCCGTTGCCCGCTCCTGGCACAACACCATTTGCGAGGCGGCGCGCATGGCCGGCGTCTTCATGAAGGCGAACCCGGCCGCTGCCACCGATCCGTCATTCAAGCTCACGGCCAAGGACATGGAGATGGTCAGCTCCAGGCTGGGAGGGTTCTCGACGAACGATCAGTTCAATGCGCTCAACGAGTTGCTCCAGAAGAACGGCATCCAGTTGGAGGAGTGCGGTCGCCGGCTGGCGCTCGGACTTGAGCCGTTCACGAAGGAACAGGAGATGTCGATCATGTCGCTGGCCCAGAGCGAAATCCTGAACAACACCGGCATTCTGACCAGGCCAGCGTGGTCGCTGAACAGTCCGATTGGGAGGATGAGTTCCCCGCTCGTCGGCTGGTCGATCTACCGCATGGCGGATGTCGCGAAATCCTTGCGCGATCCAAAGGGGCGGGCCACGGCTGATGCGTTCCGCCAATCTCTCCTTGTGTGGAGTCTGGGCGTCCTTCCCGCAGCGCTGACCTATGCCCTACTGCGTGACTGGTACGAGGAGGAGATCGTCGGGAAGAAGCCCAATGTGCTGGCACTCAAGGCCGACGCGAGCCTGCCGTGGGCGCTGCTCGACAACCTGAACCGGGTCGGAACGCTGGGCATCGCAGGAGATGCCACTTCCAGCATCTTCCAGGTTTCCACCCAGCGGGAATTCTCGGTGGACAGCCGCGTGTTCGCGCTCAACTCCATGATGAATCTAGCCAGGACACTCGGAGCCGCCGTTCAACAGGGCGGAACGACGACCTGGGCCTCAACGTGGCGGCAGGTGGCAACATCTCTCGGAGGTTCGGGGTATCTCCAGAACTTCGATGCGGTGAACAACCTGCTGGAGATGTCCCCCACGGAGCGACGCATCATCCGGCGCATCAACGTCAACAACCAGCTTCGCGCTGCGGGACGGGCGCTGGAACTCGACGTGGCAGTTCCCCGGGGAATCAAGGCCATCCCCAATCCGATGAAGCCATGGATCAGGCAGATGGAACTGGCAGCCTACGGCGATGACATGGCTGGTTTCCGTGATGCCTATGCCAAGGCCCGTGAAGCAGCCACGAACATGGCCAAGAAGAAGAAGGACTATCAGGCCGATCCCGTTGCCGACGTGGCTGAGGCGTTGCAGCGAATCCACCCGCTCAGGAACGTCTTCGGAAAGTCTCCGAGCACAGCCGAGTATCAGCGGTTGCTCCGTGAACTCGGGAACGATGCCCCTGAAGTGGCAAAGGCCATCCGCAACTTCAACTCGTACGCTGCCCAGATTCCGTCCAAGCGTGGCGGAGAAGGCATCAAGCCGTTCTACGGGACCGAGCGGAAGAAGCCGTCTGGCATTACGACAAGCTTCGGTGGTTCGGGGTTCGGGTCCATGGGATTCAGGGGAATCACTGCATCACCCTGAACTCAGGGTAACACCAAGGGGAGAGCATGACTGTCGCTCAAAGGAAGCGATTCCACATCGCACTGGAACAAACCGGAGGTTCCACCTACGACGCCGCCAAGCTTCTGGGAATTTCGGAGGGCACGCTTCGTCGCGAGATCGAGGAGAATCCGGAGCTTCAAAGTTACGGGGAGTGCAGCCAGCCATCACAGGAGGAGACCGTCAAGGGTCCTCCATTGCCAGCGCCGCTCTTTGGCGAGGCCATGAACCGGGCGCAGATGATGCGCGAAGACGAACGCAGTGTGGCGCTGGCGGTGGTCGGAGCCGGAGTCACCTCGCGACAGCTCGGCGAGGTCATGGGATTCTACCGGCTCGGCATCGATCACTTCAACTCGATCCGGCATTGCGCCTACGGAGGACTGGCGGCGTCCTACTTCCGGCTCATGGAGTACCAGAAGGTTCTCATCGGCGAGATCAAGGAAGCAAAGGATGCTGGTAACGCAGAGCTTGAAGCCGTGCGCCGCGAGGACTTCAGCCGCATTGCCAACTGCATCAACCAGACCTTCGACCGGATGCTCCAGGCGTGGAAGATTCAGGTGAGCGTCGAGGCAGCCAAGGCAGCGTCATCGAAGCAGGGCGAGGCCAGGCGCAAACCCGGGTTCGCCCCGCTGTCGATGAATGTCGCCGGCAATGTCACCGTGCATCAGCCTGCTGCCGGCGTTTCTTCATTGCCGCAGCCGCCCCCAGCAGAGCTGCTCTCAGCTCCGGTGTAAGACGGGGCCACAACTCCATCACTTTTTTTCTGTTCAGTGTTCCCATCATGGCTGCCCGCAGAATCCACTGGAACGCCTCCCGTGTTTCCTGTTCCTGTGTCATGGGATTGTGGTGATACCCCGTTGGCGAATCCACGCGACCGGTCGAATCGGCTTCTGGGTTTGAGAAATCGGAAGCTCATGGATTCTCTTTGTTGAAGCTTTTGGCCTCGTAGGATTTCGCGCACATGTCACGCGCCATTTTCGGGAGATGCCCGAAATCATCGACCGACTGCGCATCCGTGATGGACCAGACCACGTAGCTGAGCTTGAGGTCACGCAGCGGACACACCGAGGATGCCGAGCTGCTCGGCTTGATTTCCAGGACCCGGTTGCGCATGCCCTTGATTGGTGAGCCTTCGATGGTGAGCACGGCGCTTCTGCCAGCCAGGGAAGCCAGATCGAATTGAGCGCACTCCTCGATCCGACGTCCGGTCCAGCAGCCGAGGAACGTGCTCAACGGAGTCCGGTCACGCAGCTCGGCGACGAACCGGCGATACACCGTCCGCATGGTTCCATCAGCCAGAGAGCCGTGGCACCGTATCACGGGCGCGTCCGGTAGTGTCCACTCGAACACGACCATCCTTACTTTCCTATCATTCGCGACCTTGCTGTCGTGGGTTCCGCAATCGAATATCCCGGTGCAGATACCGTAGTAATCGCCATTTTGAAGGATGTCGTCATTGCGCACCTCGAAGGGAATGATGAGCGTCTTGCGGGGCTCGCGCAAACTGTTGAGTGACTTGGGGATCATTTCTTCAATTACTGTATTCATGTGCTTGTTCTTTTGTTTACCGCATATCGACCTTGGCGGCGTCCGGGTTGCGGACGTACACCTTGGTCACATCTGTGCCAGCATGCCCCAGCGCCTTCGCGATGTCAGCCAGGGAAGCGCCCGCATTGGCCATCGTCGTGGCGTATGTGGCGCGCAGGGAGTGGAACGAGTATCCTTCCAGCCCGATGGATTTCAGGAACCTTCCGAACGCCACGGATATTCCAGCGCGACGGTTCACATCATTGATGATGCTGTGCTCATTCGGGAACAGGTATCTTTCTCCGGATGATTTGAGTGCGAGCAGGGTATCAATCACGCGCTTGGTCAGCGGTATCTCAACTCTCGATCCTCCCTTGGATGTCCAGACAACTGCCACGCATTTTGCGGTATCGAACGATGCCCACTCCAGGTTGCAGATGTCGCCCAGCCGCAGCGCCAGGTCCCGGCCAAGGATGATGGCTGCCCGGAAGAACCCGGGTGTCAGATACGCGGGCTCGGCACCGCCGGACTTGCCCAGCATGTACTCAATCTCGGCATCGGTGAACGTGTTCTTGTGCCTGGGTTCAAGTTGGGCATGGCTGAGCAGCCGGTGATTGACGCACACCAGCCGCGAAGGATCGGACAGGATGATCCGCTTGGTCAGGCACCAGGAGAACAGCTTGCGGATGGCGGCAAGTCGCAGGGCGCGGGTGCCGCGTTTGATGGTCACCTTGGTGTCGTTGACGTAACCGTTGATGTCCGCTTCCGTGATGGAGCCGATGGGCTGGTCTTTAAGTCCAGAATCCTTGAGCCACTTTCTCAGGATCATCACGGTGTTCGTGTGCGTTCTCATCGACAACGCCACCGTAGTCAGCCACTTGTCCAGATCCTCCACCGCCTGGCTGCACGTCGTGTTCCGGTCGGTGACAATCAGCGAGACCACCTCGTTGGTCAGCTTGAGCTTCTGCCCCATTTCCTCCAGCGTTTCGACACGGGCCTGCTTGAGCATTTCCTCCGCTTCCCGCTGGTCGGTGGTGTTTAGGTTTATCGTGTGGACTTGCCCACTTTCCGACGTAACGGACACCCAGTAGTTTGAGTCGTTTTCTTTCTTGAATAGCTTCACGTCTTTTCTCCTCTATTTCCCAGAATCTTCTTGTTGACTGTGAACCATGGACCGGGATTCCATGCCTCTCCAGTTCTTCATAGAATGCAGCGCGGTTAATCTCTATCCTGCGCATGTCATCCTTGTCTTTGATCCGGATCAGCTTGCGCACAATGGCAGCTCTCTGTCGCTCGCTCACGCTCCGGTATTCACTTCTTTTGCGAATCGCCTCGGAGAGTGGTGTTGGTGCTGGATTTTCCATTGTTGATCAGGTATTCGACATACCGCTCGATGAGCGGAAGGTAGTACGGTTTCCACTGCGGAGACCGGCGCAGGTACGAAAACCGTTTCAGCGGAGTTCGCGGCTGCGTCTTCAAGTACATGTAGATTCTCCGGCAGTGATTGCGGTCAGCCAGGTCGGTGTTGCATGCCCGCATGAAGGCATGTGCGGTGGGAACATCGATGCCCGTCCAGTCCGTCTGATGACTGATGGCTTCGATGGTGACGGGTGGAAGCCCGCTGCGTGCGGACAGCTCGCTGGTCGTAAAGGGCTTTCCCTTCGGCGGGCGGGCGAGCAGGCGCAGCAGGATGGGCGGGTAGTTGAATACCCGGGACCAGAAAACCTGCGCGTTGCTTCCACGTCTTGACACGAAGAAACCCATACTCCAGGGTATCGCCACGGTCAAGCGGGATGTGACTGTTCAGTCAGATTCGCCCGGTGCTTGGGGTGAATGAACAACGCCGGCCCGCACACCGATCTCCCGGCAATATCGGATGCCACGACGTTGTGGTCTGCGAGCTTCAGGATGGCCCGATTGTTCCAAACGATCTGGGAGTTGTAGAGAACCTTCGCGTCGATTTGATCGATGTCGTCACCAAGCAGGTGGACGACTTCTTTGAGCTTCCATTGCTCTCCGTTCTTCGGCGAGACGTTCTCCAGCCGACCGTCCGGATGGATTAACACGCTCCCGGTGGCGAACTTCAGGTGGTATAGATTGAGCATTTGTTCTCAGTGTTTATCGGGTTAATGACCACTTCGCGTTCCTGCCGGCAGTTGGTGTAGAACAGGACATTCTGTTTCCGGACCAGCGCCGTGACGATCCGACCCTTCGATCCGTTCTTCAGGAATCTGCGGGCGAAGAACTCGGCGACCTTCCGCTCGGTCGTCCAGCTCCACCCACGCCGGTTCCGCCACTGGCAACCCCGGTAGATGTCCAGCGTATCCGGCAGGGCGTCGAAGGTCTTGCGGTCATCTTCGTCCGTCATCATTTCCGTGATGGTCGTCTGTCGTCCACGGAACAGAATGGGCAGAACTGACTTGTATTGCCACAGGTTTTCCACGGACGTCCAGACCGCATGCAGCAGCTCCCACCATTCGTTGAGCGGGATGTCGCTGATGTGCTTGAGCATGTACTCGATGCGGAACGGCTTCTCGATGAGACAGGCGATGGCTCCGACCCAGTTTTTCTTCTGGATGTAATCCTCCAGCATCGCGCACTTCATCTCGTACCGCTTGTTGATGACGGCGTTCATCTCAGGGGAGTAGAACAGCTCAATCATCAGCGGGTGTGAGATGTGTGGTATCCTGCGATCTCGGACGATGTGCGGCTTCAGGTCAGGGTGAAGTTCCTCCTTCTTGCCGAATCCCATGTCCATCCAGACTTTCAATCCCTCTGGTACTTCTGGCAATGTCGTTGTGCTCATGTCAGTTGAGGTGAAGGTTTGCACAGTAGGGCAGCGAGTACGCCAGCTTCTTTCGCTTCTTCGGCTTCAGCTTGCCGTCGATGGTCTTGGGATTCTTCGGGTCGTGCTGGAGTTTCTGGATGGACGGCTTGAGCTTGGCCATGAGTTGCTTCTTCCTAGCTTCGGCATTTTTCACGAAGTTCGTGTCGCTGGAGTTCTTAGCTTGGTTATAATCCATCTTGGCATGGATGTCGCGCATTATTTCCGTTGGCAGCTCGGATACTAACATCTGCAACATACGCAACGCGGTGACTGCGATATGTGCGGTTGCCAGCCTGGTATCTTCATCGTCCGAGGATAACCTGTCGAGCACTTCATCGTCCGAGGAGAACGCGCCGAAGTACCTTACGTAGCCGGCCATCGATACAAGATAGTGCATTAGGTCCGTCTTGAATGTGAATGACTTGTCCATGGTGGTGTTCGGTTTACGATGCAACCTGTGCCGGCGTGATCTTCTCATGGAACTGCAACTCGAAGTAACGGAACGGTTCATCTCCCATGATGCGGGAGAAGGTGTTGTTCATCCGGTCCTCCGCAGTGCGGACGCTGCGGGCGCTCAGGTGTGCCACCCAGTGCAGCGCCAGCACCAGCGCGATGTTCTTCTCGCTGTAAGGGAAGGCGAAGGGCGACATCTGATTGTCCCCCGCCGTGAATGAGGCGTACTCCAGAACCTCCGGCTTCAGCACCACGCGACGGCTGCCGTACATCTCCGGCAGACGCTGCACGGCGGAGGGTATCATGACCTCCTCGCCAAAGAGAACGCCATGCGCCATGTGTCGGCACGCCTCGCCGAACAGCCGGACCTCATTGTACGCCCGGGCATCCAGCGGGTTGTCGTTGTACTTCGTGTGCCAGGTGGCCCCGGTGTCCCAGATGGTCTTGTAGTATCCGTCGCGCAGGAACTGCTGGTATCTCTCCTCCGTCATGTAGATGACCGGAGCGACCTCGCCGATGGGTTTGACCGATGCCGCCATCATGATGGTGTTCTCCGACAGTCCCTCGCGTATCCGGTCCAGGAATCGCTGAGGGTCCTTCAGCATCTTGCCGGCTCTCACCCGTCGCAGCATGCGTTCACGCGCCGGCTCGCTGGGGTCGTACTGCGGCGGGTGCATCTCCGCGAATCCCAGCGACGGGTTGAAGATGTTCACCGCCGCGTTCCACACCGTGTTCCAGTCCGAGTGCTCCGGGTCGCACGTCTCGTTGAAAAGCCGGCGGGCGTACTCGATCATCATCGGCGTGCGCTCCAGCCGCAGGCGTCGTGGGTCCAGGTCTCCGAGACGGCAGCGGTCCAGCGCGTCGGCGTCTTTCAATACGACGCACACCCTGTTCTTGGGATTCTCGCTTCCAGCACCAGCCAGCGAATGGCGGCGTACGGCGTCCTTCACGGAGTCGAAGTTCTTCACCCCGGCGCGCTCGTAGAGCTTCCGGAACTGTGGGAGCTTCTCGTCAATCGCCCAGCTACCGTGATATTCACATTGACCTTCGTGTCGTCTAGCCAGGTCGTGCAGGTGCGCCGCCGCCCAGCATTCGGGAAAGATGTCGTCGTAGCCCATCACCCGGCACAGCAGGAGGCTGTGGTAGATGACGCGGTTGACGTGACCCTGTCCGTGCAGCAGCGACTCATGGGTAAACATCTCGTCCGTGACTCCCATCTCCTCCAGCGGGATCAGTATCTGTTCTGGTTTCTTGGTTAGCATTGTTCTCTCCTTCTTGGTTTAGTGTATGTACAGCGAACCCTGACTCAGTGCTTGCTTCAAGTGATCCTTGAAGGTGTATTCCAATCCAGTCTCGTCCAGCAACAACTTCCAGGCTACCGCCATGTGCGCAAACTTCCGGCAGAGGTCGGACACCAGTTCGCAGCCGCCGCTGTCGATGAACTTGTTGAGCTTCGCGATTCTCTCCTCGGCTCCGGGTCCGCTGTGATAGTCCAGGTTCCTGAATTCTCCCAGGTCAAACCTGACGTAGGACGCGTCATCCTCCTGCTTGGCGATGCGATGACTTCCAGGCATAACCACCCAGTGGTTGTAATCCTGGCGCACGCTCCAGTTCTTGGAGCAATACTCAGACCCGGATTCCAACGGAGCCTCGGGGTGGTGCAGATTGAGCTTCGCTTCTAGTTCATGCTTCTTGCGCATCACGGTCTTGCCGATGAACTTCGGGATGAATCCCTTGATGATCTCATGTCGTTTGATGCGGACTCTTTCGTCAGCAATCATGGTGTATATCTTATTCTTCATCTCGCCCACATCGGGCGGTACATAGTGTTGACTCATTGCGGTATGTGAAGGACGGGTCGCCACCATGGCAGGGCCGTCATGTGATGCGGTGATCTACTCCAGATCGAACGTCGCGATCTTCACCGCGCAGTTGGGTCCGGCGGTTTGCTCGAAGTAATGAATCAGCCACATTGCGGACTCATTCTTGTTGCGCAGGTTCGGCGAGATCGTGAGCGTCCAGCCGTTGTTGGCTTCGCCATCGAATCCACGGAAGCGGCTGTACATGGCCAGCCGGTTGTCCGACCACGGACGGATGGTAAAGAATCCCTGGTTCTTCTTCTTCTCCGATGATTGGTAGCACTTCTCCGACGCCGCGACGATCCAATCCTCCCGTTCCCGGATGATCTGTTCGATAACCTCGTCGTCCAGGATCAGTGCGGGTTGATCGGGATTCAAGGCTGTCTCGCGTTCGAGTTCGGCTAGCGATCCGACCGATGTGATGAGGTTGGGGTGATTCATACCTTGGCGGTCATGCGGCTGAGGAATTGGCTGACGACCCGGGCTACGGTCACGGTGGACTGGACATTGATGAAGTGTCCCTTTCCGTACATCTCCTCACCGTGCGACCTGGTCGGCTCGCCTTCGACGCCGATTCCGAAGGTGCGGATGTTGAACTTGCGCAGCCCCCACTGGCAGACACTGCGCATGTGAACCCGTGCGTCGTAATTGCCATAGGTTGATGGATGGCTCACCCCATAAGAATCCAGGATATAGCCCCGGGCATTCGGGCACCCGTCGGCGATGACGAACAGGAACTTCTGCTTGGCGTCCGGCTTGTTCTCGTTGAGCAAGCGCATGACGTGTTGCATGGCATAGCCATCGGCGTTGACTCCGTGACACTTGATGCAGGCAATCCTGGTCTTGTCGCGATGAGTCTTGTCCAGATACGGATACAGGTCAACTCCAGCTCCTGATTGGGAATGACCCCAGACACAGGTGTGAATCCCCATCAGCTTCGAGAACGCCTCGACCATGGCAATGACCGTGTACCTGGCCGCCTCGAACGCATGGACGCGGTTGACCTTCAACCCTGGAATCTCCCGGCCATAGCGCACTGTTCCCATGGAGCCGGACTCATCTACCAGAATGCCAATGCTGACATCCGGCATGGCGTTGACTTCCATCCGCTCGAAGACGTGCGGGTGATTGTCCTTGCGGTCGATCAGCTTGTAGAGCGAACCGTCGTCCAGTTCTCCGGACTGAAGCCCATGCACTGGCATGGACGGATTAGTCGCCCGAAACCTGAGCGACTGCATGATGCTTTGCGTGAGCGGTTTGGCTGCTGTGGCGATGCGGGCATAGACTCTCTCCTTGGTCTTGAGACCGTAATCACAGAGGATGTCGTCATCATCCTTGATGCGCACACCTTCAATAATGGCACACCCATCCGGAACATCCGGAAGATCGAAGGCGTCGAGGTTGTCATCCTGCCGGATTTCGTCCGGTGTATTCCGGCAGTTCGTTTCGATGGGATCGCCGAACAGCGTGTTGTCGTTGGACTTGGGAGCGGGTGCCTTCTTCTTCGGCTTGGGCTCGGGCTTGGGCTTGGGCTCAGGCTCAGGCTCAGGCTCAGGCTTCGGATCGGGCTTCGGATCGCCAGAAACGCCATCGCTGTTCTTGCCCTGGCCGCTGTCGTCCGGCTTGTCGTCCGGCTTCGGACCATTCTCAGCAGTGTCACCGTCATCCTTCTCGGGTTCCTTCTCAGGCTCATTCTTCTCCTTCTCCTTCTCCTTCTCGGAGTCGTCCTGGTCCTGGTCCTGGTCCTGGTTTTCACCCTGGCCGCTTCCACCATCGGAACTGTCACCCTGATTGTCGCTGCCCGGAGGAGGGTCCAACTCGGGCGGGTTGTATCCTCCGTCTTCAGGCTTGTCCCCATCGTTACTCTCCGGAGGCGGAGGCGGTGGGAAGTGGCTGGCGAGGTAGTTGAAGACTTCGACAGCCACCTGATACCGTGCGGTCTTGCGGGCCTTCTCCAGTATCTTCACGGCTACCTTGAGGTGAGTTCCCGTATCCGGCGGCACCACCAACGGATGCTTCGGATTGTTAAGCGCCCAGCACAGCGCCGCCACTGCGCCGGCGAGGTTGCCGGAGTTCTGAGCCACGAACATCTGTGCCTCCATCTGGTTGGTGCAGGTGAGCATTTGATGCCGGTGCAAATACGGTGCAGCCCCGGGCCAGTTGGCGAGAAGTTCCTGCCGTGCGATGGCGCTTTCGGTCGCCATCCAGATTTCCTTCACGGCGGAGGCGTTCGGTTCAGACGCCCCGTTGAGGGCATCCTTGCAAGCCTGACGGCTGCGGGTTCGCAACAGGGTAGCGCCCAGAAGGAGCTGCCCACCGAGACCGTCCACGATTTCTGGCTTGGAGCTGTTGTCCTGCTTCCCATCCTTCCCGATGATGAAGTCGGGATTGATGGCGATGGCTGACTTGCCCGGTCCATTGGTTGCCGGGTTCTCCTTGGACGCCCAGCAGACGGAGAGAATCTTCTCCACGTCTTCGCCTTCGAGCGCCGAGTTTCTCACCGAGTTCAACAGGCGGACCAACTCGCAGCCCACCTTGTTCAGCTTGGCTGAGGAATCCGTCCCCCAGTCCCGGTCCCACCCGGCGTAGTGCCCCAGGATTTTGCTGGTGGACGAGACGGAACGACCGGTGTACTGACTGTCATCCCAGGCGTCCAGCTCCTCCAGTTCCTGCTCGTACCACTCCTTGGCTTCCGCAGCCGTCGGCTGTTCGGCGGGGGCGCTGGTGCTCACGCGTCCGCTGATGCCGGCTGCGGCCCGTTCGATGTACTCCTGTTCGTATTTGGTCATGGGGTATCTCCCTTAGTCTGCGAAGGTGTAGCCCTTCAGTTGGAACATGTTGATAACCTGCGCCCGCTCCGAGTCATTTCCACCCTCGGCGGTGAAGTGATTGAACACGGTGGACTGGAACGTATTGGTCCCACCGAGCACGAAGTCCTGCGCCGCCGCAATGAGCTGGCGGGTGGACATGGTTTCGGACAGACCGCCTCCGAAGCCGGTTGCCTTGGCGCGGATGGTGTTGGCGAGACTGACGAGGTTCTCGGCGTCAGGCTTGGACAGCCCGGGAATCTTGTCCAGCAGGACCGTCTGCTCCTTGTCCTCGGGAAGGAAGGAGAGTTCGATGCGGCGCGGGAACCGGTTCTTCAACGCCCGGTCCATCGTGTGGGTGCCGGAGTAGTCCAGCCCCTCGTTCATCGTGGCGAAGAACACGGTGCGCGGTCCGACCTTGAGCACCTCGCCCACTTCCTCGACGAACGACTGCCGGCGGTGATCCAGCAGCGGCATCAAAGCGTTGAGGACGTGCGGAGACAGGCGGTTGAGTTCATCCAGCAGGATGACGGCGTTACCCTTTTCAACCGCCATCCAGAACTGTGACTTGCGGAAGTACGTTGCCCCGTTGGCAGCGCCCTTGGTGCCGAACCATTCGCGGGCCTCACGGATGTTGGCGCAGTCCATGATCATGATGAACCGGCTGTACGTGGCGGCGAATTGAATCGCCAGTTCGGTCTTGCCACACCCTGCTGGTCCGACGAGCACGGCGTTCTGTGGCGCGATGTCCGATGCCTTCTCGATCAACTGCGCCATGATGGTGAGCTGTTTCGTCCAGGCGTAGGCCGGGTCCACCTTCGGTTGGTACGCGGCGGTGAGGCGAACCTCCATGTCCGGTCTGGCAGTGACGGAGGACACGGCATCGGCGGCCTTGCTCAGCACCTCGCTGAACATGGACGGGGCGACACCCTGCATCAGCTTGCGCAGCTCGCCGTCCGCCCGTGAATTGAACTGCTCGTTCACGGCCCGGGCCACGTCCTCCGGCTTGACCTGCTCCACGCTGAGCGCCCTTCCGGGCATCGCTGTGACCCGGCGGTCAATGCCCTCAACGGCTTCCGCCACGGCATCCAACGCCGGCTTGACGTGGAGGATGGCGCGAGCCTCGCAGGCTTTGATGGCGTGCATGATGGACGGTTCGAGATACTTCCCGATGCTCTCCGCCATGACCGACATGGGGTCTCCAGGCTTGGCGATGGGCTCGACGGTCGGCTCGAAGCTTGGAGCTTCCATGCGGGGGACCTTGATGCCGTGCTTAACCTTGGTGCCATTGACAGTGTCAATCGTGCCCAGCGCCACGGCCACCGGAACTGGATCGGGAACGGTTTCCGTCTCCGGTTCGTTCTCAATGACGGCCTCGACGGGTGTCGGCGCAATGGGATTTGATGTGGGAATGGAAGGATTCACCTCGATGAGGCCGAGAATCTCGCGGAACTTGCCCTCAACGATGTGCGAGGCCAGAGGACCCAGTTTGTTGGCGAAAACGCTCCACGCAATGGTGCCATTGATGCAGCGGTTGGTCAGAGTTTCGAGGGTGGCCATCAAGTCCTGCGACTTGAACAGGTCGTCCTGCTTTAGGTTTCCGACCAGCACTGTGCAGGAGAGGGACTGGTGCATGGCCGTCATGTCGGGAATCTTCTTGCGGATGGCCCCGATCCAGCCGGAGCATTTGATGCGGCTCTCCAGCTCCTCGGCTGCTGACTTCGTTCCAGTGTTCAATGTTGCGGTGATCATGTGTTGCTCTGTCTTCTGCGTTGCGCCGGTCTCCATCATGGAGGGCGGCAAATTGTTACAGGTTGTTTTTGATCCAGCCAGCCCAGTGTGAAGTGGACTCGAACAACTCGATGCCCTTGTCCTTGCACTGCCGGCGGACCCAAATCTTGACGCACTCTCTCATTCCATGTGCTTCCATCATTAAGGCAGCCACCTCAGCCAGCCCATCGTCCCGAATGTGGCTAAGCGAAAGGACAGAGAACGGCATCTTGTCATCCGCCGAACCGGAACCCTGCTGCCACTTGCATTCCAGGACAAGGCCGCGCCTGAATTTGACCGGATGCCAGATGAACATGTCCAATACCCACGGCACTCCATAGATGCTGGTGATATACGGGATGGCAATGTGCGTGGCGAAGTATGGCCTTCCCATGTTGATGGATGGCAGCGTTGCCAGAGAGGATTGACGAAGCAGCTTCCTGCCGTGCTGGTCAAGCAGTGCGCATCCGGCATCAGAGACCGGCTTGACCACGAACTGTTCCAGTGAAGCGCCGTGAATTCCGGCGGCAGATTTTCCAGGCATACGTCAGATGATTGCGCTGCCCAGAATCACTACGCCATGTTTGACGAACTCGCCAGCAAAAGTGTGCGGCTCGTCTCCGAAGTAGAAGAACGCCTGTCCCCTCGTGTTACCGCTGATCTCCTTGCCATCCGCATTCCAGAACGAGATACGGTGGTTGGTGAAACACACAGCGTCACATGACTTGAGCACCTGCTGGAACCACTGTGTTTCCGTGGCGTTGTTCACGAGGAAGATGCCAGACTCGAAGTGTTCGAGGTTCCACTCGGCGAGGAACTTGAACACCGCCGCCTTGCATTCCGCGCCGGAGTAGGGCGGGTTCATCCAGAGGGTGCCGCACTTCCACGGCTTGCGGAAGGCGTTGTCTTCCACTGTGTAATACTTGCCCGCCTTGACGACGAGGTTGGCATGGTCATCGGAGAACGGATCGAGATCGATGTTCCCGAGCACGGCCCGGGCGCTCTCGATGTACTTGGAAGGGGTGAACCACGCATTCGAGTTCCGTCCTTCCTGCTTGCAGGCGTAGGCCATCTTTGATTTGTCAGCTTTCATTGTAACACTGTTACCCTGAGTTTCTTCTTACCGAAGGCAAGGGCGTCCGAGTGACGCTTGAAGTAGATGTCGAAGCGATGGTCATACCGCTTCGCGAGCCGGTCTTCCACCCGGCGGCGACCCACGCCCTCGATGTGGACGAGTGAGTTCAGGGGCAGACGCCTTGGTCCGGCCACCGTGATACCCTGAATGGGTTTGCGTCCCAAGGCAGTGAGTCCGGTGCCTTTTGTGCATGTGCGGCAATGGCAGAACGCTGTCACCTCTGCTGTGATCGTCTTCGCTTCGACTCCTACGCACAGCAGGAGTACGATGATGAGTGTCTTCGCTTTCATGGCATTTCTCTGTAACGAATTCCCAATGATGTTCGAGCGCAACCGGGCAGCCCGCTCGATGGTGATCTTCTTCTGCCGCACATCTGCCCAGAGTTTCTTAAGGGCAGCGCAGGCGGCTTCGTCCCTCTCGACGATGGCCATGCGTTGGTCTTCGGTGATCATGATTACTTGATGTCTTTGATCCCATCCGCAATGGACTGGGGCGTCCCGCCATTGGCTATGGACTCGAACACGACGGCGCTGAAGGGCTCGTCAATGCACAGCTCGTTGCCCGTGAACACTTCGTCCTCGTCGCATCCGCAATAGATGCAGCGTGGAACTTCCGCCTGACTCATGACATGCTCCCGGTTGGTGTACTCCGGGAACCCTTCGATCCCGGATTCCAACCGGACCGTCTTCGTCTCGGCGGAGATGACGATCAGGAACAAGTCCCTGTCATCCGCCCATTGTCTTGCCGCATCCAGATTGTGAACGCGTAATTCTCCTGTGGTTTGTTTCATGTTTACTTGATTGTCTTGCGGAAATAAACCGGGGCTGCACGGCGAAGAACTGACGCTCTCCTGTCAACCATGCAGCCCCGGCCCCAGCCCCCGCGCCCCTTGTGAGGACGCGGGAAATCACTCTCTCACTGCATACAATGCCGGAGTAGGGCTGAACCCGAATCGCACCCAGCACTGCGTCGGTCGAAAGCTCCCGTGCTTTACGGGCAACCGCCACATGAGCGCCGTGTGCCATTGCTCCACCGCCTCGGCGTGCGTGGCCAGGCGATACCCCATCGGCGGAAGCGGTAGCTCGGGTTGATCCGGGATGCGTGATCTGATGTCGAAGCGGAGTTCGAGGTTGTCGCTCATGGTATCAATCCAGAACCCAGCGTTCCTTCATTGCCGCCTCACTGTCGAACACTTCGAGCGTATCCGAACAGGTGTAGCTGATTCCACGATACGGCAGCACGTACCAGTGCTTGCCGTCGTTGCCGAGGAACACGCCCCACGCCGTGTCCACGTTCACAATGTCGTTGTCACCGATGTTGACGAAGGGACGCTTGAGCTGAAGCCTCACCGTGTCGTTGTCCCCGAAGTCCAGCTTGTTCTTAGCGTTCCGCTTCGGGAAAGTACCCTGCCCGAGCAGAGACTTGATGTGCGCCCGGAAGTCCGGGTCGCTGATGGGTGTGGTAGTCATGATGTTCGTTCGTTCCATTTGGTGTCCGCCGCCACCTCCTCGACAGTGACGTCAATCTTCCTGGTGTAATTCCACGGACCTTGGGCACCGCAATCGTCACACACGACGCTCACCGGGCAGCCTTCCCGATCCGTAGTGCCGATGGCGATCTCAAGCTTTGAGCCGCCGCAGAATGGGCATGGTTTGATGGTCATGGTGGTATCAGGGGAACGGAAGCCATTGCCCGTTCTCGAAGTGCAGCCAGTCGAACCGGAGTTCGTCCCTGGGAACAAGGAGACCTCCGATCAACAGCTCCTTTGTCGTCGCTCCGATGACCATGAATACGTCCAGTCTATTCTTCCGCTTGACCAGATGCCGGATGAAGTAGGTGTCAACCTCCTCCTCCGGCTTGATGCGGAAGTCGCCCGGCTCTCCAAGCAGCCCGATGTTGAAGTCGGGGGTCACGTCCCTGAATTCGTATGGACCTCCTGCACTTGGGTGGTGTTTGTACTGAATCTGTTTTCCATCCAGTATGGCCGAAAGAATCGGCTTCCACTGCTCGATGTCTTTGAGTTGCATATCAGTCTTCTTCGATGGGTTCATCCGCCGTGTAGTTGCTGTCACTGAGAACCTCGGGGCGGAACTTGCCGAGGCGCTCCGGCTTGCACTGAGAGCACATGCGGCCAAGCTCGATGCCGCGTGCGTCGTATTCCCATTCCGATTCCAGCCCGCTGCCACAAGGGCATGGGTGCAAAGCAATGGTCGTTTCGTGGGTGCATTCGACCACCTCCGCCTCGATGTTTCCGGTGAGCAAACCGTTGTCCAGCAGATGCTCCGCCGCACGGTGCAGTTGCTGGCACAGTTCCTCCGCGTGCTGCGTGCTGCTGTACTCGACGAACAGCTTCAGTGTAATGGTCATGGTGTGATTCCTTTCACTTTGGCTAGGGTGGAGCGAGCGGCATTTACATCGAAGCCCTCGCATTCTTCGCTGAACCATTCATCCGGCGCGTTATCAATCCGTTGAATGATAGTCTGCAATGCCTCCGCAAGTTCGTCCCGCTGTTCGCGCAGCACCCGTAGTTGATCCTGCAAGCCAGCGACTTCAGCTTCGTGCAGGGTGGGATACTCCCGCCCGTTGTAGATGTAGGCGTCGTGCGCCCCGTCGTAGGTGATGATCATGGTTTCTCCCCCATCAGTTTCCACGCCAGCCCCGCCGCCCGATCCTGTCGGGTAGCCAGCAGGTCCGCATCGTGGGCGAGTTCGGCACGTTGAGCCTTCGTGGGTTTGCCTCTGCCAGAGAGAACGTCGGAGCAGCACAGCAGGGCAAATCCCCCTTCGTGCAGCGCCCGATACATTCTCCGCAGTTCGGAGCGTTTGATTCGGATGGTTTCTGTCTTCTTCGCGGGTTTGGTCATGCCTCCTCCTTCTCCCACTTTTCGTGGGCTTCCATCGCCTTAAACGTGGGACCCAGCGACTCCCCGATGAGGTAGCTCAGATGTCCGACGATGCACTTGACCGCCGGATGATCGCGGACTTCGCCGGGACTCAGTTCGGTGATGGCTTCGCCCAGGCACCGGATGAGGGCATAGCTGTTGCTCATGCCATTGTTGCATCCCTCCGCCAGCGCAGCGAGCTTCGGGCATTCAGTCTTGGTTTTCATGGATTGCTCAGTCTTTCCGTCTTGGTTTGCTTTGCCCACTCCCGGATATTGGAAATGGTCATAGGTGTGGTGTGCTCCGCCAGAATATCCCAGGCGTGCATGGCACCCATGACGAAGCAGTTCCGCTCCGCTTGGGTCCACAGGGTTTCCGGTTCGTTGTCGTGGAAGCGGACGATGAGTCTCGCCAGCTTCGTCATGGATCGTTTGGTCATGGTGTTCCTTCCTTTCGTTTCTCCAGCAGCCGGGCAATCTCGCCGCACCGCTTGAGCGCCTCCCGCTTGGTAGCATAGAGTTCCTCATTCCAGGCCACCGTGTTTGCCTGCCACTGGACTTTCCAGCGCATTCGTCTCGGCGGTTCATCTCCGCATCCCTCGGTCCATTCCACGCACGGGATTAGACGGAACCGCTTCTCGTTCCACGGCGTCAGCTTCCACTGCTCGCAAGTGTGGGGCACGAATACTGGGCCGTCCTCGCCGCTGGTTAAGAATCCCGTGATGATTGCACCTTTGTGTCTGGTCCGCGCCGGCACCGAGAAGAACGTGTCCGCGTATCCGGTGGCGTAGGCCGTGTGCTTGAAGTTCGTGCCCTTGATCGGGCAGTTCTCCACCTTGGCGTAAGGCCCGAGGCAATCCATCGGACCGCCCGGTGCCCATCCGACCGCTCCGTTCGTGAAGTCGCGCCTGACTCTGGCAATGAATCTCTGCATGTGGTTCTCCTTACAGTGTGGTGAACGGAAAAGCCACCGGCACATACCGGCGACCGTCAATCTCGATGGTGGTCAGCTCCCCTGGACAGCACGCGCAGAGTTCAGCGACCAGCCTGACATCCTCCCGAAGTTCGGGATTGGTGGCGATACCCTGTTCATCCACCTCGATGAACTTCAGGTGCATGAGGATACGGGTCTTGCCCTTGTAGTGCAGCTCCATCTTCTGGTAGAGTTGTGTTTCCATGTCCTCCCCGTTGAAGTCCCCATCTTCTTGAAGGGGACCGACGTCAATCATTTCGATGACGGTTTCGTGATGGTCAATCATAGGTAATAGTGATTCGGTGAGGATGGCGGTGATCATTCGCCGGCATCCCATTGCGCGTCCCGGACTTCCTGGATGGCGTCGAGCAGTTCATTGTGGCGATTCTCCGCCTCACTGGCCTTGTCCATCGCGTTCAGTTCGGCATTCAACTCCGCCTGTTGCTGGCGGTGGTTCTCCATGTACCGGAGATGTTGTTCGTGACGGTATTCCCGAAAGGCGATGCCGTCTGAACGATCTTTCCACCACGTGCCGATTCCGATGGCGGCACCGACGGCCACGATGGCGAGGAATATCTTGGCTGCTTTCTTGTTCATGTGTTTCTTGTTTCGTTAGGGGTTTAGTAAAGGATGGCCGTTTCCAGTTCGGCGCGCTTGTCATTCCACGCCTCCGCCTCGTCCGGCTTGCGCTCCAGCGAAGCGAGGCTGGCCCGCGTGTCGTACCAGTCGAGCGATGCGAAGATGACTTCGTCCCGGCGCTTGTTGCCGATCCACTGTGACGGCACGCCGTGACGGATGGCGATCCTGCGGATGAGGGAGACGGGCTTTGGCTTCATGGTTCGGTTCAGTTGCAGACGAGTCCCCGGCACCCGATGGGCTGACCCTGTTCGTTGCGGATCAGTTCACCCGGAGAGAACAGGTCCCGCCGCCACGCCAGCGCCTGCCGCACCAGTGTCGAGACGATCCAGCCCACGCCGTCCTGTGGTGCGGGCAAGCCGACAATCTCGCCCGGCTCCATGACATAGACCGGGATGCCGTTGACCGTGAGTTCGAGGTGATTCTCCGTCCCGATGCGGGCGACGGTGCCGTCCGGGTTGAGGATGGCGAGCGGACCTTGCGATACGTCATCGCCATAGACGGAGACTTGGTGCGAGGTGAGATTGATGAGCTTGAGTGTCTTCTTTTCCATGTTTTTCCTTGGGTTGTTGTTGTCTCTGAACCGAAGGCAACCCCGGAGGATGAACCCCGGGGCTGGTGTTCGTGTCAGACGACGGCGGATTCGAGTTCCGCGATGATCGCCTTCGCCTTGGCGGCTGCGCCTTCGAGCGTGCGCCATTCGGGCGTGCTCCACGAAGCGCACGGCACCACGTACGCTCCCGGCTCGGGTGTCGGGTCTTCAGGGTAACCGTAGGATTTCCCGCCCCGACGTTCCCATTCCGCGTCTGTTCCGAGTTCGTGCGTCCGGAAGCAAAGCCGCCGGAGCATGCTCGGATGGCACAGGGCGAAGGCGATCCGGTCCAGATCCAGGCTGTCCTCCGCCCGCTTGACCATGATGCGGTTGGTGTAGGTGTTCCCCTTGCCGCTGGGCGAGGCGTTCACCGTGTGGTCCGCCTCGATTTCGCAGCGAACGCCCGATGCTTCGAGTCCGTCCACCACGGCCACGATGGCCGCACCCTTGCGGAAGATGGTCTCGGCGCTCACGCCGCAACTGGCCGAGATGCTCACGATCAGCTTGACGACGGGGTGCGCCTTGGGCATGAGCGGATACTCGATCCAGTGCTCCGGGTCGCCGTCCAGAAACAGACCGACTTCGACATCATCTCCGCTGTCCGACAGCCGGGAATTCATTTCATCCCCGACGTTCAGGACTGCTTTGATGGCGGTGAACTGCGCTCTGATCTGCTCCAGCCCTTCCGGCCAGCCCTTCCGGGCAAGGTCAAGCGCCTCGGCGTAGGTGGCGGTCTGGCTGAAGCCGTCGCGGTCCGGCCATTCAGACTGGCGCGATTGCGGGCTGACCGTGGCCGGCTGTCCGACGTGCGCCAGCCACGCGTCCCACGTGTACCGTTCCAGGTGTTCGGTCTTCATGATTCATGATGATTGAGAACCCAGGTTTCGATCTTCGTGCGGGTGGCGGAATCCATGCCCCTCCAGAGAATGCCCGCTTCGACGTGCGTCCGGCCCACGCCTGCCGCAAAGAGCTTGTTACCCTCGATCACGGCCCGGGGCGAGACGATGACTTCCAAGCCCAAGGCTTCGACGGCCCGGCTGACACCGTAAACCCGGCGGAACCAGTCGGCGGCAGAGAGAAGTCCACCTTCGGCGAGGTTCAGTTCGGGACTCGGGAAGTCCGGGACTCCCGACAGGCTGGCGGTGAGACCCCAGTCGTATCCCCATTCCACCACGAACAGGCGGTCAAGGGACGCGGCGTCCAGTTGATTCCGTCCCACGTACTTGCGATCCCGTCCCCGACCGTAGGTATTCATCCCGAAGACGGCCCGGAATCCACCGTGCTTGGAGAGCATCCCGTCCACCGTGTTGAAGTGTCCGTTGGCGAGCACCATGTTGATGCCCGTCACGATGCCCGGGTGGCCGGCATCCAGTTCATCCCCCAGGAAGACCTTGCCGTCCCGGGCGGACCGGACCAGACCCGTGTCGTGATACTTGCCGCTGGCGTCCCGCATGCCGAACAAATCCGACTTGGACGTCGTTGGCCCGAAGGACACGGCTTCAAACCCCATGCCCAGGACTTCTGCCGCCATGGCAGCCGCCGTGGTCTTCCCGGAACCCGCCGGGCCGACCAGCGCCACGTTGACGCCCGCCTTCATGGCGGCCACCAGCAAGGGCAGCAGGTAGTGACCACGCTTCCCGTCCGGCAGGGTAACGGCTGCCGCCGTGGTCTTTGGCGCTTCGCTCCGCGCCTTGTGGATCGCCTCCATTTTGAGGCGTTCCTGTTCCGCCATCTCCCGCGCCTTTTCCTCCCGCTTCCGGGTGGCGGCTTCGAGCAAATGCTCAACGATTTCATCCGTGCTATATCCCGCACGGCTGAGACTTTCGATCTTGGTCATGATTTCCTTTCGCGTTTTAGTTCACCGCTTACAGTTCGTCCGCGATGAAGATGGTGCCGTTGCGGGCAGCGCGAATCAGGTGAGCTTCCCGGCAGTTCTCCGGCAGATTCCGGACGGTGGCAGCCAAGATCAGCCGATTGATTTGTTCCGGGGTGAGCCGGCGCTTTTTGGCATGTTTCATTGGTTCCTTGTGATTGAACGGTTCCCCCATCCCTCTTTGGCTCTGGGCTTGGGACCAGCACCGGACGCACAATTTGCCCGGCGGCGAGGTTAGGAACGCACGGCGGCCCCTTGGCGGACCACCGTGCGCGGTTCTGGCGGAGTGTGGCTAAGGTGGGTCACTCCCCCACGATGGCCTTGATCTCTGCCTCGGTCTTGCCCATGGCGCGGAGCCGGGCGATGATCCCGCTGTAGTCGGGCTTGCTGGCCGGCTTGTGATGCTTCCCGACAAACGCCTTGACGGCTTCCGCGTTGGCGAGGAAGGCCCGGCACTTGCGGACGCCGAACTGGATGCCCGGCTTGGCCGAGTCATCGGGATCGGGCAGCGTGATGACCGGCTTGCCCTTGAACGAGGCTTCCGCCGGGGCGGACACTGCGGGAATGCTGCTGGTGTACATGATGCTTTGCTTTCGACTTCTGCTTGTTGCGGTTTACGGGAGGACCATCCTCCGTTCTGACACTCTGAGATCAGGGGATCAGAAGGGAAGACCCGGAGCAAGGTCCGGGAATCTCCGGGAGATCAGCGAAGGGCAAGGGGCAAATCCCACGAAGGACGGACTTCGCGCCGGCGTTCCTGATATTCCGGCGCGTTGCTGATCGTCACGGCCCGGCCCGCCCACCGTTCGGAGTCCAGCACGATCCGGCCCGCGGTCTGTTCCAGCTCGCCCAGAGTGAGCTTTCCAAGGCCAAGCTCCGGGATTTCGATCAAGGCTTCCCGTTCTTCCGCTTCGCCTTGGACGGTGAAGGGAACGATGAACTGGTGGACCGTAATGGTATGAAGGGAAAACTTCACGATGAACCTTTCAGTTTTGCCGGGAGAACCGTCCCGGCGCGGAACGACGACGTGAGATTCCCGGGCTTGCGACCGGGATGCCGCATTAGACGGGGCCGATCCCCGTTCGCTCTGCGCTTTCAAGCTCCGAGAATCTCGGCAATCTCGGCATCGGAGTGACCCTTGGCCTTGAGCCGTGCAATGATTCCCGACACGTCCGGCGCGGGAGCCGCGACCTTGATTTCGTCGGGGCGGACATAGGTGACATTCAACTTCTCACCTTTGCACAAGGGCTTTAACTCCGCCGGGACGAACCCCGCCGACCGTGCCGCCGACAGAATCCCGTCGTGCCGCACCCATGCCGCCTTGGCCAGATCGCCCCGGAAGGCCGCTTGGCGGAACCGCTTCAACGCCTTGCCCTTCAATCCATCGGCCCGGCCCGCTTCATTCAATTCCGCGTACGTTTTGCCAGCGAACGCCAGCACCGGGACGAACCCTTTGCCGCGCTTCACCGTTGTCATGCCCGTACCTTCGGGAAGGGCGATACTCTTGGAACCGAGAACGATCATGCCTGTATTCATTATGTTTTCCTTGTGCTGTGGTGACCCTTGGCCAGAGCGTCATTGCTCTGTTTTCGTCTCACACTGCGCGGAAGTGTTCACCTTGGTGAGACTGGCAACGGGGCGAATGCCGTAAGCAAACACCCCTTTGCCGAAATAGCTCCCGCAGTACCCTAAGCAAAGCGGGAATAACGGAAGGCTTTCCCTTTGTTCAAGCTCTCACTGACAAGCAAGAGGGAACGGGAAAGCGCGTGCTCCTTTTGGCTGGAGCATGCAACCCTGTTTGACTTCAGACTTGACGGGATTCCCCCGTTGTCCTGCCACGTACTTCAGCACAAACAGCAAACCAAGGCGTACGTTGAACCTTTATCCTTTCGGGCGTCCGCCCCGTCACGTAGGTCGATCAAGGCGCTTTTTGCAGCATGCCACACCTTGATCATCCCCCACGCTCCAAGGGAAACGGCTTGCATGCCTCATGTTCCCCCTTGTATCGTCGCGGACAAAATCCCGGATTCAGCCCCGGGCTGGCCTCTTTTGCGCCAAATTTCCGCTTGGGCTTTCTCACTCACCGCCGCAGCCTTGTTTTCGCTGCTCGCCGTTGTCCCTTTGAAGGGCCGCTTCGGACTCACCCCACAAGGGGCATCCAATCTGCGGGGGACTCGGGCTTTCTGGCATCTAAGAGAGGTTTCGCCACTGAGGAAATTTGCCTAGCCTAATGAGAAAGAGCGTTGCGATCCAGTGACCGCACAATCCAGAAAGTGTGGCTAAGTTGAGAGAAGTAACCCCAGATAAGAAGGGTAATGGGAGGGGGGGAGGGGTGGGAACGCCATCAGTGCCTGGGCATATAATACACCCCTTCTCTCAACTTTCAGCCCCTTCCACCCAGTAAACAGAGGACACCGGGGAGGCGTCCGTTCCAGCAGGCAACCAGTGCGAGTGAACAGAGTGGTGGCGGGAACAGAGAACAGAGAGTCTCGCGCAGAGCCCCTTGGCGGTGAACAGAGAACAGAGGAAGGAGGACGCGCACAGCGGTGCGTACGACCCCTCGCGCTTGACGAGGACCGGGGCGCTCGGGGTACGGGGGCCGAGGCAAAAAGTCAAGCCTGAATCTGGCCTCTACCTCGCAAGTGCTTGATCACCAACGAAAGATAGTTCCCTTCACTGATCCTCCTTCTGGAACCTCGGCGGTTTCAGGTCCCCCTTCCAGACCCATTCGGTCCTGCCGTGGTGGAAGGCAACGGTGGAACCGTCGGAGAGCGTGCGGGAGACGGTCTTCAGCCGGACTTCGTGGGGGGTCTCCTCAACGACTTCCATCACGAAGTCCAGCTTGTTGATCCACCGGGTGTGGAGCAGGGGATCAGAAGTCCCGGTCGAGACATTCATAGTCCAAGGGTAACAGGGACGACCACTTCCAGAGACTCCGGACCCTGCCCTTCTGGAAGGGCTCGGGCACCAGCCGGATCTCGTCGCCCTTGATGAGAGTGACCCGGTAGAGCGTCCCCTTCTTCCGGTGTCTCCAGCGGGAATGGAGTTCAATCTTCATACACGGCGGTGCTGTAGGCGATGGCTTCCTCCAGCTCATTCAGATGCTTCAGAGCCTGCTTCTTCGTGGCGAACCCGGGGATGGCGACCAGGAGCTTTCTCCCCTTCCGGATCGTGAGCCGGTGGGTGTCGTCGATGTCCTTCGTGATGGTGATGCTGTACTTCATGGGGTGTGTGAGTCCGGAGAGAGAGTGTGGGTCCCTCTCCGGAGTTGAGGGTTTAACCGCAACCGCTGCCCTTCTTTCCGCCCTTCGGCTTGCCTTTAGGCATGTGTGTCTCACCGCCTTTCGTGCCTGGTTGGCAAAGATACAGTCCGGCCAGGAGAATGCGGTGGATGTTCCGTCCCGGCAATGACAGAATGAACGCGGCGGGATGGGGCTGCCGCCAGCCGTGGAGCGACGGGCAGACCACGGCGAGATGGTTCTCCTGCGCCATGACCAGATGGTCGAGGGAAAGAATCCGGATGCCGCTGTGGTTCAGGGATGGCATGAGGGACAGACGCCTCCCTTCTTCTCCGGCGGCGATGGCTTCTCATACAGGTAAAGCCCCTCCCGGAGCAGGCGCAGAATGATCTCCCCGGAGAGATTCAGGATCACGGCGGCGGGGCGGGGCGTTCTCCAGCAGTACACGGAGGGGCAGACCAGGGACCTGCGGCCTTCCCGGGCCAGGGCAATGCCCTCCAGCGTGGTAACCCTGATTCCGGCGCTCACACCTCCGGCTCCTCCTCCTCCGCGATGCCGTACCGCCGGAGCCGCTCCTCCAGATGCGCGATCCGGGACTTGAGCCGTTCGACTTCCGCGTAGGGGATGTAGACCACGCTCTGGGCTCCGTCGAAGCGGATGTGCCGGATGAAGTCCCCCGCCTCGATGGCCTGGGCGATGACGTCGGCGAGCTGGGCCTCGGTGAGCCGCTCCACCTCCAGGACGTACTTCCGGACCAGCTTCCGCGTGGCTTCGTCCAGATGGCGGCGCAGGTCGGCGAAGACCTTGGGCATCTCGAAATCTCCGGTGTTCATGGCGTGGGACAGGGCCTGGGAAAGCTGGTATGCTGTGGGCGGTCCTTCGGGTCCGGTCAGGGTGGCTTCCATCCGCTTCAGCCAGTCTTTCAGGTCCACGATCATCTCCAGTCCGCCTCGATGACATTTTCGTCCAGAACCACCTCCGCCTGGCGCAGGTCGGCGAAGACCTTCAGCTCGTGGTGCGCGGGCGTGTGGGACATGGCTTTACAGGTTTTGACCCGGTGAAGGGTCCGCACACCGGCAGGGAACCTGGCCGCAATACAGATCGATGTCCACCTTGATGACGGTCCCGTCGAGGACCACCTCCGCCCAGTTGATGACGATCTGGTCGATGAGCAGCTCCTCCTCCGTGGCCTGCAACATCTCCAAAGCCTCCGTCGCGGTTCGTTTCTGCGCCAGCTCGTGAATGGCCCGGCGTCGCATCCGGATGGCCCCGTCCACCGTGAGCGCCATCACCGCATCCACCAAGACTTCGTTGCCCAGCTCGTCCAGCCCGTACCAGGGCTCGTGCCACTGGATGCGCGCCCGGTCTCTCAAGGTCAACAGTTCGGGTATCGTCATGGTGTTCTCCTCAATGCGTCACAGATCAATCTCGCGCTGTCGGAGGGAACGGCGTTCTCGATGGCCTCGATCAGGCGATGCACCACGGCCCGGAGCCTGTCGTTCTCCTGCTTCAGGGCAGCCAGCCACCGCGCCTTGACCCAGTCCGGTTCATCGAGCATCATGCGGATTCCTGCATGGCAGTACGGGCACGGGAACTCCTTCACGGGGTGTTCCAGCAAGGCGATGCCGTCTTTGGTCAATGCGCTCATGGCTTCTCCATCGACGCGGCAATCGCCATGTAGCCGGCGGCATCCAGCATCGAGTCACGGTGGTCCTTGGACGCCTTGAGCCGGAGGACTTTCATCAGCGCCATCATGCAGCACACGTCCGTTGCGCTGATCTCGTGGTTCAGATACACGGACCATGCCTTCGCCGTGTCGTTCAGATTGCGGTCCGCGTCGCCATAGACGGCGGGGCGGTCGACACAGATCAGTTGCTCGATCTGCTTCAGGGTTTCAATGCGGCGCTGGGTGCTCATGGCTCTGGCGGTGGTCTCAGTTCCTCCAGCAGCCGGATCAGCTCCTGGACCTTGTAGTTCTGCTTGCGAATCAGGGCGTTCTTCTCGATGATCTTGTCCAGCGGAACCTCCCGTGGGTTCTCGTCCCTCCCCACCTCAATCTCCAGACCGGACAGTTCCGTGTCCGCGATCTCCACGATGTACTTCGTGGGGTAACACTCCCTTCCAGCTCGTCCCAGTATCTTCATGCGGTTGGTTTCTCCTCCTCAAAGTCGCTGTTCATGGCGGAGCAATGCGGGCACTCCAGAATGGTCCGGTTGCTTTCCGGGTGAAGGACCGCCGTCCAGTAACGACCGCACCCACGGCACCGGGCGATTCCCGTGACGAACCCCTCCTGGCGAAAGTAGCGCAGGGCCTGGTCGCGGGTCTTCCAATGGGTGTGCCAGCGGCTCATAGCGGTTGCTCCGGTGTCTTGCGCACAAACTCGACGGAGAGACCGCGCTCCGCCCTGGCTTCCGCCATCAACGCCTGGCAGTCGCGGGCGCTGTGCTCCGTCGCGAACACCAGCTCCCGCACGACACGCATTTCCCGGTGGGCGGACCGCATCCACCGGATGGTGATGCGCAGGACGAACTGGACGGGCGGGGTCTCGCTCACACGCACTCCTTCGGCGGGAGGGGAAACATGGCCGACTTCCAGCGCCACCAATGCAGAACCCCCGGATGCAGGTTCACGTAATCCGCCGCCGGCGGGCGGTACTGAACCAGACAGTCATCGTCATCCCAGAACAGCTTCGCCGCCTCGATCATCTCGTTCCAGGACGGCGTATCCGGACTGTTCAGCCTGGAGACAGAGACATGCTCGAACATTGTGTCCGACTTCCCGTCCATCACGCCGTTGCTCGCAATGATCTTGAGGCCCCACGGGAGCAAATGACACGGGGCGATGAAGAACGCGCCGAACGGATCGCCGGGCTCGGAATCCAGCGGATGACCCGGCATACGGAATCGCAGATGCTCGGGAACGTGAAAGCTCATGCCGCCGGGAGGTTACGGACTCGTGTCAGCGCGTAACAGCTTGTGATTTGCGTTCCCCCGGCGGCACTCCCCGGCCCGGACACCCGGCGGAGAGAAAGGGTGCCACCGACGCTGTTGCGGTCCATTCTGGCTGGTGGCATGCCAGGTAAGGCGGTTAAGTCATGAAACAAACCGTGGACCTTCCCACCTGCGTCTGGGGATGAGGAGTGGGGCGCAGTGGGATTTCCACCCACATCTCCGGCTTTGTCAACCGGGTCCTTGAAGTTGGATGATGCGCCCATGCGAAAGTGTTACTTGACCAGCCCCAGCTCAATCATCCGGGCCATGCTCATCCGGCGGTCAATGCGTTTCCTCAAGGGCTCGTATTTCACCCCAAGCCTTCTGGCATGTCCAGCCACAGTATCGACGACTCCGGAAATGTTGACGACCCGATTCCACCTTGTGTTGTTTGCCTGCTGCACTGGAGTTTCCCACCGGCAGTTCGACTTGCAATACGGGCCACCGTTGTCGATTCGACCAAGCGTAGTTCCCGGAGGTCTTGGTCCCATGTCGTTGCGGAACTGGATGAATCCGTCCATCCCCAGCCACTCGTCGCAAATCGTGATTCCACGGGCTCCATACAGACGGAACTTGGGATGGCTTTTGGTGAGGCAGCGCTTCCTCATCTCCTGCCACGAAATGACTTCAAGAGACCCGGAAGACCTGGCTTCGGAGACGCCCGTGAATCTCACTTCGCCACCCTTCCTGCCGCCACCCCAGCAACCACACGAGAATACTTTTCCGTAAACCAGATGGTCAAACAGGACGAAGGAAATGCCATCGCACCGCTCACAGACGCAGGGGTATTTGTACCTGAGTCTGGGGTGCGTCCTGCCAACTTTTGTCAGCATGGGTTTGCCAGTTACCCGCAGCCACCCGAATTTGGCTCCAACTGGAATTTGGAAATGTGTCTTCATTGAGCCAGCCCGAGTTCAACGAACCTTTTCATTGACATTCTAGCACCTGCTGCTCCTCTGTGTCCGCCTCCGCCATGCTTCACCGCAATCGGAGACAGGTCAAGGTCTTCTCGTCCTGGCCGATGGTAGAATGACACGTAGCACTGCTTCCCGTCCCAGCGCCAGGCGAGCAATGCGTCGTGGTCGTCGCGATACCCTCCCTCGAACATCTGGGAGTTCCCGGGAGACCCTGTGTTCAAGGCGCAGAACTTCAGCCCCTCGAAGGTGACGTCGTACGCCGCGTTCTTCGCGTGCTTGCGGTTCTCCTGGTTCACGTACTTCTGGATGGCGAGTCCTTCCTCGATGGCCTCACCCAGCTCCCACATGGTTCCCGGGCATTCCTCCCCGTTGAACCTCCGGAACTCGTTTCGCAGCAACTGCGCTGCCTTCTCCTCGCCCATGGCCTTCATCCCGAGCTGGAGTGGAATGACGTCGGAGTCGTGCAGGTCGAAGATGTCCCATTCCCCGAGCAGCGTCAGGATCATGGGTTCTTCCAGCTTGCGTTCGACGTAGGGCTGCCGGTCGGAAACCGGGCGTTCGTCCGACTCCATCCCCACGAACCACTGCCAGCAGAGACGACACGCGGCGACGCCATCCACCCGGAGCCCGTCGTGACCAAGCTCCCCCCACTTCTGGATGGCGCTCTTGTGGTGGTCAATCCAGACGAGCTTTCCCTTTGTGTACGGCTTGTCCATGAGTGAATCCAGGCAGATGTCCACCATGTACACCTTGGTCAATTCATCCACGCGTTCCATCTCGTTCGGCAGCGGATCGCCATAGTCCCAGCCGGCACAGACGACCTCGTAGTTCAGCTTTTCCAGGTGATACCGGCAGACCTCGCGGGAGGCGATGCCGTCGAAATCTGAGCGGTGGTAGATGACCAGGACCTGATTGCGCTTCTCAGGAATCGTGACAGTGTTTTCCATGTGCTCTCCAGATTTCGTGAGTGGCTAAAAGTTGTTGAAGTCGAACACCGCCGGATGGACTGGTTCCATCTCCTCGGCGTCTTCCTTCGCTTCTGGCGGTGGCGCTCCCGGCGTGATACCCTGAGATGCCTGCGCCGCTGTCACCGCTGCCCCATCTTCAACCGGGACCTCAAGCAGTGCAAGCTGCTGGCTCACGGGCAGGTCATGGGCTGCGGATGCTACTGTCCCTTCCTGGCCCGATTCGGCGGCGACTGCTGGCTCGTGCTCACCAACCAGTCCAATCCGGGGATTCCGGGATGGAGTGATCTTCAGCGGTAGCGGATACTGCCCGCTCGCCGCGTCCACCAGTTGCTGCGGGGTCATCGTCCAGGGGTGCCGGCTGCCGAAGCGTCGCACCGTCAACGTCTGGCTTTCCAGCCACCACGTCAGGGTGTGCTCCACTCCATCGACCTTCATCTTGATGACCCGCTTCCGGTTCTTTCCCCGGCGCTTTCTCTCCTGTGGTTCGCTCATGACTGTTCTCCTGTTGGCGGCAGAGTCCCATGCCGCAGCTTCTGACTTTTCCACTGACCAGATTTCGGCCATTGACAATGAACGTCTTTCCGCAGTCGCAATGGCAGAGATACGAACACCACCCGCGATGATCCGTCTTGCTGGACGGCTTTGCTGAAGCTTGCCCTACGACAATCAGAAGACCAAACCTCCGACCGGCTTCGAGTTGCTCGGGAGGGTGTTTTGGAGGGACAGGCTTCCAGTTTGGATTCCACTGCTGGTTCTTCTCATGAGCCGGCTTCGGGTTGGTGAATCTCGCGTTGGTGCTCCATTTCCACCTGAAATACTTCGTCCGGTTCTCGGGTCCCGCATCGGCGGCGAGCTTCTTCAGGAAGGGCTTCAGCGACTCCGCCGGATCGAACTTCAGAACGTACTGGTGCGGATGTTTCGTCCTTCCACGACCAGCTCCATTCCTGGCCGCCCGGAACGACGCGAAGATAGTTCCCAGTCCGTACATGGTCACGCAACGACCCTGGGAGAGCATCCGGAAAATCCAGTTGTGGTAGGCGTTGATTCCGTTGCGCACTATTCCGGCACGGCTTTCCCGGTTGTCACCGCTGCCGTTGGCGATCCCAAGTACCTCATGCAGGAAATCCCGGTGCGTCAGCGCATCACTGGGACCAGGAGCAAGCCCGAACCCGCGCAGCGGATTTACCTGGCGGTCGTTTGGCATTCCAGCTCCGGTTGCCTGAGTCCCGCCTCGAACAGCCATCGCTCGGCGCGAAGGACGAACAGGAAGCAGTCGCTGCACAAGGGGGCGGACTCTCCCAGCTCCGGGTCGCGGAACTGGTGGAGACCCTCCTGCTCGCAGATGACGCAGACACAACGAACCGCCTTCGGCTTGTGGACGAACTGGCAGCGCGTGTTTGGTCGCTTCCGGATGTATTCGTCGTTGCTCATCGTGTTCAAGCATGTGCCTGAATGGGCAAATCTTGATCTCGAAATGACGGGCTGTCAAGTGGGGAAGTTGATATTTGCGAACGGATGGACGGTGTAGTCTTCAAACGAGGTGTAGGCAGGGATGAAAGTGAACGGGATGTCGAAGCAGGAACTGCCGTCCCTTTGCTTCATGATGCGGAGCCGGACCTCCCGTGGGTCGCAGGGATTCTCCGGCGCGTTTCCGGGCTGGTACAGGGCTCCCGCAAAGTCGGCGTCGGCCTCGATCTGACCGGACTCGCGCAGGTCCGACAACTGCGGGGTGCGCTTGCGGTCCCGCTCGAACTCCCGGTTGAGCTGCGCCAGCGCCAGGACGGGTATCCCGGTGGACTTGGCCAGATTGGAGACACCCCGGCTGACGGCATCGACGACTTCCCTCCGGTCCCGGGCGCGCATGCCGCTGTCCGGATTGACGTACTGAAGGTAGTCGATGATGAACAGCCTCGTGTCCTTCGTCGCGATGTAGCGCTTCGCCCGGGCCACGAGCTGGCTCACGGTGACACCCGGTGTGTCGTCGATGTGCAGGTGCTTCTCCAGCGCGGCGACGTGCTCCATGGCCCTCCCCAGCGCCTCCTGTTCGGCCTGGCTGGTGTAACCCTGCTTGGCGTTGACCCGGGCCTCGGTGTGGAACATGCGGCTGAGCAGGGCCACCCGGCGCATCTCCAGCGAGAAGACGGTGACGCAGCCAGCCGCCGCCTTTTTGAGCAGCTCGGCACATCGTCGGGCAATGCCCAATGCCAGGGCCGTCTTGCCACTGCTGGGGCGTCCGCCGATGATCCAGGTCTCCCCGGGCTGGAACCCCAGCGTGTGCTTGTCCAGGTCCAGGTAGCCCGTCTTGAGCCCGACCTGGTTGTTCAGGCGCATCTCCAGGTAGTCCGTCGCCTCGATGACGGCGTCGACCAGCCCGACTTCGCGCTGTTCACCTGAGCCGACGATGCCGAGAAGTTTCCCGTGCATCTCGGTGAGAATCTCCAGCGGGCGGCGCTCCCCGGACCGGAGTTCCTGCGCGGTCGTCCGGAACAGCGCCAGCCCCTTCCGCGCCACGAGCTTCTCCCGGAGTTCGTCGAAGTAGTACCTCAGCATCGCGGAACTGGGCACGTTCGCCCCCAGGGACATCAGGTGCTCCGTGCCGCCGGCGAACTCGATGCGCCCCTGGTCCTCCAGCCGGGTGATGAGCAGAACCATGTCCACGGGCTTCCCTTCGCGGTGAAGGTCGAGGATGACTTTCCACAGGTAGGCGTGCCTCAAGTCGTAGAAATGCTCGCCGGTGAGTCCCATCGAGATGGCTTCGTCAATCTTGGTGGCGGTTTCGAGAAGGATGCACCCGAGGACGCCGGCTTCGGCTTCGGGTGAGTTCGGAGGCAGTTTGTCGCTCATGGTGCGGTCGTTTCTGAATCTCGCTGATTTTTGGCATCTTCGAGTTCCTTCTCCAAGGCGGAAACGCGGTCCTTCTTCGCTTTCCAGTCCAGCTTCTGTTCAGAAGTCGGGTTCAACGCACAGCCGATGAAATCCTTGTTCGCAACATGCTCGAAGGCAGCAACCTTAGCGGCTTCCAGTTCCCGCTCCAGCCGCTTGACGCGAGCCCAGGCGGGTTCTGGTTTCTTCTGCTCCTTGGGGAACTGGGCTTCGAGGTCGTCGTTGTATCGCTCCTGATTGAACCAGGTCGCCGGGAAGGGGATGAACTTCAGCTCCTTGCCGTTGGCTGCCTCAGCAAAAGCCATGGTTCGGTTCAGCAACCACATCCCGGGATTCTTCTCTCCACGAATGCGAAGGATGGCTTTCCCGATGGCTTTTCTGGCTGACGGCTTTGCGGTTTTCCTCGGGTAGGCGTTGTAGATGAGGTCTTCGATGTTTCCCTTGAATCCAACCGGCGGTTCAAGTTCCAGCTCGTCGGGTTCCAGTTCTTCTGGCTCTTGGCTGGATGGGACCGCAAGAGCTTTAGTCTCCTCCTTAGTCTCCTCCTTAGTCTCCTTAGTAGTGGATTGCAGAAGGTCGGCAGGCCGGCTTGCAGAAGGTGGACAAGCCGGTTTGCAGACGGTCGGCAAAGTAGTTTGTAGAGCTTTTTCGAGCTTTTCGAGGTTCACCCGGTAGTAGGTCTTGCACGGAAGTCCCTCGTTTTTGCGCTCCAGGAACGGTTCGCACGACTTTCTGGCCTGCTCGAACTCGTAGCGACGCATCCCGGTTTCCTCCTGCCACTTCTCGGCGGTCTTCCACCACCACTCGTCCGAGCGTCTTTGCCAGTAAACCGCCTGCGACAACAGCAGTGCTCCGGCTACGGACTTGGTGATTTCGACGAAGCAGCGGTGGAAAGCGATGGGGCGGTCTAGGATGTCGATGGTGTTCATGATTCTTCAGGAAGCTTGTGCAGTGAACATCGCCACTTGCTCAACTTGCTCTCCGACTTGGGACTCCTGTTTTTGCAGCTCAATCGTGTTCTTCACCTTAGCAGTTATCGCCTTAAGGCATTCATTAAGAAATCCTCTGGGACTGCAATCGAAAGCGGTGATGGAAACAAACGAACTCAGGCAACTGATGTCCTTCATGCTCATTCTGGAAATCTCACGCTTCAAGCTGTCTTCGTAAAAATGCCGCTCCTCATGGCACTCGGCGCAAAGCACATGCAGGTCCTGTGGCAGGTAGTTCCACGGCTCCTTGCCCTTTTCGTAATGCCCGTGGTGAACATGGAGCTGCTTGTCCTCTCGCCCGCAGGCGTCGCATTTCCAGCCGTGTTGCTCCAGAACCCTCAGCCTGCGTTTCTGCCATCTCGGGTCCTGCAACTTCTGCCAGTAAGGGGTGTCGTTCATGGAAATGGAATCCGGTGCCGCGTGGTGGGTGAAGAATCGGGGAGACCGAACGGAAACCCGCGTTTTGTCCACCACGCGACCCCGGAAAGCTGTTGCTGAATTCCGATCTGCTTCATGCGACTTTCGTCACGGCGTTCTTCACGCGCCGCACCAGACCATTACACCACGGACCCCGGGGTTGTCAATCCATCACCGCAGGCGGCGTTCGGATGGTACGCATCGAGACCGCCAGCCATGGAATTCACCGGCTTGGCGTACAAATAGCCACAGACCCAGATGGACAGCTTTTTGCGTCGAGCCGTGGAGATTGTCCCGGCATCAATGGCGTCCCAGTCTGATGGTCTGGCAAACGGCCTCGCGGCGAAGAAGTGGCGTATCTCTTGAGTGGTCATTCGTTCAATAGGTTGTCAAAGGTTGTCTGTGTTGGCGTGGAATCAGGTCGAGTAACCCCTGTTGTGCATCGCTGTTTCGGTGCCGGTCTCGCAGCAAAGTCCTCATGTCAATCTCCCTGAAGAATGGGTCTGCCGTCATAGACAGCAAGTCAACCAATGTGTCTACCGAAATGTTTCTTCCTTCGCTTCCAACGTGACTCCACGTGATGGTATGAGAATTCAATGGATTCGTTCCCGAAAGCTGCAACAAGTGGTAACCGAGATACCTGACGTTTACTGGCTGACCGTTGAATGTGCTTCGGATGTTGCTGAATGTCGGTGTGCAAAACGCGCCGTGCATGTTTTTCGTGGCTGATCGGCAGATAATCTGGTCCAGCACCGACATGACATCGAATTGGGATTTGTCAGGGATGGCTCCGCGCTCTTTCACTTCCAGCAGTTGGAAGCAGTAGAATTTTCGTTTGCCGGATACGTCAGTCAGGATTCGCGTGATGATATAATCGAAGTCGCTTCGGATTACGCCTTTGATTCTCGAATCAAGTCGCGGCTCATCCCTCATCCACCGGCAGAACCCACTTTCTGCTGTGATGTCTTCGTAACACGACGGGCAATCAATGTGTTGGTGAAATCTCTTGGTCATGATTTACCAATGCGTCGCGCAGCTTTCGCCGCAGTTCCGGGGTCAATCTCGATTCCAACCCATGGTCGCTTCAATTTCTTGGCTGCCACTGCTGTCGTGCCAGACCCAAGAAATGGGTCACACACGATGCCGTCTCCCGGACAGAGGTGCTCGATGTAGTATTCGGCTTCAGCTAGGGACTGCTGCCACTCGTGTTCTTCTTTCTGCCGTTCACCAGTAGTCACATCCTTGATGATGTCACTTGGATCGTGGCGCGTCTTCTTCACATACCAGAGCATTGGTTTCCATCCAACGCGGATGCCGTACTCCCGCATGAGAGCTTGCGACCCGGAATGGATGCATGCAACGGGCCACCAGAAACGTAGGTGTCTCCCCAGTGCTTCTATAGCCTCCGGCAACTGGATGTGACCGACGTAGCAGATGAGGCTTCCACCCGGAGCCAGCTTGGCGGCGGCGAGTTCACCCAGCGCGTCGAACAGCTTGATGGCCTGCCGGTCATACGGAGGGTCCGTGAAGAACAGGGAGACGCTGTTGTCCGGAATCTGGACCCCGACCTTGCGGAAGTCCCCGAGGAGCAGTCCCTGGGGCATCTCCACCCCGGACGCGATGACCGCCGACCGTTCCTGGTTGCGCTTCTCCTGCTTGAGTTCCTCGATGGCGCGGCGGGCGGACTTGCCTTTCTCGACTGCCACGATGATGTCGGGGCGCTTCGTGTCTTTGGCCAGCTTTTGCAGGGTTGCAACCCGCTGAACCGCATTTCTGTCAACCCCCGCTTTCGCGGCTACGGCGCTGCGGCTGGAACGGGATTCCTTCTCAGCGGGGTCTCGTCTGGTCGGCGCTCCACCGGAGCTCCCACCTGACGCCAGGCGTCTGCCGTCTGGTGTGCGGGGTTGCGCCTTGGTGGCTTCGGACCGTGCTGCGTTGGCTCTGGCTTCGACGGCTTCGCGGGCCTGCTTGCGCATGGACTCCAGCTTGTCGTAGCACAGGAGTTTCTGTTCGTCCGACTTCCAGTTGCGCCGGGCCGAATGCTGCTGCCACACGAACAGGAACGGGTCGCCGTCACAGGCAAGTCGGTCCCATTCACGGAGGACGGGTTCAACCTTCACCTCCTTGCACGCCTTCCAGCGGTGTCGGCCATCCAGGAGCATCCCCTCGAACAGTAGGATGGGTTCCTTGTTGGCGTCCCATCCGGAGGCGATGGAGCGCTTCAGTTCTTCGTACTCGTCCTCTGCCATTTCCGGCAGGCAGGCGCAGGCGGGGTGGATTTTCATGGTCAATACGGCTCGCTATCCTGGAAGTTACGGCCCAGCAGATCAAACCGCTCCCTGCCTTCCCGCATGCCAACCAGCGTCCAACCCTTCCAACTCCCACGCGTGCCAACCTTCTTGCACAACGAGCGCAGCCCGCAGGACGCCTTGCAGTCGGTGGGAAGCCCGGTCTTCTTGTTGTAGCGCATCTCCACATCTTCCGGCTCGAACAGGTTTTGATGCGCATGGACGAACGCCTCGATGTTGACGGCGTGGTACATTTTGTTCACCGGGCTGCGAAAGAACACGTCATGCGACTTCCAGTGCCTGGTGCTGTATTTTCGCAGGGCATCAGTTTTTTTTGGAACTCCAGTGAACACTCTGCTCAGAAGTTCTCGATGCTCTTTCGACCGCAATACCGCCACGCGCTTTTCCTCAGTATGCTCGTTAGCGACGCTGCGTGGCGTGATGCCAAAAGCCTTGTTCCGCTCCGACAGGATTTCACGCACGCATTTCTTGCAGTGGTGATGTGCATCCGACTTCTTCCGGTAGAACTTCACGCCACATCTTGGGCACGGAAAGTGATCTGCTTTGATATAGGCCGCAGCCATGCAGGCACGAGAACAGTATTTCCTCCATGAGGCGCTCGGCTTCTCCATCCACCGGCGCTTGCACCACGGGCACTGCTTCAAAATCCGCTTGGCCAGTTTTGTTGCCCCTGACTTGGCCCCTCGGCGCATGGCGGATTCACGCGAAATCTTCTCGTACATAGCTTAGTACGGCTCGTTTTCCTGCGGCGGCTCCACCAGTTGTGGCACCACCCGTCGTCGCTGCGGCACCGGGCTCGGCCTGCTCAACGGGTCGTAAGCACCCGGAGGGGCCGGCGGTCGCACCGGCCTCGGCTCATCGAACGCGGCGGCGGCGGCATCGAACTCGTCACCTTCCGGGGTCTGGGACACCGAGGTCATCGCCAGAACGGATGCCTGGTTGCAGTAGATGTGCAGGGTGCCCCTCGGTTTTCCGTCATTCTTGCCAAGGTAGGCCCGCGCCGAGACATCTCCGGTAACCCAGATGAGCATGCCCTGCCTATATTTGCTGGCCACGACATTAGGGTCCTCATTCATCCGTGGATAAACGAGACAATCGACCCGCATCGGATACTTCATCCTCTCATCCGAGCATTCGATTTTGAACACGACGAATGGTCTCTTTCCAGTGTTGGAGACTACCTTGGCGTCCGCCATGCACACACCAATAGCTGAACCGTTTGGGATCATTCTACCTCTCCTACCGTATCCCGAACCTCGGCTCTCACCAACGACGGCTTGTTCTGTTTCTCCTCAACCAGCTCCGCCAGCCGGCCCTTCAGCGCCGTCTTTCCGTCGACGACACTGAGCTTCGCAGCGGAGGAGAACGCCCGGACGAGTTCGCCGAACTTGATGGTGCAACAGGCGGTGAACGTCTTGGCGTCGACGATGTCCTTCACCCGGGCGAACGCCATCGCCGCGTTCTCCACGACATTTCGGATGGCACCCGGCTTGAGCTTCCACCCGGGAATCGCCTTGGGGTTCGCCTCAAGCGCCTTCTTCGCCGACCCGCGAATGTCCTCAATGACCATCTCCGCGACCTCGCAGGCGTCCAGCGCCGTGCCAATGTCATCCTTCGCTATCCGACCCGTTGCCGCATTCATAAATAGTGCGTACGCTTCACTACATAAGTTAATTCCATTGCAGTACCGGCATGCCTTGGGGCTGGGACTCCTGTGAATTCCCGGCGTCATGGCATCCCGAACGACGACCCCGATGGTCTGTTCAGCCAGAATGAGCGTCTGCTTGTCGAATCCCGCCATCGTGGGCGGTCCATGGTTGGGCTGGACGATGGCTACCAGGATGTCGTCGATGCCCGTCTTGGTCCGGAGCAATACCGCCAGTGTCCTGAGCTGCCAGTTGTCGGCGGCGACGGTGACCGGAAGCCACCCCGACTTGTGGTCAACGATGATCGCCCACTTACCGCCCTTGTCGTACAGAATCAGGTCAGCCCGACCGCTGTAGGTCATGTCGGCGGACCACATGCGTTTCTCGACGAGAATCCCTACACCACCCAGTTCTATGAACGGCTGAAGGATGACGCCCCTGGCGGCGAACGCGGTGGCCGCTGCGTCATAGACGATCTCCGTGTGCTTGATCATCTTTTGCGCCGCCGCCAGGACTTCCGGTGTCGGACCAAGCTGCGCCTGCCCGGTGAAATGACGTTCCAGGCATTGAGCGACCTTCGTACCGAACTCGGCGAACTCGTTGCTGTTGCCGCTTCTGTCGGAACGCTTCAGCGCTTCCTGCTCCAGCAGAAAGGACCCCGGGCACAAAGCAATGCGCTCCATGCCCGAGGCCGATGGACGGTTTCTACGCTCTCCAGTGGTTTCCATTTTCGTTTCGTTTCAACCCGCGCCCCAACGACCGGGGCGAATCCGAAATTTACGATGCTCCAGCGTCATCCGCCTGCTTGAACAGGGCGACGATGACCTGGGAATTCGCCAGCATGCGGTTGACGTGTTCGGGTGGCAGCGACGCGAAGGAGCTGGACTGGTTGTCGGTGGGAAGCCAGCCGCAGTCGATGACGAGCTGCTTGTAGTCGGCGAAGGTCTTGCCGCAGTCCGTGACGACCCGGTGAAGCGCCATGGCCTGGCTATCGGGAGGCGTGGAAGCCGCCGAAGGTGCCGGCTTGGGAGGCGTGGAAGCCGCCGAAGGTGCCACCCTGGGAGGCTTCGGGGTGAACTCCGAGGAAATCCATGCCCGAAGGTTTGCGTGCTTCGCGATGGCAATCCGGCAGACATGGTCGCTGAGGTCCTGAACCCCTTGCGTTTCGGAAAAGTCCAGCGATCCGAACTCGGTCTGGGCGGAGAACCAGTCACGTACCATTTCCCACGTCATCATTGGGAACTCGCGTCCCAGATTGTTTATGACCGCTTCAAAGTTCTGCTGCGTTTCACTCAGAGCGGCTTGAGGCGTGCTTTGGGGCTCCGAAGGTGCCTGGACAGCCGGAGGCGGTTCAGGACTAGCCTGCGGGGCTGCTGGAGCCGGCGGAGCCAGCTTTGGCGGACGACCGCGGCGCTTCGGAGCCGCGAACGGGTCTGCGGGGGTAGCTTCGCCGGTCACTGGTACGGATCGCGGATTCGGAACCGGGTTCAATTCGGGGTTCGATTGGTCAGCCAGGGCTTGTGCCAGCGGGGACACTGGAGCGCCGGCTGGAGCCTGTACTTTCGGAGGGGGAGGCTGGAGCATCTCAGTAGCTGCATCCGATGCAGTTGATTCAGAGGCGATTCTGGCTCGCTGTACCTGGATGGAACCGATGTCGATGGTCTTCCCTTGCTCAAACTCCTCGTCGTCGTTGAGCACATCCCGAAGTTCAGCCGATTGCGGGATGATCTTGCACAGCGCCCGGATGGCTGATTTTGACCACATCGCCGCCGTGTGGGTGTTCCAGATTGAGTCCGGCTCAGAGGCTCCACGCGAGAACGCCCTGATTTTGTTGATGTCCTTGTTGTACAGCACCTTGGACACAGTCTCCCCGGACTTCATCTTGCAGACGGCGTACACGGCGACGACCGGACCGGCGTCATCCTCACCCACGTAGCGCTCGTGCTCGATGTTCGGGTGAAGCCCAAGGGTATGCCGGAAGGTGTCCTTCGCGAACACCGGCTCGACCCAGACCGCCCCGACGTTGGGATGGTTGTAGCACAGGTCCAGAAGTCCTTGGTAACCAGGCAGGAACTGGGCCTGCATCTTGTACGTCCCGTCCGGCTGCTTGCAGTTGAACGGCACCAGGTGAGCCTGGCGACCATCCACTTCGAGTCCCCGGGCTGCCGACTTGAGCAGCGACTCAATGACGGAGAGCTTACCCTCTGGAGTCGTGAAGCACTGCTGGAGTTTTGGGCTTCGGAGGGCTGCCGTCATAGCGACCCGGGCGAATCGTTCCGGGCTGATGTGCTTGGCGCAGGCCAGACGGAGTTGTTCGAGGATGTTCGGGCTCGTCAGGAAGCTCTTGACGAGTTCCATGGGCTTTGGAGCGCCCTGTTGGGCTACTGGAAGTGCGGTATTCATGTGGTTTTGTGTCGTAACTACCGTCAACCGTGGTGGTTGGGGGTAAAATGGGGTCTTCGAGTGGTGTAATCGTGATCAGGCATCCTGGATTCATCAATCTCGCTGGGCACCATTGCTTCTGGGCGACCAAATGGACGATTTGAGCGTCGTCATGCCAGGCTCCGATGGTCGTCAGGGCGTCAAAAACGCTCTTGGCGGCATTGTCGATGTCGGGTTTCTTCGTGTGATGCCTCGGAGCCGCATCCTTGAGACCGTTTTTGCCGAAATGCGATTGCGGACGTCGGAAAAAGAACGACATCTCGATGTAAATGGGCATTTCACCGAAGGATTTGAGTCCGGAAGCCTTCGCGGCAATGGCAATCTGGCTTTTCCAGCCTTCAGCCGTGCCAGGATCGTACACTCTGGCCTTTCCGTGGAAGGAGAATGCCCTTGGACGGGGCTGCCCCTTCGGATCGCCATCAACCCAGAATTGAATGCGGTGCATGCGGTGAGAAATTGCCGCCGTGACCTCCCGGGGAGTCGGAATGTGTTGCAGACCGGGTCCGGTCGGTCGGCCAGCGGCGGCGAAAGTCGATTCTGCGGTCTGCAACACGGTTTTACAAGAAGCTTCCTTCGTGCCAGACTGTTTTTGGCGTCGGGAACGAGTTGTTCACCGGTTGTTCACAGGGAACTTGATCACTGAGTGGAACTTGGTCACTCCGAAATCGCGATTGACCACACCCTGCATTCAGGGTATCGGTGATTCCGATGACAACCTCTTTCACCTCGCTGTCTCCGGCAACCATTGCTGCGGCGAATGTCAGCCGGCGCAATCTGGTCATCGAGATGGCGTCCGACGGACCGATTCTGTACGTCCTGCTTCACGACACCTGCAATCCCGATGCCGTCGTTAGCACGACCAACTACAGCTTCACGATGCGGAACCTGGATTACTGGGAGTCCCCGTTGAACTTCGTCGGGAAGGTCAGCGGATTCCTGGATTCAGCAGGAAACGCCCTGGTCACCGAAATCACCTCGTGCTGAAAGGAGAATCACCATGCCCATGTATCGAAATCCGGTTGGCGGCGGAACATCCGGGGGTATCCCGGAGGCACCGACCGACGGTAGCATCTATGCGCGGCGCGGATCGGACGCCACCTGGAGGAACCTGGAAGTCGTTGCCACCCCGCCATCATCAGCCGATCCCAATGGTCAGATTCTCGGCTTCGCCAAGGGGCAGACTTACGCGCAGACGGATACGTCACTCACCTACAAGATTCGCGACTGGACCTTCAACGGAACTCCTGGAACAACCACTGGCTGGATTTGAACATGAAAACGAAACTCCTGCTCCTCGCGACCTGGCTTGCTTCCATGGCGGCTGTGGCGCAATCCCCCATCGGAAGCTACTCCATGAGCCTGTGGGCGCACACCAACCTGAACGTCAACCGGGCGCTGGAAACCGGAGAAATTGGGCGGGCGATTGGCTACATCTCCAACGGGATCGTTTCCACCATCACCATCCCGAGCACCAACGGGTTCATCGGCGATGCACCGCTGGGCACCAGTCTCTATGCGCGCAGCAATGCGAATTGGCAGGTGTTCACCATCCCAAGCACCAACGGGTTCATCCCCGAAGCCCCGCCTGACGGTCAGACCTACGGACGCCGTGGCTCGGACGCCTCGTGGCAACTCATGCCGGGGGGCTCCGACACCAACGCCGTCGCTGCCGTGGCCGACCTGGCGACGCTCACCAACAGCGTGGTGAATCGCACAAAGGCTTTGGTCGGAAAGACTGACGATGCGACCTGGACGGCCTGGCAACTCGTTCCGTCGGGTGGCGGCAGTCCGGCGCAAACCTTCACCAATCTCAGCACCGCTGGAGGAGATTGGGATGAAGGATTTGGTTCTTGTCTCGCGAGTGGTCAGAACTTTCAAACCAATATCACCTGGCGTGTGACAGTTCAAGATTGCAACTGTCCGACAGTTTACAATCTAATCGCATCTGAATTTGGTGCCAGCTATCAATTTGATGGCTACATCTTCAGGGCGGTCAATTCAGCCCCGGCTGCTTTGGTGGAAGCACCAAACACATCCGGGTTCACACTCCTTGCTGGAAGCACGAACATTGTGGAATCAACTCGGCAATATATTCGTTTCCAATTCGTTGCCTTGGCGACCAATGCGCTGTCGGTCGCCGTAAGACGCGGCGCAGCGACTGGCGGATTGAATGATTACACCATAAACGATGTTTCGTTTACCAAGCTGGCCGTCACTGGTTATGAACCCAACGGCAGCAACATTCTCGCTTCCGCAGCGATTCCAGGATACGCCTGGAAAAAGGTCTATACTGAATCGCAGGGAGGCAGTGTCACGGAGGCGCTGGTGATGGTGGCGGATTCGACGGCGGTGTTCCCGACCAACACCAAGTATGTGCGCTTTCAGGCACCGACGGGACTTTCCATAACCCTGACGAACAACAATGTCATCCCCGATGGTTCGGCAGACTTCACCAGCTTCTTCCTTTACGATACCTACTACGGAGATTTGGGGAGCGTGCGCATCCCGCAAGATACCAACGGAACGGACGGTGTGGGCTCCAATGTGAAGATGGCCGAGGGCACTGGGGATGTTGTCATGGTGCCACGCACATTCTACACTTATCGGTTCGACTCGGCGCAAAGCCTGTGGATCTTGGGAGCCGAGAACAATCTCGTGGCGCAGGATCTTCCCGCTGATGTGAAGGACTCGTTGATCGTGCAGCTTCTCCCCTGGGCGCTGACCAACTACGCCCGGCTGTTTCCGCACGGCCCGATGGTCGGGACACCGGCCAACCCCATCTCACTGCCCGACATTGGTCCGCGACCGATGGGCGGTCGGGACATTTACGCACCCGCACCGCTGGCTCCGCGATCCAGCCCGGTGTACAACGTCGAGATCAACGTCGGACCTCAAAACGAGCCAACACCATGAAGCACCTCATCCGCATCACGCTCCTCACCCTGCTCATGCTGCAAGCCTGGTCGCAGATCATTCTGCTGCCAGGCGATGACGCCTACCTCGATCCCGTCGAGGGGTCTGGGCAGGGTTACGTCCACATCTACGACACGTTCCCAGCGCCGCTGGACGGTTCGATCATCATCCTGTCCGCCGTCCGGGACGGTCGTGGGTACGTCCACAACCTGTTCGGCGACGCCATGGCGATGGAGCTGGACTGGGGCTTCCCCGTCCACGGAAAATCACCCTACGGCCTGGAGATGGACACCTGGTATTACCTGCGCGGGACCGATGCGACCGGGGCCACAGCGTTGCGCACGGAGCCGTTCCTCATGGACGGCCCGAGCATCAATCCGCTGATTCCTGAGCCGAAGGACTTCGCCCTCCTCTGCGCCATCGGCCTCATCCTTTTCGCAGCAACCAAACACCTATGATCACCAGCAACCAGCCTCCCGCAATACCGACTGAAACACAGGCCGGCGGGTTCAGCTTCGTCGTCGAAGTGCAACCCGACTGGAACCTGCTCGGATGCAACCTCGAAACGACGAACAACTTCCTGGCCGAACTCATCCCGACTGCGCCGGAAGACTCGATGCTCTACCTCTACCGGCGGGAGGAAGGATTCGCGATCATCAGCTTCCTCGACGGCCAATGGTCCGAACCCGAGACGACCATCACTCCCGGCACCGGGTTCTGGTTCCGCTCGCCTGTCCACACGTGGCTGGAGTTCAGAGGCGAAGTCGTCACCGGGACCAACACCGTGACGCTGGCGAGGGATTACAACCTCGTGGCCTGCCCCGTGACACGCTCGGGCAATGTCTCATCGGAACTCGGATTCGAGCCCGACGACGGCGACATGATCTACCAGTACGTGCCGAAGGTGCCCGACGACCCGGCCTATCCCGGCTACTACGTCACGAGCACCTTCGACGGCATCTGGCTCCCCCGCCAGCCGTTCCTTGGTATCGGCAGCGGAATGTGGATCAGGCGACAAAAGGTCGGCTCATGGACAGCGAACACGACTCCGATTTCCGGACGATGATGCGCACCATCCAATTCGGTGTCAGCGCGATGGCGTGCGCCGCCCTTGCGCTGAGCGCGGATTACGGGCTGTGGCCCGACGGGATTCTTGACGTACCGACCGTTCAAGGCGCGGGGCTGGCGACGGTAGCCTACGACGCCGACGTCGACACGTCACACTTCTGGCTCATCGGCGATATTCAGGGAGGTCAGGGTTACGTGCTCTCCGGCAATACCGTCGTCAGCCTGCTTGCGCTCAACACCGGGAACTCCGGACCGCGATACATCCGGTTCTTCGGAGAGTCCATTTTGGCTCCCAACGTCCATTACCGTCTGGGCACAAGCCAGACCAAGGTTGGACCTGGGGCGTCAATCGTCGACCCAATCTTCCTCTCTGGATCGTTCTGGATCAAGACGAGCACTGACGGAAAGCGGACCTTGATGACCGGACTGGATTTTGGCATCGAGGTACAGGCCGGCTGGAATGTTCTGGCTCCGCCGCTGGACACGGACGGTGGAACCCTGGCTGACGTGATTCCGGTGGCGCAGGACGGCACCATGGCCTACTTCTCGGACAGCGCTCTCGGATTCAGGGTATCAACATTCGATTCCGGCGAGTGGCTTCCCGACGGCAAAACCCCTCTGGTCCCGGGAACCGGCGTCATCATCCGGGTGCGCGAGACAGGATGGCTGACATTCACCGGGACCGTCATTCGCGAGCCGCGAACCGTGAGGATTGCCAGCGGATGGAACCTCGTGGGGTGTTCGTCCGGACGCCAGGGGTTGCTCCAGACAGAACTCGGTTATGCGCCAGTTCCCGGTGATACCGTGATGGACCAGGTAGCTGGAGGATCAGGGTTTCACGCGTACACCTGGGATGGAAACACGTGGGTTCCAGAGGAACCGCTCATCCTTTCAGGTCATGGCTACTGGATTCAGAGACGTGGTGACCCAGTGGACTGGACGCCGCCGCCAATTCCGTGAAACGACCCCTGACATGGTGTGCTACGGTGGTGGCTTTTCTGGCGCTCATCTTCCTGATTCTGGGGTGCGCGTTCAGGACGAATCAGTCTTTCGGCTGGGATGTGTTTGGCAAGTATCACAGCACGCACCAGACCAATGCGGTGAAGCCACACAAATGATTTGACGTAGCGGCGGGGCGGGTGCATCGTGTCTTCACTCGACCGGATGACCCGGGAGTGAACAACCGTATGAACAAACACATCACCGCACTCGTTTCTGCATCCGCACTCGCCCTTCTGTCTGTTTCCACCTCCGCCGCCCTGTTTGGTAATCCCAGCGTGGCGATCTACCCCCCGGCCACTCCGGCTGTCCTGGGACCCTTGGTCACAACCCTCAGTTCGTCCGTCGTGGACGACAACGGCAACTTCGCTGCCACTTTGACGACCGCCGTCCACTCGGGCGGTTCCAACCCGCTGGGCGGGCTCACCTTCGTTTACACGCTCAGCAACGACCTGCTGCCTCCCAGCAACCGAGATGACGTGTACGCCTTCTCCGTCACCTGGAATCCGGCTTGGATTCCTGCTGTGATTGATGTGGATACCGCCGCGGGTGCCGGCGTCGTTCCCTTCAGCTTCGGCTTTGGACCCAACGGAGTCGTCTTCGCCTTCAACTTCGTCTCCTTGGTGGCTGGGGCGACTTCCGTGCCAATCGCCGTGGGCACTGCCGCTCCATTGTGGACCACCAGCAATGCAGGCATCATCAACGGGACCACGGAGGATGCGGTGGCGCTGGTGCCCGTGCCTG
>Ga0102851_10000003_pt1 | contig 85033 bp, 107 predicted proteins | sample Mud3Dept3metaG_FD_79558 | JGI IMG/M metagenome (GOLD analysis project Ga0102851, IMG submission 79558) | Freshwater wetland microbial communities from Ohio, USA, analyzing the effect of biotic and abiotic controls - Mud 3 Core 4 Depth 3... | ecosystem: Environmental > Aquatic > Freshwater >... | reverse complement strand
GGTAGGTTTGTGCGGACTCTTTCCATACAGCGAGGTCGCGTTCCCATTGTTCTTTTGAGCGCGGTGCGTGGGATAGCCTGTACCCGGCGGGTAGAGTGTTCATGCTTTCTCCATTTTGTATATCTCGTACCCGGAAGTCCGGCGTATTGAGGGTAGCCCCAGCTTTATATATCTCTGGAAAGTCCCTCTGCCCTGCTTCCCCGCGCGGGGGATGTCTCTTCTTACAGTAATGTAGGCTGTCCCTCCCGGGCGGAGCAATCTGTGTATCTTATTCAGTACCGACCGCTGGGTTGCCTGCGGCACCACATTGAGAACGTAGTTGCAGGTGATAGTATCAAATAACCCGGATAGTTTCACCGGCCTCCAGTAGGGGTCGTAGCAGACCATGTCGTACCAGCACTGTCTTCCAGACCCGTAGTCCAGCGCCCTTCCTTTAATCAGGTTATGGTTATTGAGCCAGCGCAGCGGCTCCGGTGCCCGGGTACGCTGTATTGCGGTGGATGCTCCCTGTATGGTTGCCATACTACCTTCTATCCTCCGACTTTGTTTTCTCCAGTATACTACCCAACTACCCATCCGTCAATGTTGACAAACCTGCGTAATAAGCTTATCATATTAAACATGGTACTGCAAATCTGGTCTTGTAAGAGATGTGGCTGGGAATGGCCCAGTAGGCGCGGAAGAGGGAAGCCGATAACGTGCCCGCACTGTCGCAGCCCGTACTGGGACCTGGACAAGGATCCCCGGAGAGGAACCAGAACACAGAAGAAGAGAACGCCGGTGCCGGGAGCAAAAGCCAGGCGCTCTTATAGTGGTCATTCGCCTGCTTATAGTGGTCATTCACCAAGGAGACATGTTGTATGAGTGGTGATTGTATGAGTGAGAGATATAAGGGTTATGCGATACAAAAGAGTAAGCTGGTGCTGGACCGGTCCGACCGTTCCGGTCTTATCAGGCTGATCCGGCGGTACAGCTGCTTCGTAGAGGCACAGGACCCTGATATTCCTTTCGGGGTGAGGGACTTTGCCGTAGAGTCTCTCCGCCCTTCCATTTTACAGGCAATACACCTCCTCTACCTTGATGGTCATATATCTATACGTGCTGCTATTGGAGGGAGATTTGGCGACCAGAAAGCATGAACGTTATACTGTCCTGCGCCTGGAGCATTTTACCCCTCACGAGGCGCGGGCTCTTTCTATTCTCCGGAGCAACACTCCGGCTCTGAAATTGGTCCGCCAGGAGCGCCTGGAACGCTGGGCTCATTTTGAGCATTATGCTGCAGGCAAGGTCTCCCGGGGAAAGTGGCGTCGTCAAGACGTCCCGCACAAGTGGCTGGATAACCTTTCCCGCATGTATACCAAGAAGAGGTGGCGGGTCAGGGAAGGTCCTGTCGGAGACCAGACGGATATGCCGAAGGGTTCTCCTAACCCGTGGGCAATGTACCGTGACGCCGAACGTCGGATGGGTGGTCCTGACTCCAAGAACTATATTTCTCCCTGGGAGATCCGCCAGCTGACCCATGGTAAGACGGACCTGCAGCGCGGCCTAGTTTTCGTCCAGCAGGTGGAGCGCAAAGCCAAAGAGAAGGAACGTACTGGTCTGGATCGGACCCTGGTCGCTCAGTGGATTGCGGAGAAAGAAGATGCTATCCGCGACGCTCGGGGCAAGCGCCGGGACCAGTTGATAATAGAGAAGAACCGCCTGGAGCGGTTATTGTAGTAGGTTATACAGCAGGTTGGTTTAATGAGTTAATTTAGGGTTGGTGAGACCAATGAGTCTCACGGGAAAGGAGAACTATAATGACAGAGTCATTGGCCCCATCTACCCCTGAGCAACAACATATAGTCGCCCCTTCTTTTGACGTTGCGGAGTCTTCTTCTCCTCCTCCGGATAGTTCAGTCGCATTGCCCGAGAGTCCTGCTCCGGGAGTATTGCCCGATTCCGGGGTCTCCACTGCGTCGACAATTGTCTCTCCTATAGAACCTGCTCCGGGAACTCCCCTACCGGTAATTAAGCTGGAGCCCGTGGTTGTTTCTCCTGCTACTGCTCCTGCTCCTGTCACTGTGAAAGAGCCTGTTGTTCCCACCAACATGGTTTACTATGGTTCCCATAATGATGCCCTGGATCAGCAGATTATAGAGGCGGCTCCCGAGTACTTCGTAGGAAACAGTACCGTGGGTGCCTGGGCTGCTGCCAACGGTCCTTCCGGTTTTGCGGATATCAAGAAATTTGAAGATGCCGGCATTCCCTTCTTTGATTATGTTTCCTATGCTTATGGTGGTCCTCAGGGAACGCGGGGTATTCTGGTGGATGTGCCCTCGATCCTGAAGTATATGGCTAATGGTGCTGCCGCAGGCATGACCGGTATATTTGTTGATGAGGTTCCGGCTTACCCCACTACTACCCAGTTGAGCCAGCTTAAAACTATATCTGATAGGGCGCACGAACTGGGACTGAAAGTAGTGTTTAACGTTGGAGTCAGCGACTGGTCAGATGGCCTGATGAACCTCACCGATTACATAAACAGCTCAGAGCAGTACAGCGGATCCGATTTATCGTACAGTCAGAAGCAGTGGGCAGACCGTACCTGGTTGCTGAATAATACAGCTACTTCCGCCGAGGGCGCTCTCGCGGATGCGAAGCTGGCAGCACAGCAAGGCATTGCAGCCTACTATCCTACGACCGCTTTTGCCTATACTGTTATCCCGTCCTGGTTCTCGGAGTATGCGAGCCAGATCCAGCAAACCAGTATCTCTAACGCCCAGGAACTGGCAGATTTTGAGGCTTCTCATGTTCTGCTGGGTGACGGCATGTACGTTCCTAAGACCGACTGGGACATGCTTTCTCCGGAGTACCAGTCTATCGGGCTGTCCAGTGGTTTCCAGTCAATGAGCACCGCAATCAACGACGCTGCTGCCCTGTTTGCGGTCAATAATGTTCAGTTGGGAGACGGAACCTGGATCGCGAAGACTGACTGGGATAATCTCTCTTCAAACTACCAGACTGTTGGCTTGCAGAACGGGTATGATGCTCTGGTCGCGGCTATCTATGCAGACTATACTGCTCCCGCTCCCGCTCCGGAGCCACTTCCTGAACCACTCCCTGAACCGTTACCAGAGCCATTGCCGGAACCAGAGCCGCTGCCTGAGATTCCTGCGCCAGAGCCCGAGCCCGCACCTATGCCCGCTCCCGCGCCTGAGCCTGAGCCTCCTGCGATAATATCCCCTGAGCCTATTTTTGTCCCGGAGCCAGGGCCTGTTCCTCCTCCTCCAGAGCCTGAGCCTGTTCCTCCTCCGGAGTTAGAACCTACCCCGGAACCAGAGCCTGTTCCAGAGCCGTCGTTGCCGGAACCGGAACCTCTTCCTCCTCCTCCTTCACTTTCTCCTCTGCCTGCCCCTGCGGGAGGAGTAACGGGAACAGTGACAGGTGTGCCTGCTCCTTCTGGAGCAACTGATGAATATAATCTCTTTCTTACTATTCTGAGTAATAATGATCCTCGTTTCAGCTATGGGGAGCAAGTCTGGTGTGCTGCTACAACTACGGACTTCCCCAATCTCCTATCCTCGGGTGCAACAGTCACCGGAGTACTGGATAACTCTCTGGGCTGGTGGAGACTGCTTCCTGCTTACTCACCTCCGCTGCCTGGTCCGATTGTGGAGCCTGAGCCGGAGCCTCTTCCTCCCCTGCCGGAGCCAGCACCACGACCCCGGAGAAAACCGAAGAGGAAAGTGTCTTCCGACTACACTGATTATGGTGGTATGACCGGTATAAGGTAGGGGGTCTTGACATCTGTGGTTATTGTGGTATACTATGGATAAGTTGTTAAGGATAGGTGAGGATTAGGAAAATGAGTAGTGAGGATGTATTTAACGAGCAAGCGCGTCAGTTGAGCCAGGCCCTGGCCAACTTACCTGCAGATTATCCCTGGAAAGACCAGGCAGATTACGCTTATGGGTTCCTAGTACTCGGGCGTCTTAAATTGCGTCCAGAACGGGTTGTGATTGCTCCTACTACGCAGTGTAAGTGGACGAAAGTAGAACTTGTCTCGTAAGTCTGAAAGAAAGCAGGTATGTCTGATGACGGTAAGCGAACAACAGGACCATATTAAATCAGAGATGCTCAAGTTTGCCCCGGGACTAGCTCGCGACTACGAGCGGGAAGTCCGTCGCCTTTTCGCTAAGGCACAGGAGGAGCTGGGTCCGAGGCTGGGGAACATCCGGGAGAGAAGGAACGTCTGGAATCCCACCTTCCTTGTTTTGCTTGAGCCCAGTCTGGACACCGTGAACCCGAAGACAGGAAAGCACACCGATATGTGGAACCTGTACGGTAAACCTCTCGAGTTCATCTATGCTATTAGTGAAGAAAAGCTGCGGAAGCGAGCTAAGGACTACGGCGAGGAGACGGCCCTGCTCTGGTACAACAAGATGATTGGAAAGCTGGGTGACCTGGACGAGGTTACGGTCTCCGAGCCAGGGGTAGGTGGGAATATTACTATCACCGGAAAACATAAAGAGCACAAGGTCGTGATTGACCAGCATCCAATAATCAACGTGTCGCCGCTGGGCAGGCCTTTCCACCAGTTCCCTTCTCACATCTACGTCGATGGTAAATTTCATAGTGAGATGGCGTACAAGAAAGCTATCCGCCAGTGGGGTGTCCGGGAATTAGAGCGTCCTGATGTGAAACCCAAGAAGCCGGTGATTAATCCCAACGATCGTCCTCGTGAGTTCCGATTTGAGTTTAAAGTGGAGCTGGGCGTAATGACTGCTCGTCCTGGGGATATTGAGACGCGGCAGGAAACAGCCAAGGGGATGAGTGAAGAGGAGGCCTGGAAAAAGATCTACAGGCAGGAAATGCGGTACGGGTTGTATAAGCGTGTTTTCGACCAGCGTGTTGTCCGGATATGGTCCTGGAATAATGATTTGATTTGGGGGGATGATTCAGGAGAACCGATGCCGAAAGATGGGATTATTGAGAATCTCGATCTCTGGATTGACAAGGTGAGAAAGCGGAACTATGAGCGTGCTATGTACCGTAAGTCAAAGGGGTACAGTACGGGTACCCGTGCCCCTGCGGGAATGGGGAGGTTAAGATGACCCCAAAAGAGGGGACAGTACCTGAGAAGAAGGGAAAAGAAAGCTTCTCTCCGGAGGCCAGAGGGGGCAGCTGATAACATGTTCGGAGGGATGAGATCATGATGCTTCTCGGTAAGGGACACTGGAGCTTACACTCAGATATGGATGTTCGCTGGAACCGCGAAGGTAACGGTCAGGTTGGTGGGCTGGCAATGCCCGCTGATTGCCGGAAGGCACTGGAGGAACTGAAAAAGAAGCTGGGTGAACCTCCTGCTGACCTCGAGTGGAACTATTATAAGTTTTAGTATTTTGAGATTGGGGTGGTATAATAGATATTCTTGCTTATCGTGCGTCGGATGATATGTTGTCGAACAGTGTTTCCCGTCTCTCTTCCTCTAACCTGGAAGAGTGGCTCGACTGGCTCGTTCGTCCTCCCTCTGCTTACCCGGTGTCCTGCCTTAAGGTGGTGTGGAGTCTCGCGGATTTTACTAAAGCTGTTCTATCCAACCTTCCGGGGAATGTCCTGGCTGACCTCTCCTCTCCTCCGCATAAGGCGCGCTGGTGGGACTACAAGTTCTTTTATATCGCGGACAAGGTTCTCAGTATTGGTAAGAATGGGACGGAAGTCAGCTTCTACGACCTGTCGCAGTATTTTCCTGATGAATCCGAACCGGATAGTCTGGAACTGCTTCAACAGAAAGCGGATATGCTCCGTGATGTTCTATTCGACCTGGGGGTAATTCGTCCGTCGTCTCTCTCCTCTCCTGTGGCTGCGTTTAACGGCCATAAGATTTTGAGCCTGGTCAAGGCCACGGTCCCGACGATCTTCGATGCTTCGGACAATGTTATAGATGCTTATGCTACTGCTCTGCAGTGCACACCGCGGGAGTGGGTTTCCAATTACCAGGTAGGACATTTCTCTAATCTGTGGGGGTATGACTTGTCTTCTGCTTATCCCGCGGAAGCAGCAAAACTGCTGCACCTGGGAGACTGTGCTTTCCTGAGAGCTACCGAGTTGAACCTTTCCGCTTACTATGGTTTTCTGGTGGGAGACTTTACGGTTTACCCGGATCACCCTATGGCATACTGCTCCCCGTTTTTAGCTGACCGCGGTGACGGCATCCCGATTAATTTTACAGGAACGGAGCATGACTACCCCTGTCTCCTGGATGAGGTGCGCACTCTTTACCGGTACAACATGGGGGAGTTCAAGATGAAGCGCGGCTGGTTTGTCTCCCCAACCAGCGGTGTCCGTCCCCGTCGTCCTTTCAAGGAACTGGTGGAAGTACTCTATATTCTGCGCGGAGGCGGCTCCCCAGAAAACAGCAAGCTCCGTTCATATCTTCTTAAGAGGGTGCTTAACGGTCTTATTGGAAAGCTTCTTGAATCCCGTCGAGATGAGAAAGGGAATGTAATAGAGTACGGTGACCTTTATAACCCGATCTATCACAGTTTATGCACTACCGGGACCCGGCTGCGTGTTTTCGACTTTATCGTCCAGAACAACATCACCCGGGAACAGCTGGTCCACGTCGGAGTGGATGGCCTGAAAGCGACTTGTGATCTCGGTCTTCCCGAGGAGGCCAGCCTGGGAAACTGGCGTCAGACTAATGAGGCTCCGGCGGTGGTGCTTTCTCCCGGGGCGATCATCAGTCTCTCCCGCAATTTTAAAAGTACGGGATATATTGATTTTTTCGCAGAGACTATTCTCCATGCAGGAGCCAGCATCTTTGGTGTAAGCCGTAAGAACCCGATTGACCTGCGTACACTATTCTTGAATCAGAACAGGTACTTTTCCCGTCTTCCCCGTACGGCAGGAGAGCTCATGTCGGGAGAGTCTTACTTCTCTGACCCTATTTGTGTATAAGTAGTATCTATCCCGTAGCATACGGTAGCGTCTAGTCCACACGCTAAGTAGCACTTAGTACCTATTGTTGCCTCCTATCTACATGTATATAATTGTGCATAATGAAAAGGTACTACTGTCCCCACTGTTCTTCTAAACGCCCTGTTGTAAAAGCCGGCGTAGCGCGTGGGTGGGCCGGGTATGAGAAACAGCGCTATGTGTGCAATTCCTGCCACCGGTTTACAGTCAAGCCCCGCGAAGAGAATAGATAATGGTTGACGAAAAAAGATCTGCTAACCTGAGCCCCAAATCATTCCGCGAGACTCCGCTCTGTGAGCTCTGCTTCGAGGATGCCCTCAAGGCGGGTTCTACCCGGTCAGAGAAAGTGAAGCCGGCGGACTTTACCGAGACCTCTATCCGGTTCTGTGTAGACGGCCTGCGGGACTGGTACTCTTCTTTCGTAAAGTCATACTGTGACTGCTCCCTGCGTACCGCTATCCGGGATATCAGCTGGCAGTGGGCTTCCTTTTGCGAGAACAATACTTCTCTGGTGAATGTTCGCGGCGAGTTCCTCAGATTGCGCCAGGAGATAACAGAGAAGACAGCGTACACCGACCTGGTAGAGCGCATGCGGCAGCAGGTAAACATTAAAGAGTTCGATAGGACCGGGTCGGCGTATCCCTGTAACATCGATCTCCCTACGGAGGCTGCCGGTATTATCAGCGAGACCGGGGAGGCTCTCGGCATTAACTTTTCCCGCTTCCTTCAGGTAGGTCTGGCGTGGTCTCTGTCTACTAACCGGCAGGGGCTTTATACCGGATGGGTAGAGGCGATACAAAAGCCTCTTTTTACCGCAGTCATGGTGTGGGCGGAGCGGAAAGTGAAAGACCTGGAAGAGGTCCGCTTTTTGTCTGATCTCCGGTTGAGCCAGGGTATTTCCCGGTCCGTTTTAACCGACCAGAAAGCCCCATAAAACATTCCTTTTACCCCTCTTTTTTGGCCTATTTTCCACCCCTTTTTCCGACCTGTTTTCGGGGTCTTTTTTGGTACCATTTTCAGTGTCGTTTTCGACTCCTTTTTTGGCCCTTTTTCCGACCCTGTTTTTAGTCCTGTTTTTGCCCTCTTTTTATCCCTTTTTTGGGGTCTTTTTCTGGTTTTTCCGGGAATTTCCCCCTTTTTTCAAAAAATCCCGAAAAATCCCCTAAATTTTACTTTTTTCCTTTTTTGTCATTTTTCTGTCATTTTCACTTTTTTTATTTCCAGGCACAAATTCCGTTGTTTTACGCACGAGTCGCTACGACGCTACGTCGCTACGGCGCTACCTTAGGTAGCCTATAATATATATATAATATAATATTACTCAGTAGTGACATCTTCCATATATATACTATGTATATATATGGAATATGGTATAGCGTTTTTGGGAGAAAACCTGCACTTTTCCCGATGTCCTTTTTTCCGGTCTTTTTTCGGTCCCCTGTTTTAACCCCCAATTTTAGCCTCTTTTTCCGTGCCTTTTTTCTGTCTTATTTTCTGCCCTTTTTTCCGACCTGTTTTCGACCCTATTTTCCGGGGTATTTTTCCCGCTGTTTTTTGGTCCCCTATTTTCCTCGGGTCCGGTTACTTTTTTCCGCTTCTTGGCGACCAGTCGGATTTTTTCCAGTGCCGCTTTTCCATCAGATGAGCAAACCGGGCGAACAGGTGCACTACTGCAACAACTATGGTCCAGGTTGCCAGGGCATAGGGGAGCCACCAGTACCGGAGTACCGGGAAGGCAACGGCCAGCACTACTCCTACAACAAGCAGGGTGTTTGTTTTATTCTCTATGTTGTGTTCTATCTTGCCCCAGTTCATGTTATCCTACAAAACCGTGACTGATTTGGCTAGATTGCGGGGGAAGTCAGGGTTCAGTCCTCTCTCTACGGCAACCCGGTATGCCAGCAGCTGGGTAGGAACAATACATACCAGGGGGTAGTACAGGTCCGGTACCGAGGGAATCTTGATATAATGGTCGAATACCGGGTTCCTTTTGTCGGATATCCCAATCACCATCCCTTTTCTCGCTTTTACTTCCTGCAGGTTAAGAATTGTCTCCTGATAGGCGTAATCATTGGGACAGATACCGCAGACCGGTATCCCTTCTCCTACCAGGGCCAGAGTGCCGTGCTTCAGTTCTCCTGCGGCCAGTCCCTCTGCGTGGATATAGCTGACTTCTTTCATTTTGAGCGCGGATTCTCCCGCGACGGCAAAGTTTATTCCCCGTCCTAGATAGTAGAAATCATGCTGGTTCCGGATTAAGCGAGCTAGGTCAATTATCCTTTTTTTATTCTCTTGCAGCACTTCTGTTATCGCTGTTGCTGCTCTCTCAATTTCAATTTGCGTCTCTTGTATCTTTCCGATCATAGCACCGTGCAGCAGGTAGAACACTGCCAGCTGGCTGGTGAACGTCTTGGAGGCAGCGACGCCTATCTCAGGGCCGCACTTCATGGCTATTGTGATATCGGCTATTCTGCCGAGCTGTGAGTTGGGATTATTGGTAATAGCGATAATATAGGCTCCCTTCTCTTTCGCTGTCTTTAGCCCATGTATCACGTCTGCTGTCTCCCCGCTCTGGCTGACAGCAACCACGACTGTTCCCCGGCGGAGCGTGGGAGCAAAGTAGTGGAATTCGCTGGCGGCAATTGCGTCTCCCAGCCGCTCCATGGTATGCGAGAAGATAAACCGTCCGATGATGGCTGCGTATCGTGAAGTCCCGGAGGCGGTGAAGACGACCTGGTGGGAATGCAGGATATCTCTTGCTGCCCGTTCCACGACTCCCATGTCAAGATAAACCGACTCCATTAGCGTTTTGGGTTGCTCCATGATCTCCTTCAGCATAAAGTGCTCATATTCTCCCTTTTCTGCCCTCCTTGCTGGAGCACGCTGATTTCCTGACGGTGCTTTGAAATCCGGTGAGATTTCCAGTATCTTGTTGTCTTCGGGGATGTACCTTCCCCCTTCCGGGAGCGCGTTCTCGTCACTGGCGATATACACTCCGGTCTCTGTGCATGTGATCACCAGCGGGCAGTCCTTACGCACCGCCTGTATGCTATCCGAGCCTGCCCGGAGTACCAGCAGAGCATACGTTCCTTTAACGATAGCGGTTACTTCTTCCAGGCTATTGTTCTCCAGCAGGTGAGCGATCAGCTCGGTATCTGTCTCGGAGCGAATCTGATGTCCTTCTCTCTTCAGCTTTTCCTGTATTTCCTGGTAGTTGTCAATCGTCCCGTTATGAACGACTGCTATATCCCCGAGACAGCTAATGTGAGGGTGCGCATTCTCTCTGGTTACTGCTCCGTGTGTTGCCCACCTCGTATGCCCGATCCCTGTCTGGGTTCCCTGCTGCGGTTCTGTTTTCAGCTGGTTGGGCGTTCCTACGGTCCGGGTTACCGTGATTGCCCCGTGGTGCGTTCCCGGGTCGATAAAAGCGATGCCGCATGAGTCATACCCGCGGTAAAGGAGCAGGTTCAGTTTCTCTACCAGCATATTTACGGGGACAGTGTTTCCGGTGTATCCGATGATGCCACACATATTCTTCTCCTACTGGGGTAGAACATACTTGTTATTTGCTTGTCTTGTCTGGATAAACCATCGGTACATAGACTGGATGCCTTCGTGCCAGCTTACTTTAGCAGACCACCCGGTTTCGGCATGGATGCGGTCTGCCCGAATACTCTCCCGCATGGTTTGTCCTATCCGCTGGGGGATGAAGGTAATGGGTGACTTCGATCCGGTGACCTGCAGGATGTCATTTGCCATCCGCAAAGCGGAGATTTCTTCTGTTGCTGTCATATTCCAGATGCGGTTTACTTTCCCCGACTTGTATCCCGCAATCATAGCATCCACCAGGTCGTTCACATGTGTCAGTGTACGTGTTTGTGTCCCATCTCCATGGATAGTGATTGGCTCCCCGCGTAGTGCCTGACCGAGAAAGATGTGGGTTGCCAGAGCCGGTCTTGTCCCTTCCCCGTAAATGGTGGCAAAGCGCATCATAATATATTTGAGACCGTAAGTATGGTGAAATCCCATGATCGCATTCTCTCCCGCCAGTTTAGTGCAGGCATATATCTCGGCCGGGTTGGGCAGCACGGTCTCATCTACCGGATGGTGTTTCTGAGGTCCATAGACGCAGTTGTGTACGGCCACTCCTCCCACGGTGTACGAGTTGTCTGTTTCTACTTCTAAGTTGTACACATCTCCGTCATATTCTGTGCGATCAATCTTGTATATTGGAGCTACAATATTCCCATTATCCTTTGTGTATCTCTGTTGTGGAGTCCTAGTGTATTCCCAACCAGGTATTCCGAATTTGTTTAATAGATCGAATGCATCCTTGCCCCGAATCTGTAGTGTGTACCCTTGGTGACCGTTGACATTCCTACCGAGAACAGTATTGGAGCGGGGGTGAAAGCTCATTGCGGCTAGTATACCTAGGTCTGTGAACATAGCCCGGAGCTGCCATGCTAACTTCGCTGATACAGTGCTCATGGTTATTACATTTCCTGCTTTGAGTGATTTATAGCAGCAGCCATCTCCATCAATAAATCCGTGTAGGAATTCCAGCCTAGCTTCCGGTGAGGCGTCTAGCACAGAAGTCGGTATAGCTTTGTTTGTCGCACGGCAAGGTGGCATACCATTGTCGTAGAACTGGTGGAACTCCTCAGCTAGCTCTTTGCCGTAAAAGGTTAATCTGGTCCCTTTTTGATTTAAATAAGAACAGCTGACGATGTGTGCTTCTTTATCGTAGTAGGTTAGCATAGCATTTGTTATTAATTCCGTTAGCCTTGGTTCATCTCCCAAGTGGAATGTGACACTATAATGGTCCTTGTTACACGCGAGACTTCCCTCAGCGACGTATAATCCCCATAGATATGCCATTTCTGGTTCCAGACCATTGTACTTTTCCCGTTTTTTCTCCGCTATGATTACTATCTTGTCCTGTGGCTTGAGATCTCGGGCGGCTACCCACTTCTTGTCATTATCTGTTTTCACTAAGTACGGATGCTCTGGTGTTGATGTTATAGGCAATCCTCCGATGGCATGCACGCTTATGACTTCCCCCTTATGGTGCCTTTTGCCAGTAGCAGTTACTGTATGAGTTTCCCCCGTATGAGTCACGACCTGATCACCTATCTTTATGTCGCCAATATTCTTGACCCCGTCTTTGGTTCGTACCCATGAGTCGGGTGGAAAACAGCAGGTACTGGCATAGTACAGCTTTGTTCCATTGCTGCAACAGGCATGAGCGATGTTCCATGTCCCTTCAATGTTGATTTTCATGGTCTCAATAGGGTGTACCCGTGCCCAGTTCAGGTCCGCTACTGCTGCCAGGTGAAAAACGGCGTCTTTTCCCTTGACGGCGGCACATACTTCTCTCAGGTTGCAGATGTCTTCCCGTTTTGCAGTGTCTACCGGGTCCTGTGCCGAATCGAATACACGGACGCAGTGTCCCTGGCTTCTCAGCCGGGAAACCAGCATACTGCCAATGAACCCGCATCCTCCGGTCACCAGAATTTTACTCACAGTTTATCCTTCTCACTTTCCGCCGACGGTTACGCCAGCTTTTTTATTCCTGTAGTCGCGTTCAACGTTATGCAACAGGTCTATCCAGGTGCGCGTTATCTCTTTCCAGCTAAAGGTGTGGGCAATCGCGCGTGCCCGCTGTCCCATCAGAGCACTCTTGTTCGTGTACTGCAGCAGTGCTTCCAGGGCGCGGTACATCTGGGTAATATTATGGGGCTCCAGCAGGATCCCGCTGTAGCCGCTCTCTATGATTTCATTTGTTCCCCCGACATCAGTAGCCGCAATCGGCAGTCCTACACTGGCAGCCTCCATCACCGTGGTAGGCAGGCCCTCAGAATATGACGGGTTTACGAAGATGTCAGCTTCAAGCAGCTTCTCCAGTATATCGCTCTGGGGTATTTCTCCCAGGAATTTCACTTTTAATCTCTTGTGTAAACGGAGCCCGTCCACCTGTTCCTCCAGTTTTTGACGGTAAGGCCCGTCTCCGATGATGAGCAGTCGTACATTGTCTCTTGCCAGCCTATCGAAGGCAGCAATCAGGTCCTGGACTCCCTTGGCATATACCAGTCTTCCGGTGTAGATGATCGTTGGTTCCCCGAACCCGTTACTGCTATGCATTTTCTCTGGAATCATGATCCCGTTGTGTATGGTCTGCGGACTTGCCTGCGGGTAGAGGTGCCGGATGAATGCGCTGGCCGCCCGGGAGATCCCCACGGTGTATGTTGCCTGCTTCATGACACTTTTCCCGATTGTGTGGTCGTATGAACGGGCCGCTTTGGTAAGTGTCGGGTTGGGTAGTATCGTATGAAGGCTCCCACGTTCAACGTGGATGAGCGGAATGCCCCGTACCCGTGCATATAATGCTCCGACAAGGGTTGTAGGAAAAAAGCGCGTCTGCGTGACGACAACGTCATGTGGGGGCATCCGCAGCTGCTGGGGAGAAAACTGCACGACTGGCATTATCCCACCGATATGAGCCAGCAAGGGAAGGCGGATGATGTTGACCCGGTCAATGACCTCATTCTCCGGAGCTTTTTCTGTGTTGCTGGTAAAGACATCTATTTCTTCTCCCCGGTCTGCCAGCCTCTTTGCCAGCTCGTGAATGTTTTTACAGTACCCTCCGACGTGGGGCTGGTAATATCCTGCAAAGATAGCAATACGCATGATTCAAATTTTCCTTTCCCTTGCTGTTCCAAACCAGACATCGTGCCAGGTTTGTAGGGCAAATAGCCCCCAGATAACACCAATGGGGTCCAGTGCCAGTCTTCCGTGATTGTTGCTCTTGCCTAACAGCAGGCTGGTCATCTGAGAGAGCGACTTCCCGGTGCAGACCTCCCGGAGTAGTTTCCCGGTGCTCAGCGTGTCCAGCGCCATGTCGTGCAGTGGTCCTTTTTCCAGCCACTGTGCTACCGGTGTCCCGAAACCCTGCTTTGGACGCCAGACAATTTCCTCCGGGAGCAGTCCCTCGACGGCTTTGCGGAGAACCCATTTATCTCTTTTTAGCCCTGGGGTGAGCCGGAAAGCGAACCGGACGATGTTTTTGTCCAGTAGCGGCAGCCTCTCTTCAATTGCCCAGGCCATGACTGCCTTATCCGCCTTCATCATGAACTTTTCCGGAAGAAGGTTTAACACATCTGAGGCCAGCATCCGGTCGTAGACGTTCTTAGTGTTAAACTCCTGCGGTACAGGGTAATTCCCGTTTCTGCTTCCCAGGAGCCATTGTGCGCTGCCTTTGCTCATAGCCGTTGTCGGGTAAATCAGGGCCTCGTTCAGACTATCCTGGTTAAGCAGGGACAGTATCCGGTGCCAGCGGTAGAACTTTCCTGCGGGATTGGCGCTGATGAGCTTCCCCGCGGCTTTTCGCAGGGGAGCAGGCATCCTGTATAACGTCTCCAGAATCGCGGCGTATCTGTGCCAGGGGTATCCCCCGAAGAGCTCGTCTCCCCCTTCTCCTGCCAGTACTACGCTGACATATTTCTTCGCTTCCTTTGCCAGGTAGTAGTTGCATAAAGTAGCCGCGTCTCCCAGCGGCTCATCGTGGTGCCAGGTTACTTTCCGAATGTCCCGGGCGACCATTTCAGAGCTGATAGGCACCTCATGATATTCTGTTTCCAGGCTCTGGCTCACCTTTCGAGCGAACTCTGCTTCCGAGTGTGTTTCAAAAGACGCGGTGAATGTGTGCAGTGTTCCACTGCTGATTTTGCGGTAAAGTGCCACTACTGCAGATGAGTCTATTCCTCCGGAAAGGAAAGCCCCTACCGGGACGTCGGACTGCAGTCTCAGCTTGGTTGACTCGTCCAGCAGGCTGTGCAGCTGTTCGGCACTCCGCTCCCCGTTTCTCATCTGCTTATTTTCTTCCGCTAGCCCCCAGTAGGACCGGATGTAAGGAGCTGTGTTGTGTAAAGCAGACCAGGTAGCCATGTGTCCGGCAGGAACTTTATGTATCCCGTGAAACAGCGTGTCTTCGCCAAGGGAGTACTGGTACATCAGCCACGACGGTATTGCCTTATAGTTAACTGCTGCCGGTGCTCCCGCAGCAAATATTGCTTTAATCTCTGAGGCGAAGGCTACCCGGTTCCCCAGCTGCCAGTAATAGAGTGGTTTCTCCCCGATGGGGTCACGGGCAAGGATCAGTTTGTGCTGTATCCGGTCATAGAGCGCAATGGCAAACATGCCGCGCAGGTACCTCGGAAAAGCTTCCCCGAACTGTTCGTAGGCATGAGGGATTACCTCACAGTCACAGTTCGACCGGAAAGTATGCCCGTAGGAACGGAGCACGGAGCGGACGTCTTTGTAGTTGTATATTGCTCCATTCGTAACAGAGACCACTGTCGCCGACTCGTTGGACATAGGCTGTCTACCCAGATCCGAGAGGTCTATAATTGCCAGTCTCTGGTGCCCCAGGGCGCAGAACTGTTCGTCAGAAAACCACCCGCTTCCCTCAGGTCCGCGATGAGTAATCTGGGCCATCATAGCCCTGATCTCGCTCTGGTCGTTTTTACCCAGTATCCCGCAAATTCCACACATTACCTGGTACCTATCCCCCTTATCCCTTTTGCTTTCCCGCCGAGCATTCTCTCTGTAATCTTGGTATCTTTCAGTCCAGCTTCCTCGTACCATGATTGTATTTCCCCGAGATCGTAGTAGTTTGCCCTGGGTGCGGAGAGGACATCAAAGGCATCATTCCATTTTGTCCGGAAGGGAAATTGGGAATAGTGTCGGAACAGGGGAGCACCGGTCCGGTTAGCTGCTTCTACGGCTGCCGCCGGAAGCCAGGAAAGGTAGTAGAGAGCCTGGTGAGGAATTCTTGTGGTCACTCTCCGTGTCGGTTCATACAGCACCTGTGCCATTTTATTGTCTCTTTTCCCGTAGACCCAGATGGCGATCATGCCTCCCGGTTTCACTATCTTGAGCAGCTGCCGGAACCCTTCCCGGGGATCGGGTAGGTGGTGCAGGACCCCGATGCAGAGGACTATATCGAATCTATCTTGCCAGGAGTCAGGCAGGTGGTAGATATCCTCCTGGACTACATTGACATTCGGGTGTCTCCCGAGGTTTGTCCTGGCTGCCTGTACCGCGCGCGGGCTGAAATCGAACGCGGTAACTTCCGCGCCGTATTTTGCCAGGAAATAGGAATGTCTCCCTGCGCCGCATCCGGCATCTATTACCTTTTTGTTTTTAAAAGAATCTGGCTCAAGCGGCCAGACATAGCTCAGGAAATTATTCTCGTACTGGCTGTAGATGGTATCGAAGTGAGACCACTCGAACCCGAAGCTATTTGCTGTTCGTTCTTTCAGCCGTACAGTTTTTCCACTACGTTCTTCCATGAGTATTGCCTCGCTTTCTCGATATTTACGCGGGACATTCTTGCTGCCAGTTCTGTGTCTCCCAGTACTCTGTTCACTGCCTGTGCTGTAGACCGGAAGTCCTGTGGTTCCGTGAGTATCCCGTTTATCCCGTCGGTGACTATTTCCGGTATCCCGCATACTCGAGGCGCTACTATGGGAAGTCCGCTGGCCATCCCTTCCAGCAGCGACAGGGGGAATCCTTCCGAGAGACTGGTATTTACCAGCACATCGGCTGCGCTCATATAGACGGGTACCCGGTTGTTATCCACGTTTCCGGCAAGCATTACGCGTCCCTTCCCCGCTATCCGGAGGTTGGTCATTTCTGGCCCATCTCCTACCAGAACACACAGTGCATCTATGCTACAGGAAGCCAGGATAAAATCTATCATGTTCTTCTCTGGGCGGCAGCGTCCGACAGTGAGTACTATTCTCCTCTCTCGGGGAAGTCCCAGGATATCCCGCGCCTCTTCCCGAGTCATATTCCCGAACTGGCAGGAGTCCACTCCGTTGGGGATAACCTGTACCGGGCACCGGTAATGTTTCAGAAGACTCTGTTTCTGGCTCTCTGTCTGGGCAACTACTCTCTGGGCATGCTTCATGGCGATAGGGTACAAGTACTTGTTGGAAGGGAAAGCGGTTTCCAGGTCTACTCCTCCGCGTTCGTAGAACAGGTACGGGATACCAAATATCATTCTGGCCACAATTGCGCTCGGGCAGACATATAGTGACTGGACATGAACAAGATCCGGTTTTATCCGGGCAAGGAGGGCGACCGCTCCGGGGATATACCCGATGCTGTAGAAAGGGCGTAGGGGGACAGTAGGAACCCGGTGAGTGGCAACATACCGATTTAAGGTGTAAGACCGTTTCTCTGCCCTCCTGGTGATTCTGGCGGGGGTTGCAGCGATAAGATGTACCTCATGTCCGGCCATCCGGGCAAACTCGGCAATTTTCTGGGCGGCTATTTCTGCCCCTCCACAGGACTCGGGAGGAAGTCCGGCAGCCAGTATCGCGACTCTCATTTCGCCTCCCTTTCCAGGCAGTATATCTCCTCGTTGCTCCAGGCTACACGGTAGCCCTGTTCCGTGGCTCTTCCCACGATATCGTAGTTCAACCAGTATATCTGTCCTCCTCCATACCCGCAGGGCTCTTTATTTAATGCTTCCCGGATTAGAAGCATGTCCGCCTTGGTATTGGTAAAATCTCCCGACACCAGGCTGGACTCAAGGGATATTGCTGTTGCAGTGGTCCACGAGTACCGGGGATCGGAGACCATAGCGTTCCAGTAGAGCGGGTCTGTTCCCACAATCTGGGGATGAAGAGATGCTGCTACCGCCAGTCCCTGCATCTCCTTTTCTGTCAGTGCATACCGCACGATAAGATTGGGAGACAGGGACCTGTTTGTCTGGTTCAGCGGTACCCCGATGGTAGACAGGAATACAATTACGGACAACAGGGCAGCAGCCAGCACTGTTCCCACTCTGTTCTTTGCCAGTGAAATAAGGGTGGTGGCCAAAAAAACGGACAGGACTACCCCGGAAAAGTAGCGCCAGCGGTCTTCCAGTATCGCTTTTCCAATCAGGGGAGGGAAAAATCCCAGGGCGAGAGTACAGGCACCCAGCAGGGCCCACATCCAGGCTGCGGTGGAATATTTTCTCTTGACAGCAAGCAGCATACCGGGAATAGTGATCCCGGTGTAGAGAAATAGTCCGCTGCTATCCAGGACCAGTTCTTTTAGCCTGTTCCCGTCGGTTTGTGTGTTGCTGCTCTCCGGTCCGATGTTGAACGTGATTTCAGTTGCTGTGTATATTATCCCAGAGGATGGAGCAGGAGAATTAAACCGGTAGTATTCGGATGTCCTGGCTACCGAGTTCCCCGCAGTAGTGTATGTCATCCATAGGGGAAGGGATACGGGAATGAGGATGAAGGCAGCTACCGTGGCCATAGATCCCCACTTGTTGACTGCTGTTCCTTCTTTTCGGATTAGTTCCTTCAAGGCAGGCGTTATCCGGGGAGCGAGAAGGCAGATTACGGTACCTATCACCCAGACGGCAGCCAGTATATGGGTAAAATAAGCCAGGGTAAGGGCAACAGCAACAAGGACTGCGCGCAGGTAGACGGGTAGCCAGCGTGATTTTCTCTCTAGCAGTAGGTATGCAGCAGCAAGGCTGAGAGTTATCCCTACTCCATTGGGTATGATCCAGATTCCAAGAAACAGGCTGCCCATGCTGGTAGCGGAGGCAAGGGACGCAGCAGCACCTGTTCTTCCGTCGCGGAATAGTATCTTACCGATAAGTCCGGACAGTACTGTGTTACCTGCCACCAGTGGAGTTCCGACAAACAATAGAGCCACTGTTTTATAGCTCAATCCGGTTGCGACCAGCATCTTTTTCAGGTACAGGTGCATCAGCGAGTACGATGTCCCCAGCGTTGTTATTCCTATCGGTACCTCGGTAACTCCTCCCGGGGCAAGTTCCCGGGTAACCACTTTCATGTGGTGCCAGGGGTCGAGTCCAATCAGGCTTCCAGGAAAAAGTAAACTTTCTGTCCAGATATGGGTTAATCCGAGAGCGCAGGCAAGGGCTATCGTGATGCCAAACTGCCTGCGGGTCGAAACACTCCGCGCGGAGATAAATGCTGCCCCCGAAGACAGGGCCATCAGGACATAGTATCCTGTTGGTTTAACATACTGCTCGGATCGGGTAGCATAGACTGCAATTCCGCATAGCAGTAGTATGGCGGCGGACAGCATGCTGAAACGGAAAGACCAGCCGTGTTTCCCTGCCTCTATACTCTCCCCTATCCTGTTGTGCAGGAACAGGTACGCCGCGATACAGGCAATGCCGGTGAGCACGGCTACGGAGTAGATGGGGTGGAACTTTTTGGCCTGTAATAATACCAGGGCAGCAGCCATTACCGCAATTCCGAAGAAGGCCCACGCCTTATCCCACTCTTTTACTTGTCTTACTTTAATCATTTGTTTCCCTTAGAAACGCTGCTGAAAAGAGCTACAAATTTCTCGGCCGCTGTTTCCGGGCTACAGTACCGCTCCACCCATTGTCTCCCCTGTTCCCCCAGACCGTCCCTCAGCGCTGGGTTTCCAGCAAGGGTGCACATACCCGCATATATTTCATCTTCGTCGTGGGCATTTACCACGGGGGGTAGTTTGGGATAAAACATTCCTTCCGGGGTGGGAGCAACATAGGTTATCGAGGGAGTGCCGCAGGCGAGCGGTTCGAGGGCTACCAGTGCCAGGACCCCGACAACGAACTGGTCGAGCACAACATCAGCAGCGTTGTACCAGGAGCACATCTCTGTTTTGTTCATGGGATCCAGCCAGGTAACACTGTCTGTTATCCCCAGTTCTTTGACCAGTTTCTTGCTCATGTTCAGGTCCCATCCCTTATTGACGCATACCAGCCGGGCATGGTTGTTCTTTTCCCGGAACCGGGCAAAGGCACGGAATACCTTGTCGTTCCCTTTACAGTCTGCCTGCGAACGGTCTGTCCAAGCCTGGCGGGATGGGTGAAAGAAGATCAGGTCGCAGCCTAGTTCTTTGTGGAGATCGTGCTTCGCGCTTTGTCTCGTTTCGTTATCCAGCACTTTGAATACTTCAAGATCGATAATATGGGGGAGGAAGACCAGGTTGCGCAGTCCTATGCTCTTAGCTGTGTCGATCTGGTAGGGTGCCAGTACTGTCGCTTTTGCCTTATGCAGCGAGCCAACTAAGTGCTTCCGGATTAACCAGCGTACCGCTTTTTTCTTGATATCCGCATCCTGTTCTGATTTCCCGGACCATCCTTGGAGCGCCAGTTGATCCAGGTCCGAGCCATAAGAAAAGAAGACGAAAGGGCGTCTGGACCAGCGCATCCAGGTAGCAGCTAGTCCGGAGCAGCCAATAACATCAAATTTGTTTGCCGTAGCAACCAGTTTTCTTAATCGTTTCCAGTACTCTCTGGGATTTGTGTAGGGGAGAAAATAGGGTAAGTCTTGGCGAATAACCCAGCTGGGGTCAACCAGTCCCACGTCGTGCCATCCTGGCTGGTGTTCCCGGGGGACTACGGAGCCGGACCCGATTACTACAGCAGCATCTATTCCCTTCTGCCGCAAGTACTTGGCGTAGGTGTAAAAACTGTTCTGGGTGTTCAGGGGATCACAGAATAGTACCTTCATCTTTTTCTCCCTACGAAGTAACAGGCGCGGGCGTACCGCGGCATGCTCGGGCTCTCCCGTACCATGAAATCAAGATGCTGCACCGGAGCAGCCAGCCAGCTCATAATGAACTTTACCGGGAGCTGCAGCCAGGTGCGCTCGAATGTCAGTACCGGATGCACTCGTATCAGGTCTGCCAGTATCTGGTTAATACTCCCGCTCACTCCACTCTTGACCACTTCCAGGTCGGGAAAGAGTGATATCAACCCCTTCAAGGTGAAGCGGAAGTAGTCGCTTTCATCGTGTACCCCTTCCAGGAAGGGAGACTGCACGCAGGCAATCCCGTCGTGTCTCAGTACACGCTGTGCTTCCGAGGCCACAACCCACGGTTTTGCTGTATGTTCCAGTACCGCGTTGAGGAGCACTCCTTCAAAGTACTCATTCTCGAAAGGTAGAGCGTGCGCATCGGCAACGATATCAACGTTAGGGAATGGCTTGATGTCCAGGTTGGTTACACCTGCGCGAAGTTTGGTGCTTCCGGAGCCGATATTGAGAACCCTTCCTTCTGCAGGAATGTAATCAAACATGGTCCGGTCGAACCAGATGGGGGTGAATGGGTTGTATACTGCCAACCCTGCGCTCAGTATTTTCTGCTTTGCCTTCTCTGCTGTTTTCACTTTCGGTATCTCTTAACAGTCTTTATTACCGCGTTCGCCACGTCCTGTACATCATCAGGAGTAAGTCGCGGGTAGAGAGGCAGAGAGATAATACGGTCTGAAGCCCGTTCCGCTACCGGGAAATCTCCTCGTCTATACCCGTATTTCTCACGGTAGCATTGCTGCAGGTGCAGGTTGCGGAAGTGGATTCCTATTCCGATGCCTTCATCCTGGATAGCGTTCATGATAACGTCCCGGTCTGCAGTGAGCTTGTCTGTGTCTATCTGAATGATGTAAAGATGATAGGAATGCTTGGCATAGGCTTCGCGCGTAGGGGTTATTATCTCCGGTATTCCCCGGAAAGCCGCATCATAAGACTCGCTGTGTATTCTGCGGGTATCCCAGAAAGTATCTGCTTTTCTCAGCTGGCAGATTCCGATTGTGGCCAGGATATCCGGCATATTATACTTGTACCCGGGATAGATGACTTCCCAGTGCTTGTACCCGGCAGACCCGTACCTTTTCCAGGCACTCCGGTCGATGCCTCCGAAACTGTACATCCTCACCAGCTCCGCGAGTTTGTCATCATTGGTGGTAAGTATCCCCCCTTCTCCCGATGTGATGTTTTTGGTTACGTAGAAAGAGAAGCACCCAACATCTCCAATAGTTCCTGTCTTATAACCGAGGTACTCGGCTTCCAGTGCATGAGCTGCATCCTCTATGACGAAGAGGTTGTGCCTGTGTGCGATCCGCGTAATGGGTCCCATATCGCAAACATGTCCGGCAAGGTGTACCGGGATTATCGCTTTAGTCCTCCAGGTAATCTTTTCCTCTATCTTCTCCGGGTCGATATTAAGTGTTCCCGGTTCAACATCAACAAACACGGGCCGCGCTCCCTGGTGAATGATCACATTGACAGTGGACGGCCAGGTAATCGGTGTAGTAATAACTTCGTCCCCGGAACCGATGCCCAGAGCCACCAGCGCGAGATGTAGAGCGGCCGTACACGAGTTGACGCTTACAGCGTGTTTACATCCTTTAAACTGTGCGAAATCCTCCTCGAACTGTAATGCTTTCGCTCCTGTGGTGAGCCATCCAGACCGGAGCACTTCCACTACTGCATCTTCCTCTTCCTGGCTCATTGAGGGACGACAAAAGGGCAGAAACTCTTTCCTGACTGACTGGCTTTTCATAATACCCTCCTTAATGCATAATCTTCTTCCCGTCTTTTCCTGTTATCTCTATGGACCGCATCCAGACCTGTTTCTCCCACCACGACCTGTTGTCCTGGTACCAGTCCACTGTCTGTACTAACCCCTGGAGAAACGCGGTTCCCGCTTTCCATCCCAGCAGGTCAGCAGCTTTTTTCGTGGAAGAAGTGTGCCGGAACACCTGTCCGGGCCGGTCTTCGGTGTAGGTTATCTGTGGTTTGTTCTCACCCATCAGCATCAGTATCTTTCCGGCAATGTCCTGTATGCTGGTGCTTTCTCCTGAGCCGATATTGATCACCTCCCCTTTTATTTTGTTGATGTTACAGTGCATGGCTCTATCTATTGCTTTACAGGTGTCTTCCACGTAGACCCAGTCCCGGCTGGCAGCACCGTTGCCGTGGATGGTGATCGGTTCATTTAGTATGCAGGATGTGATGAAGCGGGGTATCACTTTTTCCAGGTGCTGGAACTTCCCAAAATTATTAAATGGGCGCAAGATGACTACGGGAATGTCATACGTCTTCCAGTACGAGTAGACCAGACGGTCTGCTCCGGCCTTGGCACTGGCATAAGGGCTGGCAGGCATCAGCGGGTGCTCTTCATCCATTACCCGGCTCAGAGCTGTGCCATACACTTCCGAGGTAGAGATATGGATAAAGCGTTCTACTTTCCCATTATGTTCTACTACTGCGTTAGCTACAGCCTGTGTTCCCAGGACATCGGTCTCGAAGAAGAGCAGATTATCAAATATGGAGCGGGTTACGTGCGTTTCTGCCGCGAAATGGGCAACGATATCTGACTGCGCAACCAGCTTACTTACCAGCTCTGCATTTTTCACATTGCCGAAGCAGAACTGTACTCTCTCGTCCCGGGGAACATTATCCATACACCCGGCGTAGGTGAGTGAGTCCAGGATAATTATGCGATAGTCCGGATGCTCCTGCAGAAGGTAGCGCACAAAATTTGAGGCGATGAACCCGGCACCTCCGGTAACCAGGATAGTCTTCATGATGTAGTCATCTCCTTTTTATGGGTAAGTATTTCCAGGCTTTTTGTTCCATTGTTGAACAGCAGGTCAATTACAGACAGGTAGGGGACAAACTCTCCATGCTGCTGGAAGTACACGGGGTGTTGGTAATCGTGGTAGGTAATCTTGATACCGTTTTGCTGGAACAGCTTTTCTCCATCCCCGGAGAGGTAGTTCCTTCCGGCGCTCCCTTCCAGGAACTCGTTGGCACCAAAATGCTGGCAGATATCAATCAGGCGCTGTACCTGCCCTGTATGTGGTATATCCAGCTTGCTGGAAAAGAACAGAGGAGTCTCTATTCCCAGAAATTTGTTTATCAGCTCGATGAGGGTTGTGTCCAGGACTGCTAGCCGCTCCCATGAAATGGAGTATATGGCGTCAAGAATCCAGATATATTTCTCGAAAAATGGAGCGCGGGAGTAGTTGACCTGTATACTCTTCAGATGGTCTTTTCGCCAGTCCTTATGGTTATCGATGAGGATATCCTTTATTTGCGGCTTGTTCCGGGTATGGACGGGAACAGAGAGCCACTGAGTGCCCTGCGGTGTCTTGATCTGGTTGCGGTTCTGCCAGCTCTGCTTATCAAACTGCACGTCATCATAAAAGACAAAGGCGTCGCTCTGGGCTATCTGGTCAAAATACCCAATCCAGGGGAGATATGCCGGCTGCAAAATAGCCAGTCTCATTCCAGCCTCCCTTTATCCTCACCTGTTCTCGCTGCTACGGCATCTCCCAGCACTTTCCAGTAGTTGTAATTCCACGAACGGTACTTCCAGTCGGCACACTTAGCACAGAGAGGAATATCTTCGTACCGGCGCGCGAGCAGTAGCTCCCGTACTGCTTCAAATTTTTCCCCCCGCCAGATATCTGCAATCGGGGTATCTTTAGCGTTGCCGAAGTCAGTTTCTCCTGCAATATCTGTGTTGCAGAGCACTGCTTTTCCTCTGCTGTCCAGTACGATGCGCTCAAAAGGTAACGGGCAGGGGACCCTGTCCTTAAAGAACGGTGTAGGATCCCGCGACATGCTGGCATCTCCGATGCCCCAGGTGAGGTACTTGCGCACCTGCACCTTATCTACAATCTTTTTCCAGAAACTTACTGTAGCTTCCATTTTCCCGGATAGCTCTTTCTGGTCAACGATGCTAACGATCACTTTCGTTCGGCTTTTGAGGTTATCTCTCCGGAGGACGAGATACCGTACATTCTGGACCAGCTTAGGGAAATCCAGTCCTACTCGCACTTTAGAGTACGTCTTTTCATCTGCAGCATCCGCGCTGATTTCAACAGCCTCAATGCCGCTGTTAAGAAGCCGTTCCGTCCGGTCAGGAGTGAGCAGTGATCCATTGGTAATCAGGCCTACTCGGGCACCCGCCTTCCCGGCGTACTCGATCAGGTCTACCATCTCGGGATGAAGCAATGGTTCTCCACCTCCGGTGATCCGTAGCAGTGCCCCGTATTGTCCGCACTGCTGCGCTATCTTCTTGAACAGCTCCGGAGCAATAAACAGGGCATCCCGGTAGCTATTCCGCAGATCTGATTGAGTGAAAGGACAGCTCGGGCAGCGTGAATTACAGACGTAGGAAACAGAAACGACTACCATGAGAGGGAATTTCTCTGCTCCCCGTTTTAATCCATAGAATTCAGGCAAGTGATTTATCTGTCGATTATCCATTTACACTTCCCTTTCCCTTTTCAAAGAACAGGGATCTCCCGACCTGCCAGTCCTTACAGGTGCGGCACAGCGGGTGTGTGAAATCGCGCGTGAAGTGCCTTAATTGTCTCCGGCGGATCTCCCCGTGCCAGATCTGTCGGATTGTTTGCTTAGTGATATCTCCCGGGCTGTATTCTCCCTCAAAATCAAAGTCGCACTGGGCAAGCTTCCCGGTCCAGTGGATGGACATTGTCCGCAACAGCCAGGGACACGGATAGGTCCGGTCGCACTGGGTCAGGTTTAGATTACTGGCGGGTACAGTGTTGCCCCAGCTCAATTTGGGTCGGATTTTAACGATAGCGCCTTTCTCCAGCCAGTACTCCTTGAAGTCATCTACTTCCGTTTCATTTTCATCCATGATGATAAACTGGGTTACTATTTTTAGCTTGCTCTGGTTTTGGTTTCGGAGGGCAAGAATGCACTCAATGTTCTTTGTGAGCTTATGCAGGTCCCCACCGGCACGTATCTTTTCGTAGGTGCGGGATTGGTGGGCATCAACACTAACTAAAATATAGTCCAGTCCAAGACTTACCAGAGACTCTGCATAGAGGGTTGTCAGCAGCAGCCCGTTGGTATTTAGCCGTACGTCTGTTAGCCCGTGTCTCTTGGCGTAGATAATCATGCTGGTCAGCCGTCCCGGGTTCATCAGGGGCTCTCCCATGAGAGCTAACCAGAGAGTGGTATCCGGATTTATGCTCGCTACCTCATCAACTATCTTCTGGAACACGTCGAGATTCATGTTCCCCTTCTCACGCTTCAAGCTACTATGTGGGCACATAATGCATTTAAGATTGCAGTAGGCACTCGTTTCCACGATCACGTTTACAGGAAAGTCGTGTAGTAATGTACCGTCTTTGATTGATTGCCGGTCGAATGTATATGTGTTCATCTGCTTTTTACTTCCCTCTCTGCTTCCTCTGTCGTTCGTAACTGGGCCATAAGCATAACATTCTTATACTTCCCATTCAGGAAGCGGTCATCTCTCAATACTCCTTCCGGAGTAAAGCCCGTGGCGCGGAATGCTTTCACGGCACGCTCGTTCTCCTCGAGAACATAAGCATAAACCTTGTGCAGGTTCAAGCTGTCGAAAGAGAATCTAGTAATCAGATCCAGGGCTTTCGTGCCACATCCCCGTCCCCACATATACTTTTCTCCGATAAGTATTCTTACCTCGGCGTTGCGGTGTCTCCAGTTGATGCCCACGAGCCAGACATTGCCGATGTAGACCGGGGTTTCTGTAATGTCTTTGTGAGAGGTTGACATGATACTGAAAACAACGGTATCAGCATCACTAATCAGCCGGAGATGCCACTGGCTGTGCTCGGTACGTGTCACAGGGAGTACGTGGTCGATAAGAGCTCCGATTTCAGGGTCGTTGACCCACTTCAAGTAGGTGTTCAGTTTCCCTTCATCAAAAGGGGCCAGCGTAATACTACTCATCTTTCTCTCCCTCCTTGTTCTGCATTTCGCTGTTCTGTGCTTCGTTGTTCTGCACTTTGATGTTCTGCGCTTTGAGTAGGGCTTTGATTGTATCCAGTTCTTCCTGCATATGTGCGATATTCTCCTGTAAAGGGCCGCCAGCGTCCCATGCCTGGTGATTGCTAGCCTTGAAGTAGGACGGCATCATGAAGACCCATTCCACCATGCCGGCAGCAGCGATAATCAAGAAAAGAATCAGGCAGAATGCCCAGAAGGGCAGGGTGATCCCGTATGCTGCAAGAAGTGGGTTAATTGTTGTGTAGAAACTCATGACTCCCACCAGGGCGAAGGAGAGCCAGCTAATATAAGGACTCAATCCACCTATGATTATCTTGAGCAGTCCGACGAAGGTGCCTATCTGTCTCTGTTTTAGACCATCCTTCAAGAACATTGTTTACCTCCACGGGATATTTCGCTGGGGAACCTGCTTCCTTTATTAGTAAGCCGGTAATACCGTCTTCGTAATCCGCTCCGGGCGGCTGCGGTCTCCGGGTTCTCCCAGTACCTGTCGAGGAACCCCAGCCGGCACAGCCGGTCCAGGGCGCGGTAGAGTGTTCCGTATCCCACAAGGGAACGAAAAGTGCGAAAGGGACCACGGGAGCGTGCTTTCCGTACTGTTTCTACTTGTCGTCTAATCAAAAAGCCATAAAACTCGTCAACTCCTTGCTGTTGCAGTCTTATGGCTTCCTTGAGAATTTCATGCTCTAGCGGGACAAGTGTTCCGGGCTTCCGTCTCATACCAAAATTATGTGCATATATCTGCTTATTTGTCAACACCTATCCATCTAAAACAGCTACCTACTACATACCAAATTTCTCCCAGAGCCTCCAGCGTGTCGTACGTGCAACGAGCTGGACGCCACGGCGGGCGTTATTTTTCCACGACTCGAAAGACGGATCTTCCGGGTAGATGCAGGTCACCGGTTTCTCTACTACCTTCAACCCGCTCTTGCGTGCCTTAATGATCATCTCTACGACGAACCCGAACCGGTTCTCGGAGGTGCGGATATCGCGGAATACCTCCTTGCGGAAAGCACGGAAGCCGCACTGGCTATCCGTAATCCTCATCTGCTGCGGCGCACCCGTATTACCCATCCAGGTAAGGAGAACGTTAGCGAAGCGGTTGGGAGCAGGCATTGATCTCGAGTCTCCGAGAAATCTTGACCCGATCACGATATCAGCTCCTTCTGTTATCCCTTCCACCAGGACCGGGATGTCCGCGGGGTTATGCTGCCCATCACCGTCCATGGTGATGATAATATCAGCACCGCTGCATAAGGCGAACCAGATGCCGGACCAGGTGTTTCCCCCTACACCGCGGGGATTATGCGGGGAGGGCGTGACTACCCTGGCTCCAGTCATAGTAGCATTCAGTACGGTCTCGTCGTCACTATTATCATCTGCTACGATTACGTAGTCCACCTGGGGCTGTGTTGCTTTTACCAGGTCTGCGATATGGGGACCTTCGCGGTAGCAAGGGATAACAGCTACGACTTTTCCAGTTATCATATTTGCTACTTTCTCCTGAAAATCAGGTCATTACGTATTTCTGCAGCAGCCGCAGTAGAAACTCCAACCAGGGCCCAGAACCAGGGGCCGATTTGGGTCCAGATATAGTGGTCAAAAACAGACAGTATCAAGACCAGTGACCAGGCATACTTCCATCTTGTTTTTACCAGGCAGTATACGGCTATCCACAGCCAGGCTGCTCCGGCAATCATTCCCGGGTATCCCAGCTGCTGCACGATTATCAGGGGAACGTTATGAACAGTACTGATCCGGAATGCAGTAAGATTGAATCCGTCTCCCAGAGGCTTAATATTGTTCATCGCGTCTTTTATTACCCGGATGCGGATTTCCAGAGTAGACATGTCAGTCGGTACCCCCTCCGGGCTAACGTAGTGTGCGACCGGAGTAAAGTTGAGGGAGTCCGCGACATAGGAGTACAGCTTTGGTCCGTATCCGGTGACAAGGCCGGCTATCGCGGCAATAAGCACAACTGCTACGGAAACCAGCATTCTCCTGGACCAGTCTCTTCGTACTAACACAACCAGGGTCAGCATCCCGAGAGCAAATACCGCTTCGGGAGCCCCGGAAGCCAGCAGTGCGACTACAGCCAGGCTGACCAGTACCCAGCGCCATTTATGGAGAAACAATGCTGCGCCGAGCAGGATGAACCCGGTAGCCACATCGAAGTTCCCCTCGAATACGAGCCCTCCAGTGAATACTCCGGGAGTGCGTATCTGGAAAGCGATGATACCGAGAGCGGCAACGACGACACCGATAACTACAGGCAGGAATATATCCTTGCCCAGCACCCGTGCCGCGAGATACAGTGCCAGGAAAGATAACCCGGCTCCCAGCGGCGCGATCTTGTCCTGCAGGGTCCCGCCAGCAGTAATTCCGGATAAACTGATAGCAGTAGCGATAATAAGAAGAGGGACCGTGATGTTCCTGCTCCCCCACCCTACCACCTTAACCCTATCCCAATTATTGAGCAAAAACATCCCGGTCCCCATGATCAGGAGAAGGAAAGCGAAAGCGGGCAGGAAGAATACGACTTCTCCCCTGCTGTTCGTTGTCAGGTTTGTTAAAGCTTTATTATGGACGGGGGATAAGACCAGTCCTGACCCGATTGCTATTATCCACCATCTGTCCCGGGATGGCTTCGTCTGCAAGAGCTCCGCTGCCGTTCTCCCGGGTAGAGTGCCCGTTGCCGTCTCCCGCGATATGTCCATTACTCTCCTGTCTTTCCTGTTCTCTCTCCAGCCTCAGAATCTCGTCAAGAGCGCTGCTGAAGCCGGGTATTCCCCGAGAGAGTTCTTTTATGACTGCCGCTCCGCCGTAAATGACCATTTTTGCTTTGTTAATGCGATAATCATACTGGAAGCGTATATCAATGTGAGTAACGTCTCCCCAGATCAGGGCCCAAGCATCTGTTGCCAGCATATTCCAGCTGATTTCCAGCTCAGGGTACACCTCATAGTATTCTGTTACCGTTTTGCTGGGGAAATTTCCGCCCTGTATGGAAACTAGTTCCGGAGAGCGGTTGAATGCTCCCTTGGTGTATTTCCGGGTGGACCGGATACTGTCCTCTACTGCTCGGACCGAGATAATGTTTCCCTTGAATTCGCTCTTCATGCTTCACATCTCCGTTCTGACACGTCGTTATACAACACCGTGCACCTTCATGCGTTCGCTGGCCAGGGTCTCAAACCACGATAACTCCAGGCCTATTTTGCTGCATAGTTTCCGGAACTCAATATCGGACTTGGCTTCTGCGCAAAGGGTTTCTACACTAATGGTCCGTCCTTCTTCACGGAATTTCCGTATTGCTTTGTCCATTTCCCCGGGAGCTTTCCTCATGATGGCTTCCTTCATCTTCCTCTCGGAAACCGTGTGTGTTCCTACCAGCTCATCCAGTCTCCCAATCTGGTCTGCAGTAGAGCCATTCGAGAGCTCGTTTACCACGGCACCGTGACTTCTGGCTGCGACTATTTTCCGTGATAAAGGGTTCCCCAGGAGCAGCTTGCGTGCCTTACTTTTTCTCCGGTTCTGTTCCTGTATCCTGGCTACGTGATCCATTTTCTTTCTTCCCACTAACAGTATCTCCTTTCTTGCCACTACCTATTAATGATCCCAGTAACACCAGGGGCCAGAGCAGCCACATATAAATAAGGAAAAAGGCTCGGGCTGACTTTGCCCCCATGGGGTTCCCTGCTTCCGTCATCCTGACCTGTGTTTCACCTGTTGCGGCCGCTATCCTGTTCGTAATCCTTCTCCCGGTTGCCCGATCAAATATAAGCAGAGCAGCAGCTCCCAGAAGAAGGTATCCTGTTACGGCAACTATAATATTTCTCATTTAAATTCTCCCCATGAATCTTTTCGGTGTACCTGTCCGGAGCGCCGGGCTGCAGCTCTTGCGTGCAGTTCCTTGGTCCGTTTACTCGGGCGGTATACCATATCCATATCATCGTTCATATATTCTTCATACTCTTCTGGCTCCGCAGCCAGAGTAGCCCCCTGTCCTCCTTTACCGCGAGACGGTCCTTCGTCTATAAAGCTTCCCGAGTCCAGGTAGTCGCCTTTAGGAGGATCAAGATCTCTCTTCCGCAGTGCATACATGGCAATAGCAGAGAATATCGCCATTCCCATGGCAGCGAAGAAGAGCAGGTACTGCCAGTCCCAGGTTGTACTCGATCTGGTGTAGGAATATCCGCCCATTACTCCCCAGAAGATGACGCAGGGGAATCCCAGCATCATGTTTTTAGTAGCAAACATTGCTGCAGTAAGCCCAAGTGCCAGTATCGATAATGCCAGTAGTGTCATCCCCATGCCCTCCTCTTGGCCGGTATCAGCAGTCGTATACCATGTTCCATCTGCCTTCTGGCCCCATGCTTTAATGTATATAGGGCCAGGGCTCTGGTCAAAATCGACCGAGGTATCGCTTGCAGTGACCCCGTTCCCATAATAAACTTCATATCCGTCTGTTGGTGTTGTGCTCTCATCTGGTATATCACTGGGATAGTCTCCATACTTCGCCCGGATCATGATTTTTGTTGCGCCTATCCCATATCCCCAGCTGAAATCCAGGCGTTGGTCGTTGATATAGGTAACCTGGAAGTTGATAATTCCTGCAGTGAATATCGGGGTAGCTGTGATAGTGATATCGGCTACTTCGGACGCAAGAGCAGTTAGAGGGATAGCCAACACGGCTACCACATACACTACTGCTATGAGAACTCGAAGCCACTTTTTCACCTTCCCGCCTTAAACCTCTATTTTTTTTTGTCTACTTCATTGTAACGATCCAGGTCACCGCTGTTGCTACGTTTAACTGGGCTCCACTTGCTATTCTCGCGGCTCTCCCAGAGGATGTCTGGAACTTGAACTGTTTAACTCCTGGTACGAACGACTCCGGCATCTCGAAAGCCACCTCTACCGACTTTGTCTCATGAGGGCGCAGAACGAACTGAGTCTCTTTCACCTGTATCATCTCTGTAACCATTCCGACCCACGCTTTTGTTGCATCCAGCTCAGACTGCTCTAAAGCAGATATCGTTCCTTCTTTCACCTTGGACATCAGCTCTGTGTACCTCTCCCCGTTAGGGACAAGAACCTTGTAGGTGACCCCGAACAGGGAATCGGCGGCATAGGAGATACTGATGATCCGCTTTGTTAGGGGGAGGAACCCCGAAACTATAACCATGTTCTTCTCCGGGTCATAGCTGACTGAGCTTAGTTTGTCTGCGGGCTCGCTGCTTACTACAGAAAGCACACTGTCCAGTTCTCCGTTATGCAGCTTCTGCGATACCGGAATAGGGACACTGATGAACCCCTGGCTATCCGGGATATCGGTAGAGTCAGTAATAACGGTCTTCTGTTCATTCATTACGCTGTAATCATTGTGTACTCGAAAAGCGTACTCTGCACGGGACCCTGGACTGAAATTTCCTATATTTACTGTACCGGGAGTAACCCAGACGACATCGATAACCTTGTAAACGAAGACCCTGGTGCCCACCTGCCGCCCTTTGGTTACTTTTGCTGTAAAGGTACCTGTCTCATCCAGGACGGACGCAATTCCTGTTATTCTCCCGTCAACCCCGAGGGTTAGCCCCGTCGGAGGAGATCCGGAGACGACCTCCCAGCGACAGCTCGGTACGGATGCCTCCAGCTTAAGACTATACTCCGGAGGATCTCGATAAGGGACATTCCAGATAAATTGCAGATTTGGGTTTGTTAGTATCTCTATTGATGTTCCTACTGTTGTTATGGGCACTGCTATCTCTGCCGTTGCTGTGGGTACTGCTGTTCCTGCCGTTGCTGCTGGCTCCACTGTGGCGGTTGGTTCCGTAGTTGGGGATACCGGGGTACCCGCGCAGCCGCTAAGCACGACGAAAACGGACACCAGTAGTGTTATGACCTTTATCTTTCGCAATTACATCCTCTCCTTTCTTATTATGGCTCTAGCAATCATTTAAACTGTTGCTCTCAAAACCTTTTGCAGGATTTCCACCTGTACTCTGTTTAACTTTATACGTGTTTAGCAATAGTTAGTGTTGACGTACCTGATTTTGCTACTCCGTCGGTGAATGTACCTGTTTCCAGTATCAGGCACATCATTTTTGTTCCAGATGCAGCAAGGCTGTCGATAAGTTCCGCAGGAGCATTTTCTACCTGGATCATGGCTGCCAGGTTTGCCATACCCGTGATTCCTGCCCTCAAGTTTACTTCATTGGAACCTGGAGTTTCGTCTGGTGACAATGTCCACCCCACACCACCTGTAAAGTTAGCGCACTCAATTGTCACATCAGACGTGACGCTACCAGTATTAGTAATGGTTTCTTTCATATCGCCATCCACTAATGGTTCTGCTGGCACTAAAGTATCTGCTGTCCAGTAGACAGTTGTTGCTTCAGCGATAGCACCGATTGCCCATGTGTTAGGACTATTACTGAGAGTCATAGCAACATACTCAGGTGTAGCAGTAATGGTAATGTCTGCTGTAGTGGCTGCCGTAGCAGTCAGTGGAACCAGAGCGGTAATACTAAGAACTACTAATACAGCTAGTATTCTCAGTATCCTTCTATTTATTGTCTTCATGCTTGTTTTCTCACCTCCTTTCATTTAAGTTTTAAACCATCCTTTCTCTACAGTGTAGGTCAACCCAGCATATTTACCACCTTCAATAGGCATTGCCCCAGTTATTTCTCCGTCCGTTATTGTGTAAATTGCTTGAAGATTACCAGCGTTAGAGAGAAATGTCTCTGCGCCTGTTGTGGATATAGGACTAACATCCCCGTCAAAGTCATAAACCCCTTCGTCTGCCATATAAGCAGTCACCGCCAGTTGCACATCGTGCGCTTCGACATTGGCTGCAGCAACTGTTCCAGAGCTAATAAAAGAGATTATTCTTGGCATCACAACAGCCACAAGTATTCCTAGAATTGCAATTACTACCAGTAGTTCAATAAGTGTAAACCCGTTTTGCTTTTTCATTTTATTTCTCCTAATCTTCGGCAACTGCCGTTATCGTCAGAGTGGCGCTCTTCGCAACTCCATCGGTAAAACTGGAACCTGTAAGTAAAGCAAAATCCCAATGTATATGTGCACCTACTCCCAATGCGTCGTAAAACTCTTGGTCGGCATTAGTTAGCACTAGTCCAGATGCTGGGTTTTGTCCTCCATAATAAGCAGTAATCTTAACTTCATTTGCCTCAGGAGTAGCATCAATATTCCAGCCTACTCCACCTGTGAAGTCATCTACGTGCATATCAAGGTCGCACTGAATACCAGCGTTGGTAAGAATAAATGTACATTCCGCATCGCCTACAGGATTACTTGGCGCAGAACCGAAAGCATAATATGTGGTATTAACTGCAAGTAGTCCCAGTGCTTCAGTGGAAGGGTCATTGGAAATACTGTAACTAGATGCGGGCTTAAAGTAGCCTGTATGATAATAGTATGCCCATGAAGCATTACCCTTAAACTTTACTATACCAGACGAGTTGGACTGAGCAGACATACCAAAACCTGTATATTCAAGAGAATCACCCTCATCCTCATGTTCGGTAAGACTTCTCTCTAATGTTGTATCGTCGCCATTCCGTACACCTAAGATTTTAGTTGCTGATGTACTGGTATTAGTACAGAGAACATCTACCATTCTCCCATCAACATCCATATATGCTGATAGGTCAACGTTATACCAGCTATCATTCAGAAAGGTAACAGCTTGCCACTTCTCCACGAAGTCCATCTCTGAACCAAAGTAACCCGCTATACGGATATAATTACTACCGCCAGTATCATCATTAGTAACCTGTAAGTCTCCACTTGAATCTGCTTTAACAAACATATCCAGATGCGACTCGCCTCCAGATTCAGGTTCATGTACATAAATTTGTCTATCTAGAGACGAACCAACTGCCCTAACTCCCATACTATTAGCAGTATCCGCTTCGCTATTTTCTAGCAAGCAGTGGAGAACTTTATCGGCATAAGATGAACTCATATCCCTAGTCTGCCAGTCGCCAGTAGTAGAATAAGTAATATTCCAATCCTCGGTAAAAGTGACGTTCTCCCAATACCCCACTAAATAGAAAAGGTCGTCATCAGATACGTCAGAGTGATAACACTCTATCAACCCCGTTGTGGCATGACAGGTAGCAAATATACGGCAGTGAGTTTCCCCACCACCTTCTGCTTCATGTTGTTGAACGTGTCTGTTAAGAGAACTACCGTCAGTCCTGACTCCTAATCTGTTTTCCACGCCAGTCTGAATATTGGCTACGATAATTTCTGCTGTTGCTCCTTTGGGAACACCCTTGTTGGTGTACAGGTCATAGTTGCCCCACACACCATCTGAACCGCCGTAATCTGTGCTGTCCCAATAGTCCAAATCTTGTGTATAAGCAGGGTCAACACCGCAAACCTGACTAACAGGATAAGTTGCATTACGCATCCAAACAGCAGGTAGCGTGAACGTAATAGTCTTATCTACCTCATCAAAGTTAATATCTTCGACCCACGCCTTGTTACCAAGAGCATCGGTCATCTGCCCACGGTGAATGTAAAGATAAGTTCTTGATACATTAGAATAAGTAATGGGTTGCTGTGTAGTCTCGTTCCAGCCTATTACATCCGTATCGGTAGTAGGAGCTACTGCAGTACCTAAATAAGAATTAACTTCATATTCTGGTCTTGTTTTATAAGTGATACCATCGGTGCCTATAATAGAAGTTGCTGTAATAGTATAAGGTGCACCCTGCAAGCCAAATACATCCTCGCAACGTGCTTCACTATACTCCATATTTAAAGGAAGGATTTTCTGCCAAGTAATTCCCTGCCAGTCAATATTAAGAGTAATGTAGTTTTGTGCAGGTTTTTTCAGGAGCTGTATATCGTATTCAATGCCACCCTCAGGTAACCTTACACTAGGTTCTACAGGATAAACACTAACATTAGTATTGCTGTTAAAAGGAAATGAAATAGTTAATCCATTAAGACTGGGAGAGAATACACCAGCATTCCAGCCCAACGAAAACCAACAGGCACCTGTATAACGTATAGTCTTAACTTTTGCCTTAAAATCAGTAGTGGTGCTATCGCCTACTTCAACTATATCGCCATTAGATAATTGATACTGGTAACCCCATGATGTTTGCTGTACTGTAGTGGGTCCAGTGTACCCACTCATTGCTGTAGGAGAGGAGTACCCCACCGACTTAGCTGTACTACCAGTAAAAACAGCAGACCATCTAGCTGTGGGAGTATTATCAGGAGTGGATGTTATAGTAGACCTAATACTCACAGTGTCTCCAGCAGTAATGTCCACCGTATGATCCGTGTCTATCTTCTGAGTATCGGCAGCGTTAAAAGTCACTGTTAGAGAAGACGGACTTCCATTTATCATCACAGTAATAGTGTAAGCATCCGTATCCGTTCCAGGATTTGTAGATAGCTCTACAGAAAACCTGCTTAACGTCCCTGCAGTAGGGAATACTGATAATCTATTCCAGGCGGTAATATTCCAGGTAAATCCACTGCAAAGAGCATTATACTCAGTAGCAGAGGAACTCAAGGCATCATAATATCCTCCAATAATTACCTGAGACTCAGCCTTGGCAGGGGCAACCATCCCCGCTAGTAGTCCTAAGGCCACTAAGCCCGAAAATAGAACTGTGTAAAGTCTAGCCTTCATTAACCACCTAAATCCATTACTCTGTCATACAGAAGTCTAACTACTAAGCGATCCCTACCTATCTTGGCATTTATCTTAACCTGAGTATCTGCTCCCCCAAAAGCAGTAACTAACTGCTGCCAATAAGCATCTGGCATCTTAGTCCAGTCTGTATCTGTATCCTGCTTAAAATAAGCTTCATACATCTCATAGGTTGCTAACTCTCCCTTAACAGCCTGAAACACTGCGGGAAGAACAGTAGTTCTATTATCCACCCATTTCGGAGTAGGAAGACTCTCTGATTCAATCCAAGTGGGAAAAGACCCAGGTAGCATATCTCCCGCATAATGGTATGCAGTATCTCCAACTACCCAAACTACTCTATGAGTGTCGCAGAAGATAAAGTCTCCTGGATTTACAGTTTGCTGTGAGCCTACTGTCATAGACACAGGGTTATAGAAATCATTTAGGTCGTCCTGTGTCACCACAAAAGGAGTGTCTACCGTATAGACGTGTGGATCTTTATCCATATAAGCTCTAGGATAGGTACTAAGTTCCATTACTCTCAAAGTTCCACCTAAAGAATAAATCTTCATAAAGCTAACTTGATAAATAGGGCTCTGTGGAGTATCCTGCACATAAATAGGGTTGTAAAAATCCTGGTACCAGAGTCCATTATGCAAATTAGAGTCTGTCCACCAACTAGGAGGAATAGTCCTGCTACGTACATCTGTACTTACTCCGATAGACAAAAGACTACCAGATGCAGTTACAATTGGTACTGAAATACTAAGCATAAGAGCCAACACTACTGTAATACTAGTCACCAAAGCTAGTAACCTACTACGTCTACTCATCCGCGCTTTCATCTGAACCCCCTTCATATTCTTTTTAATACTTCCTAACTACTTCTGATTTCCTCTTTGCCCATAATCCTGCGTCTATATATCGTCACTCGTGACCGAGCTTGCGTACTGAACATGTCCGGCTGTGATCAGTTTCGGCACTAATCTTTCCACCTGGCCGCGCCCTACACCACTGGCGGCGCTGATTTCGTTGATTGTGCTTGTTCCCCTTGTCTCCAGTGCTACCAGTATGCGACTTGTTGCGTTCCCGGAGAACTCCTGCAGCTTGTCTCTACCCTGCTCGGTAATCCGGAACGAGGCATTGACCGGGATACCCTTATCCTCTCCTCTTATTTTGTCCAGGATCCCCATACTTTTTTCCTCCCTTAAAATTATCTCTTATAAATTATTATTATTATAAGATTATCTCTTACGATTCTTTTTTCACTCGGGATATCCCATCCAGGTAGCTGATTATAGAATTCTCGTCGGGGAGTTCACGGTAACCAGCTTCCCATCTACCTACACATCGCTCTATATAGGTATTTTTAATACTAATATACCAGAACCGCACAATTGTAACAAGGACTGCAGTTACCAGGAACAGAACCATGACCACGCTCCCGTTATTGATTGCGTTGGAACTGCCTGGAAGCGGGACCGATCGTACGGTTGCCACTTCCTCATTATCCTGAAACAGGCGTATGCTCCCGTCGCGAAAGGCCAGTGTTTCCAGGTTTCCTTCTACAACTACGGCGGTCAGGGACTGTTTTATTAATGTACTGTTATACCGGGTATTCTGTGCTGCGGAAACCAGGAAGGGAATCATAGCCAGTACCAGGACCAGGGAAATCCACAGCAGAATTGTCGACTTCCCCGGAAGCGATACCCGGTTAAAGAAGTACTTCTCCCAGTGTGCTTTCGCCAGAAGCTTTATGTCTGTCCCGGTTATTTCTCGGGGAGCAGCAACAACTATATTCTTTACAATCATATTCTTATTCTCCTTCGTCTCCGGGCAAGCTTTCGTCCTGTCCGGGTATTCTTTGCCCGGCTTATCATCGTTTTCGATTCAATTATTCTTCCCCCGGGAGTAACTACCTGTCTCACTCTCTTTCCCGAGGTATATACTCTAATCCTGTGGTGACACTCCCTGGGTATTTTCATGGTCTGCTGCCTCTCTGTGTGCTAACTTCTACTCGTTGATTCTCACTGAGCTCTGCATATTGGGGGAGCTCTTTGAGTTGTAAATACTGAAGTCGCATGGGTAATCAATCACCCGTTTCGTCTTCCGGAATTTAAGTACCTTGATCGTTTCCAGTATCTCCCACTCGGACATATCCCCCTGGGTCTCCAGTATGTCGACCAGCTCCTCGTAGGTATCGACCCCGGCTCTCAGGAGATCCAGCACGATCCGCTCCTCTTCGGTTTCCGGGTAGTACCAGTCATATTGCAGGCCGCAGCGTATGTTTCCTCCCTCCGGAGGGTATATCTTCATATTGCAGGCTCTCCAGTTAGCGCACCTGGGGGAACAGGACAGTGTTATCTTGCCATCTCCGATGTAACTCCGCGGTTTCCCAGCATCTACGGAAATACTGAAGGGTCGGCTGGTGGCGACAAGGATATCCAGCCTCTTGTCGTATTTAACTTTCTCAATGAAATACGTAAACTTCGTCTTATTGATACTGGACCGTGTACAGGTTACTCTCCAGTCCACCCAGGGCAGGCAGGTCTTACGGTCCAGGTCTGAGACCATCTGCGTTGTTCCCAGTATCAGGGAATCAATATGTCGTTTCTGTTTGTGGATACCGCCCATGGTTTTGTTCATCGGGGCATTCGGCTCCCGGCGACTGCAGTACTTCCAGAACTCGGTGAGGTAGAGGACAGAGTTTTTGAGCAGCACTTCGCCTTTACTGGAGATCCAGTCATCGGCTGCCTTATCCAGTACTCTGCTGATCTGGGGAGCTTTCACTCCTCTGGAGATCTCTCTCATCTTCGCCAGCTCTTCCTGGAGAACCTCTTCATTGAACAGTCCGGCATAAGGACCAAACAATATCCGAGGCCGTTCGTCGCGCACGATCCTCTTCCAGGGGAAGTAGCGTTTTATACGGAAGCAGAGGTAGTTGCCAAACATGTCCTTGCCGGTACCGGGGTCGCCGACCACGATACAGAGTCCCCACAGTCCGTTGAAAAGGTTGTAGAGGATAGTAGCTCTTCGCGTATCGTCAGGAGAAAGGTTAGCCGCAAGACGAACACCGACTTCCTCGTCATACCCGACGTTAGTATCGTATAGATCGTCTTGCAGTGTTTCCTGGTCTGGGTTACTCTTCGTAGCCGCGTCCAGCGCCGCTTGTGTCATCTGGTTCCTCGCTCCTGGTCTCGGTCTCCGCTAACGCGATATCGGTCGCTTTATCCAGGTTCCTTCCTGCAACGGACTTCTGCCACTGGGCCGTCCGGAACATCAGCTCGTCCATAATGTCTATCTGGCCAGGTCTTTCCTCGTGGTAGTGTGCTGCATACTCGCGTCGGGATTGCCGGTATGATGCTACTTTAATACAGTCGCGATAGAGAGTATTCATAGTATCCATGATGGGGAATAGACGTCCCTGCATCCGGTCAATAATTGTGACTTCACGGATCTTCTCCCGGGACGGGTTAAAAGCGAGCTCAATAACCTTGTCTATCGGGCCGGCAGATACGGAGGGAATCTCCGGAGGAGGAATCTCGTCTTCCCGGTCCGGACGTGACCGGCGCAGGTTCAGAGTAGAAGGGTCAACTCTTCTCGCAGGGGACCTTGGCGGAAGCATTTTTCTCCCACTCCCCCCGTTTCCTCCCACGCCCGCTCCGGCAGCTGTGGCAGCTGCACCTGTTGTACCTGCTTCCTGTTTCCCATTCGGTTTCGCCATCTTAGTAACACTTCCTATCTACGATACACCCAGTGATTTCATGATTGCTCCCACCTTTGTTGTAAGATCGGTAAGGGTAGTGGACAGATCGGCTACCGCGCCCAGTCCCGATAACACGGGAAGGAAGCGAAAGAGCAGGACTCCCATGAGTATAATATTGATCCCGAGTCCAGCATAGATGATCAGTGCGTTGGGTAATTTATCCAGGCGGTTAAGAATACCCTGCAGTTTATCGAACGTGTCCTTGCTGATGGTTACTGCCATCTCGGACACCTTTTCTTTCATCACGTTGCCCAGTACTGCCGGGGAGGCAACCATATCTCTCGTCGGGGCAGTAGAAAGGCTGTCCGCCAGTTCAGTTAGCTCCGCCGCAGTCTGTTCGTCCGAATGCTCTGAGATCTCACGGAGCAGCATAACGACATCAGGGCTGGCAACCCTTTCTGTGTACGATCCACGGTTGAGCAGGGGCTCCCAGTCCTCCTCGTCTACAACAACAGTCTTTATCTTCTTCTGGAGGAACATGGGAATGAATCCGTCTCCCGGGTAGTCCATCTCAATAGCAGACAGCTTGTTTATCGGCCACATCCGGGTCGTGTTGCTGTCCGGGCTTTTCAGAGCAACAGATCCTCCGGTCTTCGGAGCATACTCGGTAGTAGTTCCTCCGTCGTGTTTGACTACAAGCACCTTAACAAAATTACGGCATTTCTTGGTCCAGGTCCACTGGTAGTATGCCACCATCAGGGCAAATATTAGCGATAAGTAAAGGACATAATGAAATGGTTGGAAGTAGTTTGCCTGAATCTCCGTTCCGGTCATCCCTTGCTCCTTTCGATTTAACATACAAACAGGCTACAATTGCCGTCAGGCTACCGTACAGCGTGTTGTCTTCTCCGGACAGAGCGCTCATGCCCGAGCCTTTCTGCTGCCTTGTGCAGTGAGTGTGTCTTCTCCAGCCGGTTTCCTTTTAAGAGGCTGGAGGCGCGTTGCAGGTTCCTGGTCGGGAGTTTGCGTATCCGGAAATCAAGCCCCGAGAGCATCTCCAGGCCCTTCTGACGTGCTTCCTCTTCGTTCACTCCACCAGCAATAAGATATGATTTCCCTGTTTCCTCGTCCTTAGCGGTTAACCAGTAATATTCCTCTCTGGACATAATGAGTATACCCTCCCCCTATCTGCGTTTTTTACTGAGAACAGTAATAGCAAAATATGCAATCACAACCAGTATAACGATTACTATGTTCTGGGCAGAGAAGAAGTTAGTAGCGTTCAAATGTACCCCTCCTGTATTCCTTTACCCTGTAGATCTGTAATGCGGCACTCCGTATTATAAGGGCAAAGGGCACCATATCAGCTATAGTGCCCTTTTTAGTCAATTCGTGTGTATCTTATTTTTTGATAGAAAAAAGGAAGTCTCGATACTAGGCTCCCTTCCGGCCGATGCTCATAACAACACCGATCAGGATGGCTGCTGCTACGATAACGCGTAACAGGTTCTGGAGAATCACGCTACCGGTATCAGTGCCTGTGATAATGTTAGTTATGAGGCTATCGATAACCACGAATGCAACTCTGTTATTCTTATAGTTTCCTATAAGCATGGACTTTCCCTTCACCCACTAGGGGTGTCCTCCGTCAAGTCTCTACACACGCCTGAGGAGCTGTCTCCTCTGCTTGGTTCGGGATTAACAGTGTTCCCTAACTGTGACATCAATAAAGTATTCTCTGCTCTACCGGAGAACCCGATGTCTTGGGCTTTTCTTATGTCGCCTCTGTTTGGCATACTTACTCTATTCAGTTAGAGAATTTAGTCTTCCCCGAGTTTGAAGGAAGTGTCCTCACCGATTGCTCAGTGAGAGCGCCTAGTTGACGCCGATTACGACGGTTACTAATCCTCTTACTGACATCTGCACTCACCTACCTTTATGGGGCAGACAGCCCTCTTGTTTCCGAATATAGCACATACGTACTAATGTGTCAAGGGTCTACCTACGCATCTCCCCATATACTCCGTATAGTATGTCTATGTATGTACAATAGTAGGTATTCATTTCACTTACCGAGAAACTACCGTACTACTTAGTACTAAGCTGCTATCCGCTTTTTACTACGATGTACTCTTCTCTTCGGAGCAGAAGGGGTGAACAGGTCACTCAGGCTGCTAAATAGATTGGTTCCTGTTCCTCTGCCTATTGATTTTACCTCCAGCTCAGCTCTCTTTCGTGCTGACTCCGCTTTAGCTAATGCTGTCCTGGCTTCCGCGATAGCTATCCTGTCAGCCAGCCTATTTTTCTCTATCTGGGACTGTTCTCTCTCGCGGGCACTCTGCGTCCGAGCTCGAGCAAGCCTCCTTTTAGCTCGCTTATTGGATTCTGCGTGGTACTTTTTAACTCTCCTGGAGAATTCTCTGAGTATGCTCAATGTGGCACCTCCCCTTTCGCTTCGCTTTTATAATCTGTAACTCACGGTTATATTCTCCGGGACCCAGCAAGATAAAGACCGATGGCGATAACTGTTCCTGCAAGCAAGGCCCACCAGAAGTAAACCAGTATCTGCAGGTCTGTCCCCAGGAACTGCATGGGCGGCTTAAGGTAGCTTCCGATAAGACGGAGCCCGGCAAGAGGGATAGTAACAAAAGCCTGGGGGCCTGAAGTATCCTGTATTACCGTGATATTGTACTGCGCTGATTGGTTCATCATACCGGATTCCAGAGTCCGTACCCGGTCTCCCGTCAGATGAGCCTGGGCAGTGGTATTCTGTGCGCCGCGGACCATGGGTTGCGTGATAGATCCGTCAAAAGACGTGGCACTGGTATCCGAGTAAGCAATACGCTCTGTTCCGATAACAACGATACCGTCTTCAGCAAACCCATTGGTGCTGCGTACAGGAAGCGAGGTATCGTCCTTGTCAATATTCTCCGTAAGCACTGTTGTCGCATAGGAGATATTCCCTTCAACGACCCCTCCGGCAAGTCCTACGATCACCCAGCAGGTGGCAATGAACATAAACAGTTTACCCATACAACCTGACCTTTCTACGCATTCGCACCTCTAAAGAAGAACACATATGCGGAGAAGAATCCGAACCCGATAAATAACAATACTGCTGCCAGCATCGGGACCATCCCCAGCAGTGTTCCCCCAATGATGCAGATATCGAAAACCAGGAGTGTGGTCTTTCCTCCCGCCCGGTCGTAGCTGGCAGCACAGATTATAATGGAGATCAGCAACCAGACGAATCCGGAGAAAGCGAGACGGGACATACCGAACAGAGTAGCTAGAGCCGTCAGGTCAAATCCGGTCCCGGTAACTGTATCCGTTATCCTGGTCTGCGTATTCTGCAGCTGGACCGTAACCGTAATATCTCCTGTTCCGCCTCCCGGTACCGTGATTGTGTTCACTCCCTCCCGTAAAGTTACCGGGGATCCATTCACGGTTCCTGTGCCGCTTGCTGCTGTTCCCACAGTGCCGTAATCGAGCTCGATCAAGAACGTCCCGGCCACGGTCACGGTTACCGTGTTTGCTCCCGAAGTGAGAGTGATCGGGGAGCCAGTACAGGTCCCGGTGCCATCTGTCATAGTGGCCCCGAAACTCATTTCCTTGTCTATTTCATCTTCCTGTATCGGTCCGGACTCATCCGTGTAAAAAGCAGCAGTAGCCAGAGTTCGTGCACCGCTCATAACATTCTCGAAATACGTTTCCCCGTACGTGGTAAGCCTGTCTCCTATCGGGGTTTCCTTAACCATATGCAGCTCCCATTCCGCTTCCAGAGTATCTGCATACGTCATTACGTCAACAGAAAGAAGCACATGGGAGTCCCCCGTAGTGTTCCAGGTATCGATCGTATCTACTGTGCTGGGAGCTGGCCCGGGAATCCATCCCAGGGCCGCATTACCGTACACTTCTACCCGGTAAAGAGCAATATCCGCGACGTCAATACTACCAGCAGTAACTTCGGCAGCACTGAAATAGAGCCAGGCCATCCCTACACCATAACCCTTATTCAGCAGAGTATAGGGTACTGTGGTCTTAAGATGGGTTACCCCGTCAGTGTCATTAAAGGCAGCAACATATGCCTCGGTTACTGTCTCTGTGGGCAGTGTCGCATAGAAAGTCTCGAAGTCGAAGAGTACACCAAGATCTCCGGTCTCCAGCAGGTCTTCATACAGTTCTACGGTTCCAATAGTGGTTGCACTGTCCGGGTTAGCGATAGCGTATGCCGGGAGAGGATGGATTACGACCAGCAGAACCATAATAAGACTTATTGCTGCAGTAATACGCAAGAAGCGTAGTTTTTTCATAGTTGTCCTGTCCTTTCTGCTACGATCCCGCCAAGTATCGCCCCGAGAACGAACACCAGGGCCCACATCGGGAAGATGGTCCAGTATACTGCTAGTCCGATTGATCCAGCAGCAGCTACCCCGGCGAGGAGCAGGTGATTAGGGATTCTCACGGCGCACAGTACGGTGAGAAACAGTATCAAGGCCAGGGCGTAAAGCCGCCAGACCTGTATCTCGTTCAGTGTTGTGCTGTCCGATACCATGGTCACCAGGGGACGGAGAGGATTCGTACTGAGAGCTCCACTTATAGCAGGATCTTTGAACCAGTCACTGGTTTCCACATCATCGAGAACGTCCCGGTCCCGGTCCTGGCTCTGGTCGATATCACTCCCGGAGACAGAGCTTGCGGTAAAGGAGAGGTCTGATCCGACCGTGTAAACTGCTGCTCCATACATGCACTCCGCCCGGAAATGGTACGCTGTGCCCGGTACCAGAGTACCTGTACCTGCAGTAAAGAAAGCATTGGAAGAGAATGTCTGCCAGGCCGTAGTATAACCATACGATGTATTCACTCCGTAATCAAAGCGCACGTATGCGGTAGTGTACACTCCGATATCGAGAGCACCCTGCAGCACAGCAGACGTAGCCGTGATCCCTGTAGCTGCCATGGTAGTTACTACTGGAACAGCGACAGGAGAAGTCGTAAAGTTTATCTCACTCCCATAGACATAATCGGAGGCAGTGTACCGTGCCCGGATACGGTAGTAATAGGTCGTTCCCGTTCCCAGTCCCACCAGCGGTTGTGAGAGCGCTGCGGGATTATTCACAGTCACCTCCGGAGTTGAGCTCCCATAGGGTGCACCCGAATCGATATCATACTCGAAGCTGACGAATAGAACTATGGCATTACCCATAGTGTTCACCGATCCCGCCAGGGAAGCAGTCGCCTCTGTAATATCTGTCGCCGGAAGGGTGACTACTATGGGGAGCACCGACAACTCAGACAGAAATTCTTTATCCGAGCCCTCGTTATATAGCACACCAGCGTAACGCACCAGGGCCCTGAAGTGATAAGTATACCCTGGAGTTAGCCCCGCAATGTTCGTCACATAGGCTCCAGTGGCGGAGGTGAGTATTTCGGTCGTCTGAGACCCGTAGTTGGTGTCGGTACCGTATTCAAATGATAAGTACACAGTAGAGTAGTATCCCAGGCTGGTCAGGTTCCCCAGAAGATCAGCAGAGACACCGCTTACACTGGATGACCCTACGGTGAGAACAGTGGGCACTCCCACAGGCTCAGCGTGCATAGTAAAGGCTATATCATCTCCTTCGAGATAAGTATATGGTGCTGCTCCGTAATAAAGAACAGCGCGGTAATGGTAGGTCTCTCCTGTGGTCATATTAGATACGAACTGGGAGAAAGTGTCCTCCGCATTAAAAGACTGGACGGCAGTCTCTGTCCCGTAGCCTGTGTCATACCCATATTCGAAGTAACAATATACTGTAGCCTCTGAACCTACCCAGTCAACACTGCCGTTAAGAGTAACAGAACGCTTATTTAGATCTGTAACGGGTAAGGTAGACACCAGAGGAAGAGTATAGTCTTCGAATATCCATCCGGTGCTAAGAGTATCAGTAGAATGAGATCCTGCGTAAAAAGTAAGAGTATTGGGTGTAGCATCAGACCCGTTCACAACAAGGTAATCGGTAACTACCTTCCCTGCTCCGGATAGGACGCAGTCCATTTCTGCGGCACCGGTGTTTCCTATTTGAACAGTAGTGGTTCCTGCGAGAGGTATAGAGAACGCATTGGCCGTTATAGTATCGTCTCCCCCGTTGCCTCCTATAGTCTTACTTGCCGAACTCCGGTCAATAAGCAACATATTACAGGTAAGAGAATCAAAGTCCATTCTGTAGTTCCCTATGCCCGTAACTGTAATGTTGTAGTAGTTAGTCAGCCCTGCAGAGACAAAGTCCTGCTCATTAGTCCCGGAGTTAGTAAGGACAATAGTAGATGTGTTCGCCAGTAAGGTAAAATTCGTAGCAGACACAGTCCACTTGTCTTCTGAAGTACCTATTACAGTACTATTCAAAGTAAAGGAGCCTGATCCCAGGTTCAGCGACCGGGTATAGGTCGTTACACTCTGGCTGTCAAACCGGGAAGCAGTAACGTTATGGTTGTAGAAGTCCAGCAATCCACCCTGCAGGTGAATATATCCGGAGACAGTCAGGTTGCTCTGCAGAGTAAGAGACGCAGCTCGGGTATCCACGAAGACGCTTCCAGTAAAATCTACCCCATCATGGTCTATATCGTTCCCGGTATCCAGGTTTGTTCCATCTCTACCCTGAAACTGGGTAACCAGAACGTCCCAGGTACCTCCATCAGGAGGTAAGTTTATGTCCCCGTAGATAATAAGATAGTCGTAAGTCTCATTCTCGGTCCATGTAGGGGAGTTGACTGCCTCTAGTGCCCGGAGGTTTCCTATCCTGGTCTGGTCTATAGTGATAACACGGGTGGGCATGGAGAAGGAATAAGCATCAAAAATCGCCACATCCTGAAAGAGGGGAATAACTCCAGACGTGCCTCCCCCCTGACTTTCCGTGTACCACTTGCTGGAATCAGACCAGCTTCCTGAATCAGCGTACCAGTAGTAAGCTTTAGGAGAAGGAAAGATGATTTCTGAGTTGCTCCCCTCTACATTCCCTACTCGGGAAGATACTATGTTCCAACCACAGGACCCTGCTCCAGTGATATCCATAAAATTGGCGTCCTGTACTGCCAGAGTCCCATTGCAGGTCAGAGTTCTTGGAGTATCAGTAGCAGTCGAACAAACCAGTAATTTGTATATCTGGGAACTGCCTGTAATGGTGAGGTCATCATTCACTGTCTGGTCCGCCGCAAAGTCACAATAAGCTGTATAGGTGCCGGCTCCCACTATCGTCAAGTCTTCAAAGGTGTTAGCTCCCGTTATGCCATTGGCCCCGGCAGTAAACACCACGTTGTAGTAGGTCAACCCTAAACCAGCAAAATCATCAACTGGTCCATCCAGAGTGATAGTGGATATTCCAGCATCCAGGGTGACGTTGGAGCCGGAGACAACCCAACTATACGCTTCTATATTAGAATCTCCCAGAGTTATAGTCCTGGAAAGAGCTCCCGATGATGTAAAGTCACAAAGACCATCCTGATTAGGCCAATGCATTACCAGGTTATATCCATTAGTATTGAGATCTCCAGACAGATGAGTGATGTACCAGGCATCGCCTCCTGCTAGAGCACTATCCATGTCACTCATCCAGGTTACTCCCACAGCACCGTCTATGTAAATCTGGGACCTGTTAGGAGAGTAAACATTATTAGGAGTGAATAACTGGGTTCCTGTTCCCACGAAGCTGACGGCAGCTCCGTAGCTGGTCATAGTCTGAATATAGGTGACATCTCCGTAAGCATGAACACCCGTACCTGCGTCCATACCAGACATTTGAAACCTGGGAGAGTTAGTGGCCCCCGTCCAATCCATATCGTTACAGTAGACATTATCGTCTTCAGTTACCGTGACAATTTCTCCTGCGCTGGAGAAACTATTAGCATCAAAATGCACATTGTCGTCAGTAGTAGGTTCCGGAAGCCTCATGCAACCGGCATTATCATGCCCTCCGGTCGTGTTAGACCACTGCCAGCTAGTAGTCCAGTTTCCTGAATCCTGGTACCAGTAGTATTCGTCTACATCTCCAGTATGGAAAGTGATTCCTGTATTCCCCCGGAAATCTATTGCGTCTCCTCCAGAGAGATCCCAGCTTCCTGCTCCAGCACCGGTAATATAGTAGTAATCAGTATAAGTGGAAGAGACAATCGCTGCCGTTATAGTTCTTGCTGCAGCGGTACTAGATTCCACCATGCAGCGAATATGGTCTGAGTATCCTGCTACAGTGAAAGTTCCATCCACTTCTACGTTGTCGTAGAGAATGACAGAAAAGTCTCTACGGGTAGAACTATACCCTATAGATAAATCATTACAGTGGAGGCCATCCAAGCGAAGGTCATAGTTAGCACCAGTAGTATCATCAGCAGTTACGTCGTGGGCATGAGTAGTAGTGGATCCTGTAGTAGCATAGAGACCTACTGTTGTAGAAGTAGGACTGGGGAAGTGTAGATCGTATATAGTAACAGGAATAGCGGAGTCATTCGCAAAGCACCCGTCCGTAATATTTATGTGGGACGTCTCCCCATTCAGCGTAAGATCAACAACCGTAGCCGTGATTGCAAAGGTCTGACAGTCTACTACCGATGCTCCCAGAGACAGCACTTTTGTCCCCGCACCTTCTATACTGAAGTCGTCCGGGATAGTAACAGTCTGGTCCGCTGTGTCCAGAGTGCCGTTCACCAGATGCACGTCACAGCCTGAACCATCCAGAACCATAGCATCAGCTAAAGTCCACTCTCCACCCACCCCATCGAAGTAGACATCCTGTCCGGGATCAAAAGTTCCCCAGGTGACAGTCTTACCGACAGCAGTAGACTTCAAGTAAATATCCCCATCGAAGTTCTGCGTTATTGCGTTAGAAGGACCCGTAAAGGAGCCATAGACATACAAAATATTAGTAGCTACGCTATCTGCAAAAGTTACTCCCCAGGCACCGAGCGCCGACATGTCCATATTAGCGCAGCTCATCGAAGCCGAGTTAAGAGTTATCGTCTGTCCTACTTCTGTTACTGAGTTAGCATCAAAGAAGACGTTATTGGTTAAGGTAGGAACAGCATGGCCTCCTCCACCACCAGAGGAAGTAGACCAGTTACCAGTATCAGACCAGTTACCAGTACCTCCTATCCAGTATAGGTCTACTGCATCAGCATAAGCAGGACCCGGTTCCGGGAATGTAGTAAGTATACCGGCTGCCAGGATTAGAGAAAAAATAACAGACAAGACCACCCTGAGTATTTTTATAGACCAGATTGCCCGGAATATTTTCATATATTACAGCCACCTTATCTTGCAGTTTTCAACAGAATCATCGCCTGTCTACAGCTGGTAATAAACAGGATAGCAAGTGCAGTCGCGGCACCGAGTATCAGTATATCCCCGATGGAAAAGTGTCCCGGCAGGATATCGGCAAGCACTCTAAGACGCGTGCTCTCCGTCAAGACAATCCAGCGTCCGTATGCCTGTCCTGGAGTTATTCCCGCAACAGGCATTCCTCCGTTAACCCGGATGACTATCTTATTCAGCAGAATACCAAGACACAGTAGCAACATGGCCACCATTGCCGGAAGCTCAGCTGCTCTATCTACTATCCTTTTTATGATAGCCTGGAATGAGACCCTCATCTTCGCCCCTCCTCGATTACATCTCTACGCCGGTCATGCCGCCCGGAGAGTACTGGTGCAGCAGCTGGTTGCGGCGAGATACTCTCTGCATCCGCGGCTTCGGGGGCTCTCCCATAATATCTTCGAAAGAGACGTCTATCAGGTCAGACATGTCTTCTCCGCCTTCTCCGAAGATGTCTTCCTCATCGACATCAACAAGATCATCGATATTGACATCAAGATCTTCGTCATCGACTCCCTCGAAGAGATCGCTGAGGTCATCCCCGTTAGCTTCCCGGGTAGGAGATAGGCCCATCCTGTTACTGATTCCCGATAACATTCCTCCAGCAACCGCTCCTGCCTGATGGGTCGCTATTGGAGATATTGCGGGGAAGACGGGTGCCCTGGGTGGGATGTAGGCTTGCTCTCCTGGCTCGTATGCCTCCGCACTTTCGTCTGTTATGATGTCCTCTGCTGGTTCCTGTTCATATGCCATATTATTCCTCCTCGCTTACGCACTTGGCTAAAACTTATATCCCTTTAGTGTCGTTATATAGTCCCATTCACTTATCTTCTTTTTCTTCCTCTTGCCCACCGCCCGCTTCTTGGCTACGTGTCTGGGAAGGTTATCCAGGATCGCTCCATCTCCCTCTATTGTTATACCACGGGTCGGACTCGGGTCGCGTGTCCCAACATCGGTCTTCAGGCCACCGGACTTAAATGTGATAGTCCTGCCACCAATAATCTCAATATCAATAAATCCCAGGTCTTTCCGCACCAGGTGGGGAACAGGACTCTGGGGCTCTCCAATAATCTGCAAAGTTTCGCGAGGGACAGCCCGGTCGATTGCTCTCGCCCCCACAGGAGGATCCTGTAAAGGTATAGCATCATCCTGGTCCCAGGGAGCAGGAATATACCACCACTGCGTGGATCTGCCTCGCCTACCCCTCTTCAATCTACCCATTGCCCACACTAATGATCCTGGAGGAACAACAGGTCTTCTCCCCTCTCCGCCACCCATGAGAGGGGGAAGGAACGGAGGAGGGGGTACCAGGATCTCTGCCGGGGGGTTCACCGGAGGAGATGGTGGGGGATTTACCGGAGGAGGGTAAGGAGGCATATTGGGCTCCGGTTGCGGGACAGGCTCTGGCTCCGGCTCAGGAACCGGTTCAGGTTCAGGGTATGGCTCTGGTTCTGGGACAGGATACGGCTCCTGATACGGTTCTGGTCTCGGTTCTGGTCTCGGTTCCGGCTCCGGTACGGGCTGGATCTCCGGCTCGGGAGTTGGTTCAGGCTCAGGAGTATGCCTGGGTTCCGGCACTGGCGTTGTGCCCGGAATCGGTTTCGGGAGAGGCATAGGCTCTGGAGGGACAACAGGTTGAGTCATCGGTTGAAATTCCGGAGGAGTCACCGGCCGTATCCCAGGCTTGATTACAGGATGTGACGGAGCGGCATCCTCTGGAGCGGGCTCGGGGATCGTGTAAGGAGAATAGGCATCCAGCGTCTTTTTCTTTCTCATGGGCACATGAGAAGGAGCGGGCTTTGTGCCAGCGAACCAGGAGATTTCTTCCGGTTTTTCTCGAGGCAACTCACGGACAGGTTTCTTCAGCTTACTCTTTTCCTTCTCCGTCTGCCCAAGATTTTTCTTTCTTATCGCTTCTATTATTTCCGCGGCTTGTCTCTCAGCCTCCAGCTGTTTTCGCTTTTCTTCCTGCTGTATCTCTTTCTCCTGTGCCGCCTTTTCCTCTGCTGCTGCTGCTTTTTCTTCCTCGAGAGAGCGTTGATACTCCTCCATTGCTTCCCGGGCAGCACGTTCTACATCGGTCTCTACCTCAGTAGCTGTCTTGGTGGCAGTCATCGTACGCTCTGCTGTAGTTGTACCACCACCACTGCCACCTCTTTCCGGAGGAGTCTCGAAAGGAAGGTCCTCAGGAGCAGGAGCATCCGGAGGAGTATCTTTATTGTCATTCAAAATTCGTTCTACTTCAGCCAGCGCGCTATCAAGATTCTGGGCAAACTCGGCGCTTTCGGCACTCACGAGGCCCTCACCGCCGGCGTATTCTCCTGTGATTCCTTCCCCGGTCTCGAGATACGCTTCCAGTTCCTTTTTGCCATACACCTCTTCTAGGTATTTCAGCATTTCCGCCCAGGCCTGTTTAGCTGTATCCCCGCCGTGATAGAGATCCTTGTAGAAGTTATCTCGTATAGCGCGCTCGACACGCTGTAATAGGCGTTCTACGCGTAGACTCCGCTCACTGAGCTCTCTAGCTTCTCGCCACCCCAGCTGCGCTGACTCTTGTGCAGGGGTTTTGTAGGTAGATTCAGTGAAGAAGTTGAGCATCTCGCGGGCACGCGCATTGGATTCCTGGTCGATGTTTCTCAGGGGAGATTCTTTCGCTCCGAGAGCGCTAGTCTCACCGATTCCACTACGCGACTCCTCTCCCTTCTTCATGTCCTGCAGCACACTACGCATCTCTTCCAGGGTGGCTCTTTCCTCTCCCCAGGTATCATTATCTTTCATCATGTCGAGCAGGTCGTACATCCGGAGCGAGTTAATCAGCTCATCAGCAGTTGTCTGAATATAGCGTCCACCGTCCTGCATGAGCTTTCTCACCATCGGATCCATCTCCAGGGTAGAGCCTATGGTATTCTCCAGATTCTCCGCAGCATGTTTTACTGCTTCAGCATTCCTCGCCTCGACTGCCTTGGAGACCTCTTTCACAGCATTTGCTACATTATCCACTGTCCTGTCACTTAGCCCGAGGTCCTTCAGATTGTTCTTGAATTCTGCTTCCACATTCTTATTGCCCAGTATCAGAGACGATAGGTAGTCGATATTGCGACTCAGTTTATCAAATATGTTCCCTAAGTCTAGTTCGCTCTTCTCTATGTCGAAATCCTTGACCCTGCGGGAATTCTCGCGCAGATCTTCCACCATGTCCCGCATAAATCCCTGCCGCTTGCGCTCCAGCTTAGCTTCATCGATAGGAAAGCTGTCAATCTTTCCCTGAAGCTGGGCTCTCAGGGCAGTCAAGAATTCCGATACCTGGTCGTACAGCCCAGGAACAAGGCGTGCGTTCCTATCCAGCTTAACAGTATTCTCCAGTGCCTTACGCAGTGTCGCTTTGCTCACGGTTTCCCGGGAGACAATCTCGTCTATCCGGGTGATTTCTTTCTGCATGTCAGTAAGAGTACGGAAAGCCAGGTTTGTTTCCTGTGCATATAAAATGTCTCCCCGGAGACGCGATGGCATACCGCGAACAGAGTCCCCCAGCCTTGTAGCCAGTCCGGTAGCTGCCTGCCGCGCCGAGGATACAGCCGCAAAGAACGGGCCCCAGGTCAGTTCTTCCGACTCTGCCATATCAACGAGTCTGCTGATCTGGTTCTCCAGATTGTCCACCGAGGAGCTGATGCTCGTTTCAGCATGCGTATACATTCGTAGTGTCTTGAGAGGTATACTGCTAACCACCTTATTTAGTTGATCTACAGCAGCACGTACATCCGCCATTGCATTCAGTACCTGGAGACTGGCCATACTTGCCCCGGAACCAATGGCCTGCTCGAGGCGATCCAGTGCTCTATTGAGGTTATTGTAGGCTGCGATTGCTTCCACACTAACACGCGTCGAAGCTGAGGTTATGGCACCCCGGGCTTTTCTAACAGCATCGTGGATATCCAGGGCAATCCGGTCAACTGCGTCCTTGATATCTACCGCGGTATTACGAGTATTCCTCCGGGCAGACTGCAACGCATTGAGCACCTCACGTCCCGCAAGATTGGGGGATGTCTCAATGATCCGAGATAGGTGAGAGAGACTGCGATTCAGGTTGTTGTATGCTCTTATGGTTGCCAGGGGAAGATCCAGTCCCAATCTCTGGGATACTGTGTATTGTACACTGGAGATAGAACTCAGGATGCCTCCTCTTGTTACCTGGTAAAGGCTTATGGCCTCATTGGTGACTCCAAACCAGGCATCAAGTCCGGCATTGCGAATGTCGCGTGTGATTGTCTCCCGCGTATCCGCTATCATCTCCAGCATCTTCCGGGAAACAGCATTCGGTGCAGTTTCCATATCATCCAGCAGTTTATTCACTGCCGGGATCAAATCATTAACGACAGCATCATACGGAGACAGCACAGCCCGTTCGGCACGATAGGCCGCCTGTCTTATATCTGTCAGAAACGCGAGAGCTTCCTTGCTCACTTTTCCGGGAGCGGCATTCAGGGCGTCATCCAGCTGCCCCAGAAGCGTTTCCACTTCCGCAACAGCCCGCTGTGTACTTCCCTCCGCGAATAATTCTATGGCATAAGCGTATCTTCCGATAGCATAGCCGGCAGCGATCGCCTGAGAACTTACAATAAGAGGTAGCCTCCGCAGCAGTCTGATTAAATCCCAGACAGCATGACGCAGAGCTGCAGCGGCCTGAATTACCTTACGGCTAGTGATACCGGGCGCTTCCTCGATCGCGTTCTCCAGAGCCTGAGCGGCCTGATCAACTCTCTCTAGTCCTCTCGTGACTGCTGCTTCCACGTTATCGGGGAGGTTGCGCGCAGAGGCGAGTGCAGTTTCCGCAGCGGTCTTCACATCAGCAGCCATGCGGATAAGATTACTTACCGTGTTCAGTTTGTCTGCCTCGCTGGCCACTACTGCTCCAAGGGCTCGCGTTTGTTCATTACCCACCCGGCTGACGGTATCCGTTCCCTTGCCGGATTTCCGGAACCCCTCCAATGCATCGGTTGCTGCGATCAGACGAGACTGGTGCGACTTAATTTCCAGGGAAAGGTTTTTCCCATTGACGATTACCAGCTCACCGGTGTCAATATAACGCTGTCTAAGCTCCGCATTAAGAGTAACAAGGTCCAGGTTAAGCCTGGCAATCAACTTCCGGTATCCTTCTACCCGGCTCAGAGACGTCGGATCTGCTGCTATTTTCTCCTTACCGATCTGGTCTTCCATAGCACCAATCTGGGTGTTAAGGCTCTGAATATCCTTGTAGATCTCGAGAGCATCTCTCCCTCCTACCAACTGGGTAGTCAGAGAGTCGGCAGTACGAACAATGTCCTTTGCCTGATCCTCGATACTCTTCCTCACTTCCGCGGTACTGGTATCTGATCGAGCCGCTGTTGCCAGTAGCTCGGAGACGTGCTTCGAGGCTTCTATAAGGGGATCTTTCAGCTGTTCCAGTTTACCCTGGAGTCCTTTCTCTCGGGCGGTAAGCTGGTCCAGTTCACCCAGCTGCCCAGTCGTGGTAACAGTAGCCTTTCTCTCTTCCTGCAGCCTGTTAACGAGAGTATTGTAAGCCTCATCAGGCTGCTCCGCATTACGAGCAAGTTGCTCCTCATAGAAATTAGCCAGGTCAGGATTATTCTTCAAATAAGCAGAGAGGGAGTAACTCCCGGTAGAATCAGTCACGATAATGTTTCCGGAAGTTGCCATACCGAAATCACTGATAGCCTTCTCTACCTGCTTTAACTCGAGAGAAGTGTGTGTATACTCATTAAGAGCTGCTCCGAGCAATTCATGGGCCAGCATAAGGTCTGGGCCAATCGGAGTATGCCGGTAGGCAAGAACCTGTGCGGGATCGGCGTAGTACTTGAGAGCCTGATTAAGCACATTAAGCTGTTCTGCCGGAGTAACTCCCGCTACTATTTCGACACTCATCTTTGACTTTACACCTTTATCCACTACGTTGACTGCTGTCCGTAGCCCCCCAACTGCCACCGGGATAAAGGTAAAGGGAAGAGATCCGACAACTCCACCGACGAAAGCGCTAGCAGCATTCTCCAACATTTCCCGGTTCTCATTCACTGTCTTTATGGCTGCGTTGTGGATTACCTGCTCGAGCCACTCCTGGCCACCCTGGTTCATCAGCTCAAAGACAGCGCTATCTGTAAGTTTACTCCAGCCAGTTTGCAGTGCCGCTGTTCGGATAGCACCATCGGCTACATTCCTGCCCAGGGAGCTGGTAATCTTGCTGGTCATACCTCCCAGAGCGCCCACAAAGACAGCGTCTCCTGCAGTTTCCACTACAGCGGACAAGGTGCCGAAGAGCTCAGCCAGAGACTCAGCCTGGGCTCTGGTGGCTCCGTTCTTGATAGCATCATCATAAATACCCTGACCCTCTACTCCCCAGGTCAGACCGAAAGCGAACGGTGTACCGTATATCGGTGTTCCTGTAACCAGTTGGCTGACAACCATGCTTCCTATTGTGGCTAGTGTGTAGGGTAGAGTCTGTCCTATGGTCTCAGCCCAGAGAGTGGGATCCGCGAGCACTCCCGGGTTAGATTTCACGCTATCCAGGAAACCGGCACCGTAGACTGGAGCAATATCTGGATTCGCTATCAGGTAGTTTTCTTTCGCCTGGAGTGTGTTCTTATATATCTGGTCATACTTTTCTAGGATCGGTTTACTAAGCTCATTATCGTGGGCAGCCTCTTCCGCAGTATAAGTTGTGCGTATCCCTGCGCCCTGCGCAGCCATCAACGCCTCCGCATCACGCCGATACTGAGGAAGCAGGTCTCCTTCTTTGACCTCGCGGAACTCGGTGCTGACCATAGTGACAAGACGGTTCTTGAGATCATAGTACATGTCGACGCTGCCCAGGCGGATGGCATCCCAGAGATTCTTGAGCAGGCTTTCCCGTCCCATAAACCCCTGGTAGGATGTATCATTCACTATTTCGGCAACCTTCTGCTTCTCTTCCTCGGTTGCTGTTTTCCACCACACAGTCCCACTTGCAGATGTTAACTCAAATCCTGCTTTTCTCACTGCGCCATCCAAAATAGAGCGCTGGGTAGCACTCAACGAGTCTGCTTCATTGTAACCAAGACCAGTATCGATGCGCATTATGACCTGATTGACATCGGAATTATACTGCTCCACAGAAGAAGTGCTAGACCGGATCGCATCCTCCGTGAAGCCTGCTGTTTTCAGCGTAGCTATTGCGCTGTCCAGGTTCCGCCTGTTATCGAACAAGTAAGCGTTAATATTGTAGAGATCCTTGCCGTCAACAACTTCGTGATAGTTCACAGAAGATAGATTGGAGAGAGCAGAATCCTGCGCTATCGCTCGGTCGACAATTTCTGCTCCAAACAGGGCTGTTAGTTTGGCAACATCAAATCCACTCTGGTAGGCATCCAGAATGTTGAACCCGGAGTACTGTCCCCCATCGGAGGAAATGACGACACCCTTCTGTCCCTCTTTCGGAAGAGGACCAATAACAGGAACGCCGTACCCGGACGCAGCAAGCTCATCAATAACATTCTGCTGCTCTTCCGTGAAATACATACCCCTTCCCAATGTTATTGCCCGCTGCATCCCTTCGTACTCATTAATCTCCGCGTTAACACCTTCCTGAGTATTTATCGCTTCCCGGGAGGCGCTCATCGTCCTGTATTGCTGCTCGCGGAGGGCTAGGAGCTGGGAGAAACGGTCGATACCCATCAGATTGAGTTTCTCTCTATCATCTGCATTAAGGACATTATTATAGTAATCCTGCTTGACATACTCCCCGGTAGCTAACTTGTAATAGTTCTGGTCAAACCAGGACTGGTATGCCGCCAGACCTTCTGTGGTAACGATATTGTAGGCCTCGGGAGAGCTATTCCGTATCTCCTCGAGTGCTTCATTGGGGAGCCACTGATTATCCCCGACTCTTGTATGAGTCGCTTCAAAATTGTTCTGTGCTTCAACTTGCCACTGCGGAACATAGGACCACTTGTCTGGAGTTTCTCCGGGAATAAATTTTCCCTCCGGAAGTATTCCCAGTTCTACAGCCTTCGCGTACTGCTCTTCTCCAACGAGATCACTCATGCCCTGTAATTCTCTGAAAGGCATTTCTATCACGTTACCACGGTAGTTGTAGACCAATACGGTGCTGAGTTCTGCTGCCTGTACGTCCTGCTGATATTGGTTCCATTGTTCCTCTGTTCCCACGAAAGTGAGCTGTCCGTCACTATCCTCAACGATCAGGATGCCCCACTTGTTGTCTAATGCCCGGAGTGGGTCTTCTCCCGCCAGGGACCCGGCTGCCGGTTGCGCGGTATCTATCCCGGTAGGAGGAATATAGACCGGGGACGTGAAATTACCTTCTGGATACTGGGTCATCAGGAGATCAAAAGCGGTTATCTGTTCTGCTGTACCGGGTTTCCAGTACATATTACCATCAGTATCCTTGACAAGCACTTCACCAGTAGATGGCATTGTCCCGATTACTACGGGTGAAGTAGCAGAAGCGGGCTCTGAAACTACAGGGCTCGGACCAGTAGGAGGCATAATGAGACCAGCATCCTCGTATCTCTGCTTTATATCCGCAAATGGGTCTACAGCCACGGGCTCCTCTACTGGAACCGATGGCAAGAGAGGCGCAGGGAGAGGGATGGGAACAGGTTCACTACCACCAGAATCAATCAGTTCTGTCATCCCAGACGGGGTAACAATAGGTTTTACTGTCTCTGTTAAGGAGGTCGGGGCAGGTGCGCCGGGTATCGGAGGAGGAACATAACCTTCCGACATATCAGCGGGGTACCCTGGAGTATCACCGATACCAGGCAACGGGCTCCCGGGATACGGATTAGAGGGCTGGTATGCTGTAGACAGGGACACGTCAGGAGGAGCCGGACTAGTCGCCGGCGCATCAGGTACTATAATGTAGCTTTCTCCCTGTGTTCCCGGAGCAGGTATAACTGCCACGTCCTACAACTCCTTCTTCGGGTAAATTGTTCTGCGAAAACAGTTATGACAAAGGTAACGCTGGACGCGGCAACGGTTGGAGATCTGGGTGCCGTCTTTGGTAAGCCGGGTAGAACGGCACTCCGGGCATCTCAGAACATCCCGCTTTTTAGCTCTTGTTTTAGTTCCTGCAACCATGGTACTTCTCCACCCATCCAGCCACGCCTACCTATTTTCTCTATCTTAGCAGAACATTAAATTATTGTCAACTGTCTTCCGGTATGAAAAGGGAGGCAGGGAAGATCTTACCTGTCGAAAGGAGACCTCCCCTGCATACGGTAGTGACTGGCCGGGGTAATGATTCCCGGCCTATAGGATTGGGGACCAAAACCAGGAATTAAATAAGAGTCCTTATTTTGTCCAGCGGAGTCCGTACTCTGCGTACTGGAACCCGGACTCTCTTAATCGGTACCTTAACCTTGCGGGTGCGAACATGGTTGATCGGAGCTTTAACCCGCCCTGTCGCTTTTCGTCTGCGTGTTTTACAGGTCATTTTAGATTTCCTCCTTCCCTTGCCAAGCGCTACCTTTGTCGTTTCAGCAACAATCCCCATACCAATAACTGTTGGCAGGGTGCTGGTTATTATTGCACTCATATGTCCTAACGTCCTTTCTTAACAGCCAGCTCCACCAGGGCAGAGCTGACCTGCAAGCTGTTGCGCAGACTGTGTCGGCGTGTAATTTCTGATATTACATCGCCGACACGAGGTGTCCCTACTACACGTCTCAGCTGGTTCACCTCTGTCTGACGCACTACTCCGCTGAGGATCTCTGCTGTCTCACTTAATGTTCTCACGTAAGGACTCCTTTCGCGCTATCCCGCCTTCCTTTTATAGACTCCCCACTTATCCACACCAGGAGCGTATTGCAGTACCCGCGCCAGCCAGCCCTTTTTACGCAATCCATCAGTAACCTTCTCGGCTGCCGACCATTTGTTGCGGATAGCGCAGATCGTGTAGCGCTTGCCGTCCCACTCCCAGTAGCCGTGAAAAATATTCTGTCTCATGCCCTCATCTCCTTTCCTGTTAATCATCCAATATAAAAATAAAGGTCTCGTAGTCCTTTTTCCGAATGACCTTACGCTCCTTGTTGTGTACCGGGGTATAGGCGTAGCCTTTCTGTACGGTGAACTTCACTCCCGCTTTGCGCAGGTGCATCTCCTTGCTCTTTAAATGGCGCAGGAAGTCAGAGTAGGTTTTCCCAGTAACCCTGATTGATTGGTTCATCTTATTCCTCCGACAGAACAGGTATATGGGTTATTTGTCCCGGGCAGGGTAGGAAATAAAGCAAGGATGTCTCCACCCTCTGATTTTGGCCACTTTCTAAAAATAACAGGAGTCCCCTTCATTATTTCAATCCTCCAAAGTCAATCATAGGAGAGCCATCTGCATACCGTCGTGTCTTCTTACCAGTAGTTTTCCTGGTACGCTTAGCACTGGTCTTCGGCTGGAGAAGGCCTCCCGCGAGATCAATCTCGGGGACACCACCGTGCTCTGTAGTATCGATATCAGAGTTGGCGCTGGTCTTGAGTTTGCCTCCCCGCAGGAGCTCCTGGATCACTTTCCCTCCCCGGGACTTGCAGAGCTTGCAGCCATAACAGCCGCCGCCCTTGATGCCACGGCACTGCGGGCCGGGACGGAATTCATTGACTACCTGGAAATTATTGGTCACCATGAAACCGGACCCGTTAACAATCAAATTACTGCTGATGCGGGAAAAGTCCAGGTCACGGCGGGCCGTGTAAGTGTAGACAGTAACTACTCCTCGCAACAGGCCCGCCAGGTGACTGGTCTTGGTAACGTCCGCCTGATTACGGAAGTCTCCCGCTTCTTGCATGCGCAGAAACTTGATAGGGATCTTCCGCTTGTGGTTCACGGTCTCTTTTATCTGGTCGGCAATCTCTTCGGCAGTCAACCGGTCCCAGATCTGGGTCTGCTTACGCCGGTAAGGCAGGCAGTCCGGGTACTGCGTCTCTGCCCGCATGGCATAGCACTTCCCCGGGGGTACCTGGCAGAGGCCGCGCTTGAACGATTCGCAGTCCCTAGCAGATGTGATATTAAGGATAATGGTATCCTTACCTACCTTGAGATTACCGACACTGAATTTGAGTCGTGGTTGTGCTGGCACTATCTTTTCCCTTTACTCGACACGATCTATGCCTTTTTCGCCTTAGGCTTACGTGACGTGGCTTTCTTATAGAAAGACCGTCCGCAGATGTAGCAGACATAGCGTATCTTCGGCCCCTTGCGGGTCGGGACGGTACCTTTTTTCCAAACCTTGGTGTGTCCTTCCGGACACCGTATTCCTGTTACCATTGCTGGTTACCTCCTTGTCCTTGAATAATACTAGTATACACTAAAACGGCAGACATATCTACCTATATGCCTATCTTATTCCTCCCAGACCGGACGGCGCAGATTTCTTGCGCCTCGGCTTCCTGGCCTTGGCTATTCGTGCCGCAACAGTCTTGTTCGTAAAATCAAGATCCGTTCGTTCGTTCTCCCAACGGTCACCATGCTGAGGGTCGAACTCGATACCTCTCCAGAACACCTCCCCGGATATTCTGTCCTCGATGGTGATCGTGTTAACAGAGATACCATCGTCATATTCCCTACCGAGTTCTGGTAACTCGTTGTCCACAAAATTACGGGCGGCTTTGTAGCTAGAAAATACGGCCAGCGTTTTGCCCCTGGGGTTCTTAATAATACCCTGGTCACTCGCCCAGTCCATCACCCCGGGCTCGGACACAACGTAATAATCCTCGGATATGGATACCCAGAATTTGTTAGGTAGTTTACCATCACCAATCTGCTTAGTTGATACAGGTCTGTCCACCACTCTACCTCCTTATTTTGAAAATAGATCCTTGGTGTTATTAAATATCCCCGACATACTGGACCCGTCTACAAAGCTTCTCTCCTTGCGCTTTTTCTTTGGTGCTTTCTGTGCTTTCCTGCGCCGAGAGACAGGTTTCTCCTCAAGCATGTCTTCCCCCTCTTCGGACACCACAGATACGGGAGAAGGAACTGCTACAGGAGGAGGAACAGCCGCCGGTACTCTGGGAGCAGGTGGCGGAGCAGGGCTGGCGACTTCTTCCATTGTCCCATTCGCGATCCTGTAATTGACTGGATCAGGTGATTCCTGCACCTCAAATTTCTCCAGGGACGTCCAGCGCCCGGAGAGATCCTTTCCTGCCTGCTCTGCTTCTCCCCGGGTAGCAAAACGCTGAGCATTATAGGCCCAGTTCGGTTCACCGTAGACTTTGACTGCTACTTTATAACTTTTCATCGTATTCCTCCTACATAGAAGTCAGCATCAAAGGAGCCGTCATACTTCTCGTAGTCGGCGTTATCTCCCTTACGCATCCAGATCCAGGACTGCTTTTTATTCTTGCTCATTAGCCACCTCGCACATAGACAGCATATCCACCTTTTACCTTAACCATCCTCGCGCCCCTATCTCTTCCACGACTGCGCCAGGAGGCCACAGTGAATTCAGCAGCAGATTTGGTTTTAGGTCTACCCGATAACAACTCATACACCTTGCCGTTGAATCGCTTAGTTAGCTGCGCTGTCATTTATATTCTCCTCCTCGTCTTATTACCAATATTAATTGTCTATTTCCCCTTTTCGGTTAATACCAGTTGGAGTAAACAGCCCATAACCCTGTTCCTCCGAAAACACGAGCTCTTCTTCCCCGTTGTTGACGTAGCTTGGCAGCATAATTGAGCGCACTGCTTCTATCTCGGAAAGTCTTCACAGGTACCAGGAACTGTTCTCCTTTTCTGCCGTAATTACTCATATTCTCCTCCCCATCTTGTCTCCGAGACCGATTATCTGCTGCTGGGTATATTTAACATGAGCATTACTCTTCTTGCCAGAATGCGTTTTCTTCCGTGGCTTGAGTACCGTATCGGTGAAATACTGCACTCCGTCTGCTCTTTTCCCCTGGCGTATATTGCGCAGCATCATGATTGCCTCCCTGCGGTTGCGCGCATCGTACAGGTTATCCCCGTCAGGAGACTCGATGTAGAAGGGTTCTTTCACGCCGCGGTATTCCGGGTCGGGATCACTATCGATATTCATCCAGATCTTGGCCCCGCTGATTTTATCTGTGACCGGACCTAAGCGGGCATCACTGCTTCCTACTGTGTTAACCAGGTCGGTGACCGTTCCAGTCCACTCGTTGTGGTCGAACTCACCATTTTTCTCATAAACGACTTTGATAGGCATTATCTTATCCCTCCGAATCCACTGATAGATGCTTTCTTCTTCACGGCTACCCGGGAGACCCGAGGCTTCACGGTTCCCCGAGATTTCAGGCTGCGAAGCTCCTTCTGACAATCTTGCCAGATAGCAATACAGTCGTTAGCGTACCCGATAGGCAGCAGCATTCCAGAGGAAAGGTAACCATCTTCGCGGTCCTGCAGCGCCTTAAATTTCTCCAGTACTTCCAGCTCTTGCTGAGGAGTGACCATTATCGCATTCCTCCTAAACCAGATTATAGTATCTACCCATACATCTTACCATATACCTACTGTTCTGCACAATACCCCGCTACTTTAGTTCTTTGATACTCGTCAGGTTCGGGTACAGCCTTCTCTTGGCATATTTTCCTTTAGTGTGGTCATACCTTGTGCTGCCCTTCGGCTGGAAGAACTCCCACTGGCCCTGTTCGTTAACATAGCCCAGGTCGTCATCCTCCAGGGACCGGTCATTGAGCACGAAAATGCCGTCTCCACCAAGGTCAATAATGACATTTTTCTTATCATATTTAACTGGCTCTGGATCGCCGAACTCACGGTACTGCTCCGCTTCCTTCTTGTTACGGGAAAGCCAGATACCCTGCGTGTTTGGATATCTTCTCTTGAACTCCGTAAGCACGTCAGACCAGCGAGTAGCCAGTATGCCGAGAAACTTCGCTACGGATTCCGTGTCGTCGTTTCCCTGCTCATCATGCTCATACTGGAGCGCTTTCCAGGCGATAGAGGCCTCTTTAGGATCTCCCCCAGAATAGTCTCCTACTGCACCGCAGCGGTATCCTGTAACCACTATCGCACTCCTTCTACACTCATCTCTTTGGCATAAAGAAGACGTCCCAGCTGCCGTGACCATCTCCTGCGGGCTCAACGTGAGCTAAGCATCCCTTAGGAGCAAGGACAGGGCGGGGTACTCTTATCCTCCCGCTACGAAGGCCCTTCGCAGCCCTCTTGGCCGTCACCTTAGTAGGATATCGATCATAATATATTCCCTGAATAGCCATTACTACACCCCTCCTCTAGCTTATTCCCTTCATCCCGGACGCAGTCTTCCTGCTGCTGGTCCTGCGCCGCGGTTTTCTCGTGACTGACTTCTTCGCCAAGGCCTCATGCAGCGGCCCCCACTTCCCGTACTCTTTCCCGGATTTCACCCAGGAGAGCGGCTTGGGATCGAAATGCATATCGCGCTCTATTTTCAGACCAAATGGACCGTTAACAGACTCCAGCTCATCCAGGGAGAAATACCCCAGCTCCTCTTCGTGTCCTTTTACCCAGCCGAAGAAGAGCTTCTCGGAAGGACGGTACTCGGTCGCGTACCAGGTCCACTGGTTCCAGGGGCAGAAGAACTTCACATAGACAATGGGATCCGCGACTTTCTCCTGTCCGTAGAGCGGGGGGATTTTGTCCAGGATCTCCTTAGTCATTAATTTTTGATACATCTATCTACCTCCTACTGTAACAATCTCACCCTCGGCAATCTTATCATCATCATCCTGACCCATGAGGTAACCGATATCCTGTAATGCTCTAAGCTTATCCCCGATCTTGAACCGGCCACCAGGGAAAAAGCGAGCTAAAGAACGAGCATCTTCTCCACTCCAGTCCTCACGGATTGTGGCACGGTGAGCCATCTTCCCGTTCTGCCAAACCTCTACATATCTATCTTCCATAGCCACACTCCTTTAACACAATATACCACATTATACCATATCTACCACGGATGTCAAGTGGTATTGTGGTGCCCTCGTGCTATCACTTCCCTCTCCCCCAGACCATATAGCGCGCATACTTCCCCGTCTCATACGTTATCCGGGCAAGGCGGCCGCGTTTGCGGAGCTTCTCCGCCTCACTCTGCGCATCTCTCTTGAGAATAAAATGCTTATGGAAGAAGTAGGGTTTACCGTCAAATATCTTCTGTGCTGTTTTCCACTGTGCCATTGTCCACCTCCTTATTTCACTAGTACATCATGTCCTTCATCAGGTTGATAAATACCGGGGTCAACTCACCCATGTAGGCACCGGCAGTATTGAATTCGTAGTACTCCCGCGCCTCATCGCGGGTCATACCCTGCTTCATAAAGGACTTGATCACTTTCTCTTCATCGTAGGCGATCACAGGGTCCTTGCCGAAGAGGTTGCAAACACCGAGGATAGCACTGTCCAGTCCCGGTCCTTCCAGGAAGATAAACTGGTTATCGGGATAGTTATCCATGATGGTCTCCCGGATGCCAGGTGCTTTTTCCTTGGGTGCGGAAACAGTATCTATTACTGGCTTAGCACCCTCGTTTACCGTTCTCTTTGCTGTTGCCACAATTAACTCTCCTTATCTGGTTATTATCTTAATCCCCCGAATCCGGCAGGGGACTTCTTACTGGAGTGTCTCTTTACAGCACTCCGGACAGCCTTAGTCGCAGGAGACAACACTTTCGGCAGCGGAAGTTCCTCGGGGAGCTTTCGTGTTCCTGCTTTCTCCGCCAGTGTCGGCAGAGACCAGCCGCATAAAGCAATAAGGGCGTCGTTGATCCCTCTCCTGAGCTCAGGGTTGCCCCGGTATACGGAGATAAGATATCTCCAGCTACTCATATCACCCTCATCCGTATCTTCCCAACAACATGAATATTTTCTTGGCTATTTTAAGGTGTTTCTCTCTATATTCTTTTGTTGCTTTATCCCATGAGTATTCTTTAGGATTATGAAACCCGTAATAAATTATCTGTGCTATCTTTTCTTCATTATTCATGTTTATGTTTTATCCTTTCCCGTTACACGTTTCATTACCCAACAACATGAACTAGAACATCATAGGCATACTCTGGAAGTTCCAGAGCGTGGATGTTGTAGCGACACTCATGCACATGACAAGAGTAATCCTTTGCTCTCTTGTTGCAAGGCGTTAGTAAACTTATCCCAGGCTGCATCAGGGTCTTTTTTAGTCCCCGCCAGTGTTTTGAGAGAATATCCGCATACAGTGATGAAAGCCTGGTCGACGCCTTTCTGTATTTCCGGACTGTTGCTGTAGCGCCACAACAGCTTCTCCAGCTCTCTTGACCCACCACTATCATCGCTCCGGTAGGCATTATCAAACTCGGTGAATACTCTTTCTTCCGCAGGTTCTCTTAACATGCTCTTCCTCCTATCTTAATTTCCTTAACCCGATATGCACTTTCAAGGATCCTGTCTCAAAGAATCGCTCGTAGCGACCATGGCAGTAGTTAATCGCCTCTGCTGCTGTACGGTGATGATCCCGGCGGACTACTTTACCGTTCTGCCAGACCTGGGTCGACCAAGGTTCTCCCTTACCCGTACTATCTTTCTGCAGACCATGCCAGGTCCGTGGGCCATAGGAGTAAGAATATCCTGCTGTCCGATCACCAATAACAAATTTCATATTCTTGCCTCTCTCGTACTCTCGCCTCTCTCGTACTCTCGCCTCTCTCGTACCCTCACCTCATCCTTGTCAGATAGTTGCCCACACCGCCCTTCTCCTTCCGGGGAGCAGGGCTCTTGTGTTTTGGCTCTACTGCCCCCATGAGAGGAAGATATCCACCGTCCGACTCATCGAGGTCGAGCATGGGCGCTGTGCCCTGCCCGTGGTACTTGCGTGCTACAGCTACGATACCGCGGATAGTCTCGGCGATGCTCTTGTTGTACGCCGGACCATACCACTTGTCGAAATCAGCATCACTCTCATGGCGGTCTGCCTCGTGTAGATTGGAATTATAGTCGCGGCCGCTCATCTCCCCGGTCTGCAGGTTCTTAGCAAACTCTTCCAGGTCCTCGTAGGTAGAGCGGAATCCGTGCAGACCGTAGTGTGCAATGAAGCCCATGTGCTGGGAAATAAAATGATAGGCTGGTTTGTTCAGCTTGTTGATATCGTGTTTCTTGAACACCTGTTCTATATTGCCCACAATAGCTTTTACGTTATATGGGGGCCAGTTCCCCGCTTCGTATTTAGACATTTTACTTTCTCCTTATCTCTACTATCCCAGATGTGCTACCAGAACGCCGGACGGCTTTCCTGGTCCGCTCTCCCTTCACTTTGACTCTTTTCTTCTCTTTTATTTCCTTCTCGAACTCGGGGTAGTAGAGCATATCGTAAGCATCAGTGTAACCACGTCCATATACTGTATTAGAGAGTTCTCTCGGAGGCTTGAAATCCGGGTAATCTGCTACTCCCTGCGCAAATCCCTGATCGTATGACCCAGGTCCATTAGGATTCTCCACAGCCCCTTTTTCGGAGCCTTCTTCCTGCTTCGCGGCGACTTTCTTCACAGTCCTCTTCACAGTGGCCTTCTTCAATACCAGCTTCTGACCTTTACCCAGACCTAAGCCGGTACCATATTCATGAAAACACATCTCACACATATTGGCCCAGGGACCAAGACCAGTGCGACCATCATATTTAGCAGGAGCCCCGCAGAAATCACATTTGGGGAGCCTGGCTACTTCTACCTGGGTATGAGGAGCCGGTTTCTTTACCGTCTTCTTTGCTACTTTCTTTACTACCATCTATTTCCTCCTGCCAATATCTCGAATATAGACCCCGTAGGCTTGTACTCTATGGTACGGATATAGGATAGAAACGACAGCGGACTTGTAGCTACGAGATAACTTACTCTTAGGGGAAGAGTACCCCCGAGCTACTGCGTACGCATCAGATTTTCCCCTCTGTGTTGCAGGAAAGCTGGCTATCAAGGAATACCACTCTCCTGAAATCTTCTTTCTTTCAGTAGGTGTTGTCGTCACCATCTGCTATCCTGTCCTCCACTTACCTGTTGCGCGGTCAAACCACGTCCCGGGTTTCCTGTCTTTTCCTGTCAGCTGCTTTTCCGTCCAGCACTTCTGATGGAAGTAGATCGTCTCCGGGTATGCCAGCTTGCCTACCTTGCGAGACTTCGCCATGGCATTGTACCCGGTAGGTATCATGCGCATACAATAGCTGCAGCGGTGAGGAGTGCGTGTTTTAGTTGTTTTAATAATCATCTAATTTTTCCCCCTCTTTTTGACACCTCACGTTTAATCAGTAATCAGGTTAATGAGTGCCAACCGGGTTGGTGCCCGGTAGTACCTCTTTGGGTATAGCTTACTCTCGGCGAGCCAGAGACCGATCTCATCAAACTCGAAGATGTTGTATCCTATATGGTAGGTTACTGTATAACCACCGTATCCTCGACCACCACGTTCGGTCAGACGATGAAAGAAACCAGACGTTGTACGACAGGACCGCCTCAAATTAATAGTTGACATTGTTATCTCCTTCCCAGCTTCCCCCTCCGGGGCAAATTAACTATGAAAACAGTCTTACCATTCCTCTTACGGGCAACAATAGTAGCCCCATTAGCACGAACCGCTCCCACGAAGACGGGCCAGGCAGGATAATAAAGACCGAGACGCTTGCACTGATCCCAGACGCGCTTGTAGAGCTTGTCTGCGGTTACCGTCTTCTGGTTGTCCCCAATTAGTCCGGTCATAGCCCGCTTCACGATATCTTCCTTACGTATTACCGGCATTACTTCCTCTCCTTTCAGACCTCTTTCTATTCCACTACCCCTATTTCTAATACCTCGGTCGGGTTAACGTATAGTCCCGAGTGTAGTCAACTGGTACAGAAGACTTCCGGGAACGTCTCGGGGGTGCTAGATGGCTGAATTCCTTGCAGCGGCTGGCATTGATACCCCGGGCATGCTTCCCCCAGTGTTTGGCAATACATCTCGTATGGATCGGGTAGCGGTCGAAACTGTAGACCGGTTTACCACAGCAGCGGCAGAGAGGGAGATTCCTGCGCGGAGGATAACGGTGACTATCAATGTTACGATAGCCATCGTAGCCGAGACCTGTATTTCTCATCTCATCCCTCCTACCTGATTCTTGATATTAGCATACCGTGGCTTGACGCTGGTGAGAGCAGACTTCCTGCGACCACGCTTTATAGGAGTGAGTGGAGTAAGCAGACTCTTCTCTTCATTCAGCTTCTTTTCTGCTTCCTCTTTCTCTTGCTGTGCTCGGTACTTCCGTTCTTCTAGAGCAATCGCCTGGGGAACAGAGCCGCGACTGACGAACTTCTGCAGGGAGCCATACATGACATCCTTGCCATTCGAATCTCTGTAAAGCAGCTTTTTCGGACCATAAGCAATTGACTCGAAAACGTCCACTTTGGGGGCAGCGCCATACTCCTTACCCAAGGTAACGACATAGTGCCACTCGATGTCAGTGCCATACTCATCACCGTGGCCCTTCTCCGCTGCTTCCTTTACCGGGTCCCGGTCGGTGATATAGACGCCACCATATCCTTTGTTGATCATGAACGAGATCAGTGCAGGAACAAACTTATCCGGATCAACAGTCACGTTATACATTGTGGAGTAGGCTTGTCCTAAAGGAGGAAGCTTATGATACTTCCCTTCCCGCTTTACAGGGTCCTTAGAGCTCCAGTCCCCGAACGCAACTTTCTGCATAGTACTACCAGAACTATTGCCATCAATCCGGGGAGAGAATTTAGCAAAATTATAGACCAGCTTACCCACCTCTGAGGGGTAACCATCACCGTGACAGTACAGTCTCCTGGTCTCTGTTCCATCTGCACTCTTTACCGTAACTATCGCTCGCGTACTCATTTCTCTGATTAATAACCCCCTATTCTTTGTTCTACCGCCTAATAAAATAGGTGGCGCGCTTCCATCTACCCATACAGTGTACCACCTACCCAACTATTCTGTCAATAGACTTATTTCCGGGGAGGAAATAGCTTATCGAACGTATCATTACTCCCATTACTGGAACGGGTACTCCTGATTTCCTCCCGCAGACGGGCCGTGTTAGACCGGGCTTTAAACAGCTCCTGCTCCGCACGCAGTAATTTCTCTAGCCGCACCGCCTCCCGTCTCTCCTGCTCCGTTTCCGCCATGATTTGGTCGATACGGGGTTTACCCATCCGGGAAAAGATAACACCGAGATAGGGTATCCGGTTTAGCCAGGACGGGTGCACAATGAGAATTACGCCGACCACGATAAACAGGACAACAAATGTTGCTACAGTACCACGATCCATAAACTTACCTCCTACCTGTAATCCTCATCCGGGAGAACAAAGAGACTATCACGGTACACCCAGATACCGACACTGTTATCGTCGTCGTGATAGTAGTGCACATCCAGGGGATAAGCCCCCTGCATTCTTACTACTGTTCCTTCCCTGTCTCTCCTGCAGCCGACAACTACCGACAACAAGACTACTATCACTGCAACCAGAACCAGCAACCGTTTCATCCTGCTAATCCTCCTATCCCAATATCGCAGGACCTGGGTCTCGGGGCAGCCCCCATGATTCCGATGTATCCCGGATATCATCCCAGGCTCCTAGTCCCCGTAACACTTCCTGGATACCTTGCTCTAGCTCATGCTTGGCTGCGGGGACAGTGACCGACATCTCCCATACCAGTGGAAAAGCCTCGGAGAGCTCGTAGGGGTCTGTATGAGAGAATACGGACGCACCATACAACGCTAGAGACTCTGCCAGGACTGTAAAATAATGATCGGCCTCAGCAGCCGAATCAAAAACTTCTAACCAGGAGAAAGTGCCGTCACCCCAGTACGTTGTCACCGTTATCGGTCCAGCTTGAACTGCAGGCACCCGGATCAGCTCATTATTATACTTCGATACTTCGGCCTCCAGCTGAGTAATCTTTATACATAGGCGTTCCATGCGTATCCGGTTGACTATGAACAGAGAAATCAGCAGGGCAAAAGTAATACAGAGGATTATCAAGATCATTTTCCATGCTTTCCACCGCTCTTGCTTGACTATCTCTCCAATTCGGTCGGTGGGAACGCCATTAATAGCACCAGCCTCCCGGTCTGCCTGCCCCGACTGATCTACCTGACCTACCTGATCTTTCTGGTCTATATTATTATCATTATTGCTCATTTTTTATACCCTCCCTGAGTCCACTTACAACTATTAGCACTACTAAGGCTATCATGGGAGGAACGACCTCGAGAGGTGGGACCTCCGACATATGCGGGGCTGCTATTAGGTAAGCTACTATACCTGTACAGCCTATTAGTAGACTTCCTAGCAAATCCGAATCAACCATTACCCCTCCAGCAGCAAATGCACCGAGAGCTACTAGTAAAATTACTAAGAACCGCCAGGTATCCATCCAGGGGTATACCACCAGCAAGTTATTCATCTTTCCCCCTCCGCTACGAACTACAAACAAACATACTCTAGTCGTCTGTCTTAGCTGCCGCCCGGACCTTTTCTGCCGCAACCAGCTTGTCTTCCTTGAGAAGATACCGGAAATAGTCCGTAATCTCCGTTGCGTAGACAATGACTTCCGGACTGACACCACGTTCGAGGAGCTTGTCTGTGCTGACCGTACACTTCCGCGCCGGGACGCGGGTAAGGATGATGCCACCGGCAGAAATCGGACCGCTCTTCTTGTTAAATACCGGGTCAACCAGTGCCTTGAGCTGGTCCAGGAGAGATGCTTCCAGGGCCTCTAGAGCCCTCTTTTGCTGCTTCGTCTCGTACAATTTCTTCATGAGTTCTGTTGTCATCTTGGTTGCCATTTTGGTTCCCCTTTCTCTTTAATTACACCCTATCATTAATCCTTATTTACCAATAATATACCATATCTTCCACACATTGTCAACACCTAGTCAATGTATGCCGTGACCGAGCGGACCCGGGAGACACTAAACGTGCCCTCGGGAATGCGCATGTCCGGATGCTCCGGGTGTGTTATCACGGTGCCCCCGGGTGGGACAATAACGCCCAACCAGGACCAGTCCACCTGCGGGCGCTCGATCGTAGTAACCTTACGTGCGACCGTGACAACCCTGACGCCGAGCATCTGGTGGATCTTTCCCGTCTCACCATGCATCTCGAGCTTGTCTTCCTCTTTGATTACTTGGCCCTCGGGAATAGACTTCACCTCTGTGAAAACAATATCTCCGTGTCTAAATTTTCTCGCCATTGCTTTCTCCCTTTCCTTCCTGTGCGACTGGCGGACAATCATACCGCCGCTCCAATATGACTATTATCCTGTCTAATATCTCAATAATTTGTTGTTCTTGCGCCTTCTCATCGTCTCCCTTACTCAGTCTCTTTAGCGCAATCCAGATACCAAACAAAATAGCAAAACCTATGAACAGCTGCATAAATATGTCCTTTCGGTGCGATCAAACTTCTTCAACAGTATCCCCTTTATGGAGATCCATCGTCCAACGTAAACATGTCTCAATAGACTGGTCCACGAACCCGTTGGGAACACCCAGGCAGAACGGGTCCCGGGTATGTGCATCCCGTCCGATAATATACAGCTGGGCCGGATGCGTACGCCCAAGAAAATAAACCAGAACTTTGAACAGAGGCTGTAGGATAACAGTATCCACGACCTTGCAAAGATGCTCGAGCAGGATAACCTCTCTAATGAGCACCTGCGGCCCGTTTGGCATAATCAGGTCCTTATACCCGGGGATCTCTTTCTCCAAGGGAGCAATATCGATCTTCTTGCTCTCGATACCTTCCAGGAACCCCAGCAGGTGCTCTTTTGACCAGCTGGGAGCCCCATCTCCGATAACAGTCTCGTCGGACAGGAAAGTGTCCTGCTCCACCAGCCGGGCACCCTTACCGAAAATCATATCTTTATTGGAGTTAACCAGAAACTGTATCTCGCTGTCAGAGAAAGTAATGAGACCGCATTTCCGGGCTTCCGTTATGTAGGTACGGAACTCTGCGAGCCCCCTGCCATGCCGGACGCTCTGGACCGCGACACCGAGAAGATTAGATTTAGTAATCCTGATACCTTTCATGTTACCTTTCATACCATCATTACTCCCTAACATACCGAATAATAACATATTATCCACAAGATATCAAGATTTCTTCTCGGCGGGCTTGCCCAATTCGGTTACTAATAATGACTGAAACATTTCAGCAATTTTGAGGCATAGGGTAGCTGTCTGGATGGCTTCTTTAACTACAGGTTCTGCCAATCCACCACGATACTCAAATTCACCAATAGCTTTTGCCAACTCACCCAATTCCTCAGACGTAAACATATACCAGCTTTCGGGTGAGTGGTCTTGTATGCCCCATTTAGTGAGTTGCCTTAAATTTTCGTGCATGATAAGGGATTTTAGCTTAACAAAACTTTCATCTGTCAAACATAAATCTTTCATTCCTATCTCTCTTTCTCAATGGGCTTGCCCTCAGCTTCCATCCTTTTGGCATTTAGTCCTCCTTGTCCTGGAATTAGGCATTTCGCATTCTACTTCATCATACCCTGCGGCTCTCATAGCGATTGCTTTTCTTCTGCATCCCTGGCATCTATATGTATCTCTGGGACTTTTATACCCGCAAGGGATGTTCCAGTAACAGTTATAAGTTTTATCCAAAGGAAGATTCCTATTCTTGAACTCCCAGCCTATAACCTCCTGAGTCATTTCCTCTATAGGAAGAAGTAGTTGTACTGTTCCTTTAGTACTTATCTCAACTACTTTCTTAAAGGCTTCCATCCGGTCAGGATTAACATCTAAACCAACGTCTCCTTTATGACTACCTAATGCTATTGCATCATAGTACATACTTGTCTGACAGTAATCATAAGTGAGAGCACTGCCAATTAACATCATTGCTCTTCCCCAAGTACTCTCAACCTTCTTTTTCCCACCCAGGTCAAATTTCTGTTCGAGGAAAGAAACCTGGTCAGGATATCTAAGAGAGAAAAATGAGTAGAAGTACCCCACAGCATCTCTCTCCTGTACCATAGGATTTTGGTTCAAGGCCGCGAATAGCATTAGAACTTCATGTCCTTGAGATAAAAGAACATCAGTTGCAAGGATACTATCAAGTCCTCCAGACACTAAAGATATTACTTTCACTTTGCCTCCTTTCCTAGACCGGGCACGATTATTATTAGACAACTAAATAGAGAGAAAAGACCTCCTGATAATCTAAGGATAGTCTGTGTATTCCCACTAACTAACTGCCCAGAATATATTACTGACCCAATACTAACGAATAAAAGAGCAACACCACAACCTCTCACTAGCCTTCGGACCACTACTTATGCCTCCTTTACCAACTTAAATAGGTATAAAGTATGGTTAGATTCATGCCCCTCCATAATATCCTGGGGGATAGGGCTTCGCAGATTTTTGACGCTTCAAGTAGTTTACTCATCACTCTCCAGCCCCCCTCAGGACAGCTTCACTTTCACCAACTCTCCCCAGCGTTTCCCTACCTTGTAATCCATTTTTACCGGGACTCTCAGATACACCACATTGCGCACGATATCGTCCATCCAGCGCAGGTATGATTTGTAGATATCTTTATTGTCTGTTATTTCCATGACCAGGCTATCATGGATCTGCATGAGAAATCTCACCTGGTCTGCCCACTCTGTGTATGGTAGCTGCTCCCATAAGCGCCACATTGCCATTTTCAAAATCCCCTGCGCGGACGCTGTAACCGGCAGATTGGCCGCCTGTCTTGCCCCTGCTTCCTGAACAGAACGTATCGGGCAGGTTATCTCCGGGATATATCTCATCCGGCCGAAGATATCGTTGACGTAACCGTAGCGGCGCGCCATTGCAGCCATCTCGAGCTGGAAGTCCTTCACTTCGGGATTCAGCCGGTACCACTCCGCAATAAACTTCTCGCAGGTTGGTACATCCCAGGGCTCTATTTCAACAGGCTCTCCCGCGATCTTCAGATCGGAGATATACTCCTGTATCTGGTTGGACAGACCCTGCGGACCAATAAGATAAGCAATACCGAAATTCAACCGCTTAACCGGGTAGCGGTACTTGCTCTGGGCTGCCTCTTCCAGGGAAACACCGAAGACCGTCGCCGCCATCTCGGTATGCGGGTCCCCACCGCGCAGGAAAAGTTCCACCAGGCGCTTGCAATTTGACAGGTGAGCCAGACACACCATTTCTATTTGTGCCAAGTCTCCCTCAGCTAGCACTTTCCCCAACGGAGCGATAAACCCGTTCTTGATTGCTTTGGACTCGGTATTGCGCGTAGGAATATTCTGCAGGTTGGCTCCCTCACCATCATCATTCTTGGCAGAACTCCAGCGTCCGGTCTCCACCCGCGTCGTCTTGATCACAGTATGTATCCGGGGAACACCGTCCGTATCAGGGTGCGCCGACCGAATCATGTTATCAGCGTAGGTAGTCTTCAGTTTCAAGAGACCACGATACTGAATAATCCCCTGGGCTACCGGATGTTTGGTTTTCTTGAGCTCCGAATCATCGGTGGACACTTCCTTGGTAGGAGTGAATGCTGTCGGCTTGAAACCCAGCTCGCCATAGACTACTGCTGCTACCTGATCGCTGCTTGCCGGATTGAAAGCGTGACCAACTTCTCCTGCCAGCTCAGCTGCCTGTACCCTCATACGGATATCGTAGTCCTCGGAGAGCTTGCGGTAATGCTCCAGGTCCACCGCCATCCCGTTCTGCATCATAGAACTCGCCATCGGGAGCACTCTCAAGTCCATGTTCAGGACAAAATCGAGATCCATCTTCTGGATAAGCTGCAGGAGCTTGTAATACACTCGCAGGGTAGCATCAGCGTCTCGAGCCGCGTAGCGAACCGCATCCGGGAACGGGATATCCATAAGCGATGCCTGAGGCATCGGTCCCATAATGCGGTCCAGAGCACTACGCTCAATACCGGGTATGCTACGCCAGCGATCCCAGAGATCTGTAAGCGGGTTTTCCGCGTAGTCGTCCAGGATACTTTTTATTTTACGAGAGATATGCCAAGGTTTCTTTTTCCGGGTAACCAGCTCCCCTTTCTTGTTGTTCCATTTGGTTTCCTCAGTCTCCGGAGGAGCAGGAAGATCCTTGCAGGCCGCCTTCAACAGGTATTCCAGAGAGAGCTCTTCCTGGACAGGACGTACTACTTCGTTATAGTTCACCATCTGGATTCCGCAGAGACGGGAGGCGAGCTCTTTAAGACCCTGCGGAAGCCCTAAATGGTACGACATGGACATCGTGTCCATGAAGCGATCATCAGCAATTCTCAAATATTGCACATCATGCAAATAGAAGTGCACGATGGCAGTGGCCTGGTAGCCAGTCAAATCAACACGATACGTGCTCTCCTCCTCGCTGATTGGGAGGAACCAGGCGGTTCCCGGACAGGCAGAAAACTGGGCACTCCACAGCCGACCTCGGCAGGTTTCCGTGTCTACCGCAAACTCTCCGGCATCATTGATCTGGGAGACCATCTGCTTGATCTTCGCCGGAGTGTCGGCAACTTCATAGCACGGATCAGGATATTCATCCATGACGTGGTAGTCGCGCCAGCTGGCACCCTTGGCCAGTCCACGCAGCACCTGGAAATCATCGGAGCACTGGCGGAGCAGTGTCGGGTTATGCAGAGCAGCAGCAGGATGGTAAGCCGGGAGGATAATGCGCCCATCCTTCTCTATCGGCTTGCCATGCAGATGTTCTACTGTTCCGGATCCTGCTCCCAAGAAGTGGTATATCGTGGCAGCACCCATAGCAACAATGATGCGGGGAGCCACCAGATTTACTTCAATATCCAGCCAGGGAGAACAGGACGCAATCTCCGCCGGGGTAATCGCACGGTTATGCGGTGTAAGGCACTTCACGATATTGGTAACACAGACTGACTCGCGGGGAATACCAGCGCTAAAAAGGAGAGAGTCAAGATAGCGACCCGCCTGCCCTACGAAAGGTTTTCCATACAAATCTTCATTCGTACCGGGATTCTGCCCGACGAGCATTATCTCCACCCCGGAGACAATGTTCTCCCCCGGGACGGGAGCAGTACACCCCTGCCGCAGACTACAGTCGCTACAGCGCCGTATCAGGTTTGCAGGAAACGGCAGTGTAGCCGGGTCCGGAAGAGGTGGAGGAGCAGGACGGAAGTAAGAGCTGTCGTGTGGTGCCATCAGTCTTACTTTTCCGCTATGCTTGCGTCAAATGGCTCCTCGGGAGGAGGAAGCGCCACCGGTTCACTGGTGACTACCAAGCGGTACTTCTCTACTTCCATACTTTCCCCGTACTGTGTAGCCTCAGCACGAGACGGAAAGACGTATGCATTTTTGAACCACTTCCCATCCAGGAAAATCTTTACCTTGTAATGGACCTCGTTCCCCATTTCTGTTTCCATTCTAATCATCCCCTTTACTTTTATTTTATTTACGACGAATACGACTGATTATGAACCCGTACTGTGTTCCTGACCATTCCCCCCATCCAGAACATCGGTACGTTGTATTCTCCCCTTGACCATGAGCGGCACGTCTTTCCAAGATATACTGGCTGCTGCAACCGGGAACCCCATCACCTGTAAAGCTTGCTTGAGAGTAGGATACGCTTCCGGCTTACCATCAACGTAGTACCAGTGACGTGCCGGCGGCGGCATACTGGGTGCGGGAGATACAGGAGCCACAGGAGCTGCTTTTACCGCAACAGCGCCCGGATCTGGCTGAGGCAGACTCTTCACGGAGACAGGAGGCGCACGACGCACCCGGGTGGGAGCGGGTTCCGAAACATCTGCTTCGTCAGGGAACTCCTGCTCCTCTTCCGGAGCAAACTCTTTATCCGCTAGCAGTTTCCTGGAAGGTTCCTCAGGAGGCTCCTCCGTGGTCAGAGCGCCCATCCGGTCCAGTAAACGATAAGCCGACGAGGCCACTACCCAGCGCGTCCTGTCTGGCATTACCACGACCTCAATATACTTATGAGAAGCCCACATATTGACCGTCCCTATCGGGACACCGGCAAGGGCTGCCAGGTCTGCCACGCGGATGTTTTTACGCTGCGCTGACTTGGACATCAGTACAGCTGTATTCTCAAGAGAGAGCTTGCAGGTACTGTCTGTACTAACCGCCGCTCTCGCAGGCTCCTCTCTTACCGGAGCATGGGGAGACGCACTCCGCACCGGGGCCTCCCGAGAACGGGGTTCTGGAGCATCCAGGACGCTGGGTGGAGCAGCAGACCGATTACCCTTTTTCCCTAAAAAAGAAAGTGTAACCAGTATGCAAAGCACTCCGACCACTCCCCCGAATACTCCGGTGGCAACCAGCTGCCACAACGGAACCGCGACTTTAATATCGAACATTTATCCAGACCTCCCTCAAACCGCACTGCCGCTCTGATGCTGACGCGCTCTCCTGCCACTCCGGTTATCCAGAAAATCTTCCAGAGCCTCTTCGGAAACGCGCCACAAGCCACCAACACGAGATGCCTTCAGTATACCAATTCGAATATAACGATAAATGGTTTCATCCGACACCTGCAGTCGCTCCACCAGCTGTTGCACAGTCAACATTGTATCATCAGTTATCATACCTCTCTACCTTTCTTAATCCTTTCCGGCTGGTTCCCAGCCAAAATAAAACCGGGGGCTATGCTGAAACATAAGAGAACCCTTCTCCCCGGTGCTAATGCGAGTAGCAATTACGAACGGGGCACCGAAGCCGTGTACCGTGAATTCCGCCTGCAGCTCATCCGTATTCCACACCTTACCCCACAACCTGACCAGTCGAGCACGCTCGGCGGCATCGTCCGCGCTCCGGACCTGCCCCTCGATATCATGGATCAATTCCTTGCGGATAGATTCTGTTGGATCACCCATTATCGAATCACTCACGGTTTCTTCTCCTATAGATAAAGCCAATGACTAGCATGGAACACCCACCGGTTTGGGGAGACACCCTAGGCGGTAATCTATTCTCTTCTCATACATCATTCTGCGCGCTTCGTCCACGGACATCCCGAGCTCCACCAGGATCTTTGCTGTCCCATTAGGACCTTCCCCACCATACCCGCAGTTGCAGCCGGATAATATAATCATGCCCGTACTTCCGTAAATAATCATACTGTACTCACTGGCGTACCCGGCGGGAGAAGTGACACGCTCTATAACATCAGCCACTACTACCCGCATTATCCGGCCAACCTGGTGTTTATTCTGATCCCAGAACGCCAAGCTGGTGCGCGTTATACCATGACCCTCGTCCCTGTAGATATGCAGTGTATTCATTACTTTTCCCCCTTTATCCCTATCCGCCCATTAATATAACACATTTAAGCGATATTACCAATAGGTTCTTAAAGACAACACAGCGTTCTTATTGCGCTTTTCTCCTCTGCATCAGACTATACCAGACAACACGTACTGCCATCCTGAGCAGGTTAGGTTTTGTTTTAATGTACGCTCCCCGAACCATCGCTATGCCTCCTCTTCCAGATACTTCTGAAACTCGGTATTCACAGCAGCGTAATGCACCGCCAGACCGGCTAGACGGTCTGCTTCCGCGTACCAGCGGGGATCGTGCGTAGAGTCTATACCCACAACATTGTGGGCAAACTCATGCAGCAGCAGACCGGTCACCCGGGGACTGACATGATCAAAGAAATCGTTGCCCAGGTGCACCTTGTTAAATGTCAGGTGACCCATACCGTAAGTGGCAGCAGCATGTTCACGCAGATCACCCTGCTTGGTAACACTCTATAACGTAATATACCACAATATCCACAGGGTGTCAATAGGGAGCACAAAGAAGAATATAAGGAAGCCCCCCGATATCTGTAACAGAATCAGGGGGCTTCACATGTAAAGGGGGGTAAAGAAGAGTATAGGGGGGAACCTATCCTCCGCTACCGCTCCCGGTAACGGTAACCTGGAAACTGTAAACTCCAACAGGAATAGCAAGCGGTAACGTGAGGCGCAGCAAGCACGGATGGTCGGTGAGCCCGACATCGGGGAGACCGACAAATGGTATAACATCGTACTCTGCAAGGTCATCAGTAACGGCAATAGTACTATAGTCAATCTCCGTCCCTTTGAACCACAGATCAGTAGACACAGGAGAGAACGACTCCGCGGTAAAGGTACCGAAGTTGATAACGTAGCCTGCTGGCATGGGAGTAGTACACGCGGCATCGAGATACAGAGTAACATCCGTAGCAGGCTCCTCCGTAGGTGTGGGAGTGGGAGAAGGTGTCGGGGAAACAACAGTCACCATTGCCGGCACAATCTTGTGAAGACTGTATGTCACGGCAAGCACCGCACCACCAATAAGCATGACAACCAGCAGTGCTACGGTCACGGGAAGCAAGAGACGGTAGCTGGAACACAGGTTACGTATCCCAGATATCCATCGGTTCATTGTGCACCTCCTAGGGCTAATATTACCTTTTCCGCCGTCTTTTGTCCAATTCCTTCCAAAGATGACCACTCTTCCGCATCAGCATTGCACATTTCCCGGACAGACTTAAAGTGCTCCGCTACTGTCCGGGAACGCTCATACCCGATGCCGGGAAGTTCTTTCGCTACCCGGCGCACCAGCCCGGGACGGACGAGATCTACACCTATCCGGGGCACCGAAGAGAAGATCTGGTGCAGGGACTTGTGTCCATCCGGCGGCGTCTGGAACTGGTCCCTGAGTGCCCGGATAATGGCAGCAGTTTCCTTGACATCACGCGACCGCTTTACGATAATCCCCGCCAGGTAATCCAGCTCGATAAGATACTGTTCGAAGCGGGAATAACTAATCACCGGCCTTACCTGTTCCCAGAACTCGGCGCGTCGCATCGTGCGCGGGTTGATTCTCCATACAGGAACTTCGAGCATACCATCTTCGGGGTTGGAGCGGCGGTCTCCCTCTACGATAAGAGCCAGCACGTCGCTACCCTGCTCTTTGCAGACCTGGGCCTGGTAGAGAAAACGCCCGGAAAGGATCGCGTCCGCCATGTCCCCCACTTTCTTACGCTCGACAGCGATGAGCTTGGACTCGGCTCCCCCGAAACAGGCGTCAGTAAAGAGACCGGGCAATGGTATCGCATCTGTATTCAGGGCATGGATCATGTCCTGGTCATTGGGCAAGTCACTGCAGAATATATCAGGCATTACGGTACTCTCCTAGTGTGTAACATGAACCATACTGAGCAACATCTCGAAATTACACAGCGGATCCTCGGTACGCGCCTCACCGGACTGTAAAGGCAGTCCCTGCATAAGCGTTCCCGCAAGAGAAGGATTCTGACGGCAGTCCTTGATATACACACAGAACACTGTTCCATCCTCCGTGTCCATACGCCGCGTTTCCAAGTTGGCCTGAACGTTGTACTCGATGTCACTCGGACCGGAGACTTCAAACTCGCTGGTGCGGGCATTGTTAACCCACTTCGGTTTTACCTTGTGAATGAAGATAGTATTCATCGGGCTGTCGAAGGCCAGGCGCAACACCTCGCGGAACTCGTTATTGACTTCCTGGTAGTTGTGCGGCATGACCTGCGTTAGTTTACCAAACTTGGCCAGGCGGGCCAGCTCGTAGGCTTCAGTGTCCGTATCCACGATAACGGTACCGGAGCCCATCCCGTAAACCCGGGCGAAAACCACCTTCAAATTCCCCCACATCGGGACATAGATATCGGATCTGTCTTTCTCCGACTTGGTTGTTTTCGGAACACGGACGTCGAGGCAGTATATCTTCTTTCCTTCTGCCTGAAACTTATCCAGCACTCCCTCGGTCCCGATATCGATATTGATAAAGAAGATCGGACTCGGAGCCGTAAGAGCGAAGTGCGTCTTGCCCGTCTTAGCCGGGCCGGACAGCGAGACAATCAGTCGTCTCGGACGCTCCTGAATATCATCGCTGAACCCTAATGCCTTAAGGTCCTGTATCACCCTCTGATCTGTCGTTGCATCCCGTTTAGTTATGGCCACTTGATACCCTCCTATAAGACTCATCTTTCAAAAATTTGATTACTTCCTCCCGGGTGAATACCATACCAGTATGACCCTTAGTTCTCTCCAGATAATGGATAATATTGCTCAGGTAAGTATCGTCGATGTCCCTAAGCTTATGTTTAACACTATGAATATCAATCCAGACAAAAGTTTTCCAGTTAAGACCCTTCTTTCGTAGCCGAGCAATAGCCTTCCGAGCCCTCTCCTCGTCACGTAGAGTCGCTAGCTCATCCGGGCGAAAAACATCATCCGGAAGATCATCCGGAATACCAAAGTCGTCTAACCCCGGAAAACCATGAGGACTCATGTTTTCTCATCTCCTCGGTTATACCAGTCATCCACAAGAGAGTCCACGTCGCTGAGAAAATCCATAACGTTCTGGTAATGTTCTTCTCCAGTCAAATCACTGGTAATAAACCGACCGGCCTGGTTACGATGCTCCTTGAATATCTTTTCCGCCCTAGCCCAGAACGCGGAGATTGTCATCCCAGAACTAGACATGTTTCTTCGCCTCCCGCTCCAGGCGATGTCTCCGCTCATGATTAATTTCGCAGTTCGGTTCACTACACCAGCTGCCATGGTTGTCCCAGGAAAGGACATGAAAGCGTGCACCCTCGCAGACAATATGCTCTTCCATTTCTTTCTTACAGACAGGGCACTTCACTAATTTTGGCTCAAACACCAGGTCCACTGGGCGGTATACAGTATGACGATACATTACGTTACCTCCTTACCTTGCCGCAGATCTTTGACAAACTGCGTAAAATCACCCTCATAAGTTATATCCGAATGGCTATTTGGCGTACGGCAACTCAGCACATGACAGGCCAGCACGAAGCCGATCCGCTTACGCTCCCTGATAACAGCATTAGAGCAGGAATACTTCTTCAACAGTTCTATCCTGTTGGCACATGACGTTTTCCGACGGAGTTCCTGCATATAGTTCTTGACAGTATTGTGCGAGATCCCCAGCCGCTTGCCAATAACTTTGTCCGGAAGACACTGGATAGCCAGGTCCAGCATCTGTTTCTGACGTCCGGATAGCACCACCCCAGCTAGTTCATATTCACTGCTCACTACACTATCTACTACACTATCCACTACACTATCTACTACACTACTTACTACACTATTTACTGCACCATCCATCAATCAACCTCAATTCCGTGTCGCCGGGGAGATACCCAGAGACACAAGATAATCTCTGGTGTTCACGATACCCTGCCAGCACTCCTCAATGCTTTGCTGTGTGAGGCGGATTATCTTCATACGAGCACGAGCTGCCGGGGGAGAACTGGACAGGTGACCGCTCACATAACACACCAGGTCAGTCTCCTGCACGTAGCAGTACGCTCTTACCTGCTGCAGATGATCCAGGGGAATATCCTCACTCTGAGAGAAACGCAGCTTGGTTTCGCACACCATCCAACCCACTTCGGGAATGAACTGGACACCGTCCAGGCTAGCCTGAATGCCATCCTGATCCTTCACCACGTCGGGAACGTAAACTCCCCCTCGCTCCACCGCGTAATGGCTGAGATAGCAGTCGACATTGGTCTGCCAGATCTTGCCCATAGACATGATACCGTTAACCTGGAAGCCGTCATCGGGACCGTACTGGATATCCCCCTTGACGATAGAATGCCCGGCACGGAGCAGATCCGTGACATGCCAGCGGGAGACGTCCCGCGGCTGCGGCGGATGGCGCTTCATTCCGACAGCACAGAGATCCGCCACCACCTCCAGGTCAATAGGCTCGTTAACTAGAACTTCCACAAAAAACCTCCCAGACCAGATACTTTATTACACTAACGACACTTTTATGCCGACTCCATCCAGCGCAGCCAGCGCCTTTTTGACTACCTCTTCTTCTTTAGTCCCTACGATCCCATCAAAGCGGGACCTCATCTCGGCACTGAGAGCCATATTGAGCTCCAGAAGATCAACAGCAGAGAGGGCAGAAAGAGACCCGATAATATCACTAACAGAAACAGCACCCTTTACGGCCTCCCCTTTCACCTTATCCCCCTCTCCCGGATTAGGCTTTCCTGGATTGGACTTGTCCAGATTGGACTCACCTGAATTAAGCTTGACCGGACCTGAATCAAGCTTGACCGGATCGGACTTGTCTGGATTAGTCTTTCTCAGACCGGGTGGAAGAACACCCATCTCTAAACGGTAGTCCTTATAGTATCCTCTATAGTGTCTCAGTGCTTTTATCTGATTCGGCTCGTCCTTTCTTCGCAAGTATGACCAGTGCTCAAAAGTACGGTCACCAATTTTAATACTAGGATCAGAAGACCTGACCCGCGAAGCAAGCTTGGTATAATAGATATCTGGATACTTTTCCAGCAAGGCTTGTGCCCGCCAGAACGCAGGACCCAGCTCATCCATACTGTGAGACACTCTAGTTTTACCCGTAGCGTTATCCACGACCCTTGTAACCATACGAAACTCCCCCTTCTTATTTACTCTGGTTAGCATTCCAGGTAGCCCATATCTGGTCCACCTTTGCACTGTACTCGCTACGAGGAACGCTCTCCGCCAGAAGATCCTTTACACTCTTAGTACACAGCGGGCAATCCCGGAACTGCGTATCGTCCGCAAACATAACCGAGATGTACCCGGAACCTCCACACAAGGGACAAATTTTCCCTGTACCCCCCTCCACTTTACCTGCTGTTGTTTTGCCCGACTTCCCTGATTCCCTTTCTAGTGTAGCCATGACAGCTTCCCCTTTCTGATACCCCCCGGTACCAAAACTCCCCTTAATATACCTGGAACATCATGTCCGTTCCGGTGAGGGCCGTCCAGGTCAACCCATTATCCACTGACTTAATTGCATTCCCCGACGCATATACCGGGTCGCTGTTGTCCGCACGCCACCCGAACCCGATAGAGGTGCCCATCGTGTCCTGGTAATCCAGCATACGGTAGAACACAACGTAATCTTTCCCCGCGAGCAGTTTAGCCGGAAGAGGAAGACTTACCCAGGATCCCGAAGTATATGATGTGGCAGCAATAACAGTAGAGGAAATAATAAAACGCGGGAACCCGTTCGCAGTATCGGCGATGAAGAACTGGATACGCCCGACGTCTCCGGCGCGGGTAAGTTTTACCTTAACTCCCACAATAGTAACTGCTGCCGGACAGCGGAATGTCTGACCGTACCAGGCCGCACTCGGAGATCCCGGAGCCCCCAAGGCAAAAGTGTCGCCCGTAATACACTGCATCACCTCTACCGGGGTGGGAGTAGGGGTAGGGGTAGAAGTAGCTCCCGGAGTAGGAGTTGTCCCCGAACCCAGCCAGCCGATGAGGTTCCACCCCTTGTAGAGGTTGTAAGAATGCACGCCGTAAAAGAGAACACAGTCCGCGTTGACCTGCAGCCAGTACCCACTCCCCGCATTGAGACTCATCAGGTCGCTCACTTTCAGGTTAGACGGTTCATAGAGCAGCCAGTTGCGCGTGGTGGTATTGTAGCCCCACACACACTCCAGCTTACTTCCCAGAGAGGGGAAAACAACGCCCACCTGGTCGCCCGCAGCCAGAGCAAGCGGTGCCAGCAGGGACAATAATACGATGACGATAAGAACCGGGAACAGGAACTTCCTTACGGACTTACCCGTGGACTTACCCATAGAACAGACCTCTTTCTTACCCATAGAACAGACCTCTTTCTCTTGTAATGGAAGCAGTGGAGCGCTTTCCTTTACCCGAGACCGCT